>Ga0123355_10017314_pt1 | contig 11385 bp, 11 predicted proteins | sample TergutEmb28metaG_3_FD_89872 | JGI IMG/M metagenome (GOLD analysis project Ga0123355, IMG submission 89872) | Embiratermes neotenicus P1 segment gut microbial communities from Petit-Saut dam, French Guiana - Emb289 P1 | ecosystem: Host-associated > Arthropoda: Insects > Digestive system > Gut ...
AAGACCTGAAGGACATTTTGCAGGAAAACTTGTAGAAGATGCAGGGCTAAAGGGGCTTGCAATAGGTGGAGCTAAAGTTTCAGAACTTCACGCAGGATTTATCGTAAATTACGACAATGCGACAGCAACAGATATTATTGATTTGATTAACTTAGTGAAGAACACTGTATTTGATAAATTTGGAGTAAATCTCGAGCCAGAAGTTAGAATCATAGGGGAATTGTGATGTATAAACTCTTGTACGATTATCATACGCATACTGTATACTCGCATGGAAAAGGTACGATTGCGGACAATGTAAAGGCAGCACATGAAAAAGGTCTTAGAGGAATTGCGATTTCAGACCATGGGCCAGCTCATGTCTTTTACGGTGTCAAAAGAGATAAGATTAAAGCCATGCGTGAGGAGATTGATAAGCTAAAAAGTGTTTATCCTGATATGGAAATATTTTTGGCAGTTGAAGCGAATATACTTCATGCAGGAAATGGCCTTGATGTAAGTCACGAGGAAACTTCGGATTATGATTTTATTCTTGCAGGTTATCATTTTGGCGTAAAAAATGGATATTGCATCGAAAATTTCTTAAATACTAAGACTGGATTTTCTTTTTCAGGAAGTAAAAGACTGCTTGTTAAAAATACAGAAATGGTAGTAAAGTCGATATATGAAAATCCGATCAAAATACTTACGCATCCATGTGGCAAAGCACGGTTCGATATTTCGGAAATTGCAAAGGCATGTGCAGACAGAGGAACGCTTCTTGAAATAAATGCAAGCCATAAAAATTTGACGATTGAAGAAATTAAACTGGCATCAAAAGTGGCAGGAGCGAAGTTCGTTGTAAGCAGTGATGCACATGTGCCAGAAAGAGTTGGCGATGTCGAAGCTGCAGTCAAAAGGGCAATTGATGCTGGGTTGGATTTGAGTCGCATTGTGAATGTTGCGAGACTATAATATTTGACATAAAAATGCACACATGGTGTTGTTTTGCAAATGTTGTAAAATGTTGAAATTGCAACGAATAAAACTGAAAATAAATTACAAAACACTTGACAAGGAACGTGAGTTCGCATATAATGTTCGTATGGCGCAACCATACGGTATGCGGCTCAGCCCTCAGCTAAGGGGGTATTTCTCACCCTCTGGAAAGGGGGTACATATGGTTAGTCATATTGAATTATTCACATTCTGTCTTGTCATTATTGGGATTGCAGGATTAGCTATAAAGATAATCGACATAATCATGCGTTTAAAGAAGAAATAGTCGCAAGTCTCACTTTTGCGACTATTTCAAACATAGTTCAAATCGTGGGCTGAACCGTTTATCGGTAGCGCCTCTTACATTCAGTATAATTAGTTAAAACAATAATGTCAATGGGTTTTCACAACTTCATTGAAACAATTTACTTAAAAAAGGAGGGAGTGAATATGGAAATTGTAATAATAACAGGCCTATCTGGAGCCGGCAAAACGCAGGCGGTTATTTGTCTTGAGGACTTAGGGTTTTACTGTATTGACAACATGCCTCCTACTTTAATAAAAGACTTTATTGGACTTGCATCAAGAGACCAAAGCGGCATAAAAAAAGCAGCATTTGTAATGGACGTTAGGGTAGGGGAATTCTTTTCTGATATCAAAACCAGCTTGTTTGAACTTTCGGATTCTGGCGTGGAATTCAAACTTGTTTTTCTTGAAGCATCGGATGAAGTGTTAATTCGCAGATTTAACGAAACGAGAAGAACCCATCCGCTTTCAAACGGACTTTCTACAGCTGTAGGAATTCAAAAGGAAAGAGACGCACTAGCAGAAATAAGGTCGGCAGCAGACTTTATCATTGACACTTCAAACATGAAATCTCCGAGACTTCGTGAAGAAATAAAGCAGATTTTTACAGAAGAAGGCGACGCTTCCGAGTTTACTATTAATGTTCAGTCGTTTGGATTTAAAAATGGAATTCCACTTGATGCAGACATGGTATTTGATGTGAGATTTATACCAAATCCATATTATGTATCTGGAATGAAAAAGCTGACCGGAAACAACAAAAAGGTAAGGCAATACGTCATGAAATTCCCAGAGAGCAAGAAATTTATCAAAACAGTGGAAGACATGATAAACGATATTACACCGTGCTACACTAGAGAAGGGAAATACCACTTAAATCTAGCATTTGGTTGCACAGGTGGACAGCACAGATCGGTAACGATGGCTCACGAGTTTGCGGAGAATTTTAAAAGCTCGGGGGTTAGGATTATCGTCCGTCATAGGGATCTTTAGGACGGCGGGTTATTTTCCCGCATATTGGAACCGTAAAGTCAAATTCCGTGTCCTCGAGTACATATTGGAGTACGCTCCGGTACGAAATTTGCCTTTAGAACCCAATCTGCAAGAAAATTCCACCGCCGTTAGAAGGTGCGGAAATAATAATATTAAATATTAAATAAGCGAAGGAATTTTTTCGCAAGAAAATAACAAGCTTAGGGGGTAATTTAACATGGAGAAACTAGTTATAACCGCTGCCATCTGCGGTGCAGAAGTAAAAAAAGAGCACAACGAAGCAGTGCCATATACAGTAGATGAGATAGTTAGGGAAGCAAAGTCGGCATACGATGCAGGTGCGGCTATAATTCACCTGCACGTCAGAGAGGATGACGGAACACCTACGCAGTGCAAAGAACGTTTTAAGGAGTGTATTGATGCAATTCTTAAAGAGTGCAAAGACGTAATCATACAACCGTCAACTGGCGGTGCTGTAGGCATGAGCGATGAGGAAAGGCTGCAGTCTATTGAAGTCAGCCCGACACCAGAATACGCGACACTTGATTGTGGTACATGTAACTTTGGCGGAGATGAAATCTTCGTAAATACAGATAATACGATATTTAATTTTGCAACTATCATGAAGCAGAGAGGCATCAAGCCAGAGCTTGAATGTTTTGACAAGGGCATGATAGATATTGCACTAAAGGCAGACAAAAAAGGCTTGCTAACGCATCCGCTACACTTTAACTTCGTGCTTGGAGTGCAGATGTCTGCTACGCTTAGAGACCTTGCATTTTGCGTTGGGAGTATTCCACATGGAAGCACATGGACAGCCTGCGGTATAGGCAAATACGCATTTGACATGGCAGCAGGTGCAATCATAATGGGCGGTCATGCGAGAATAGGATTTGAAGATACGATTTACATAGAAAAAGGCGTTTTGGCAAAGAGCAATGGTGAGCTAGTAGAAAAAGTCGTAAAACTTGCAAAGCTTTTGGGGCGTGAAATTGCAACACCAAACGAGGCTCGCAAGATACTAAGCATTAACGCATAAAGGAGCTGTGAAGAATGTCTTTTGCTGCCGATACAAAGAGTGAACTTATACGAATTGAAGTAGAAAAAAAATGTTGTATTCTTGCAGAAATTGCAGGGTTTGTTCGCATGTGCGGAACTCTCAAACTTTCAGGTGGTGGCAAGATAACTATTATAATGGCAACAGAAAATCCTGCTATTGCCAGACGTTATATGAAGCTTATGAAAGATTATTTCAATATAAATGTTGACCTTGAAATCGGGCAAGGCGAAGGCATCAGAAAAGGGCGTGCTTATTTTTTAAAAATTCCACATGAAGAAAAAAGTGAGCAAGTTCTAAGAGAAACAGGAATTCTAATGGTGCGAGAGGGGCTAAACTATATTAGTGATGGAATTTATGACGGACTGATTAAAACAAAATGCTGTAAGAAATCATACCTTCGTGGGGCTTTTTTAGGAGTAGGAACTATCAGCGCACCTGAAAAGGGATATCACATAGAATTTGTGTGTAATTCAGAAACACTTGCAAATGACGTTAAGAAGCTCATCAATAGCTTTGTGGATTTACACGCCAAGACTGTTCAGCGTAAGAACAGATATGTTGTGTATATAAAGGAATCAGGGCAAATAACTGATCTTTTAAATATCATGGGAGCACATTCACATTTACTTGTGTTTGAAAATGTGAAAATTTTGAAGGAAATGCGAAACAAAGCAAACAGAGTTTCAAATTGCGACAGTGCAAACCTTGATAAAACTATAAACGCAGCAGAAAGACAAATAGAATACATAAAAAAAATAGAGGCGAAGAAGGGTCTTAAAATTTTGCCAGACAAGCTTTTTGACGTAGCGATGCTAAGGCTTGAAAACCCTGAAGCAAGTCTTATCGAGCTTGCAGAGCTAATGAACCCACCAATGAAAAAATCAGGAATCAACAACAGGTTTAAAAAAATAGAGGAAATAGCAAAGAAGTTATGAGCATGCAGGCAATCATAAGTACGCCTGTGAGCATGTATATCATTATTGTCATCTGATTTGACGCAAGAAGTAGTGGTATATTATCGTAATTTTTCTTGCAGTTAGTTACAGCCTTTATAGCAAGCGGTATCGTCAGAAATCCAATTAAGAAAATAAAATTCCTTGTATATATTACGATTGGTAAAAGACTAGCGTATGATAATCCAAATAAGCAGGCATATATGTGTACTGCTTTTTGCTTGCCAAAAATCACGACGAGGTTCCTTTTGTTTGCAAGAAAATCAGCTTCGTAATCTGGATATTCATTTATAACGAGAATATTAGCGACTAAAAAGCCCAGCGGAAGCGACACGAGGAGAGGAAACACAGAAAACTGCTCCGTGATAAGCATGTACGTTCCAAGAACAATCAGCGGTCCATAAACTATGCCTACTGAAAGCTCCCCAAGACCTCTGTAGCAAAACTTCAAAGGTGGAGCAGTATAGAAAATAGAAATCAAAATCCCTGCTATGCCAACCCAAAGAATTATAGGCGTTTTAAAAATCACCATGACAAGACCTAAAAACCCTGCACCACAAAAGGCTAGTATGCCGATGATGATAATTTCTTTTTTACTTAGAACATTAGATGTCAGAACCCTGCGACCACCTGAAAACGGTGTGACATGGCTTTCGTCTATAAAGCGGTCTGCACCACTCACAAAGTCAAAATAATCATTGACAGTGTTTTTTCCTGTCTCAATAAAGACAATAGCAACTACAGCCATAAAAAACCATAACAAATTTATAACAGAAGCACTGCCACTAAAGATAAACGCGCATGCAAGCCCAACTACCATAGGCGTAATAGAAGCTGTCAAAACCTTTGGGGCTGACAGCATTATGATTCCTTTTATTAATCTTTTAATCTCTAAATTCATACATAAATTCCCGTTTTTATTTAACAACTTTGAAGATAAATTTTCTCGACTTCAACAACGCCTTGCAGCACCATAAGCCATCCTTTATAAAAGTCAGTCTCGGCGTGGGTTATTGCTTCTTTGACATACTCGCCAACCCATGCTCCCAGATGTTCATTAAGAAAATCTTTTTGTAAGCCGAGTAAAGTCTTGGCTTCGGTGTGTTCATTTGCGATGCGATTTGACGTAACACGCATAAAATCCAGCTCAATGCAAAAAAAGTCAGGACTTTCGTGTGTAGCCGCAGGAACAAATCCTGCTTTGCGATAAACTCCAACTAGACGTTGCAACGAGTGAGATGTTTTCATTTCTTTGTGATATTGACTTTCGTAAGGAGCTTTTAATCCGATAGCACTAGGCACACGAATGAGCTTTGTTCTATCGACAGCAAGAGCCTCCAAAAGTGATGGTTTTTCTGCCGATTTGTGTTTTTCAAGAAATCCTGTTATGAGATTTACACCATCAGAAATAAGAGGGTATTGCAACTCTTTTTGCATCTCCAAAAACTGCAAAAGTTCAGAGGAATACATATACTCCAAAAACTTCTCATCAGGGAGCGATGTAAATATATTTATTATTACGTGGTAAATCTTAGCCCTTTTTGAGCTCATTATTGCAATTGATTGCAAATCCATATATATCTCCTATATTATAAATTAATCTATATCTATACTATTCTAAAATTTTATATAATATACGGTTATGAGATGTCATAGAACACAGTTTGAGTATAAATGGCATTGACTGCAAATTCTATGAACATAGTCTTTGGCTACTATAGCATAGCATGCTTTGACATTGGCAAGTTAATAAAAGTTGGCAAAGCACCCAAAGACTGTGAAAAGAATTTATACAGTCACCCATTTATGCGATTGTGTTATATGGCATCCCATAACTAAACTTAATATTATTATGAGAACAAATTCACTATCCAAGGGAGTACAAATTCTCTAAATATGATTACTGCGTAAAATATACAAACAGCAAGTGCAATTCCTGAAATCAAATTACCGATTTCCAAAATCGATGGACGATAAGGTTTTTCTTGATCGGCCATTTCATACGGAGCAGGAAGTAGTGATGGCTTTTGGTAATGTAGTACCATTTGAACTTTTTCGACAAACACTGTTACGATAGCGAGGCACCAAGCAATTACATTTGGAACTATTAGAGGAACCATAGTTACAACTTGCAAAAATTCTGTGCCTGCAGCAATTACGAGAACAACAAATGACATCGCCAAAACTGCTAAGTTATGAGGTTTTTGTCCTGTTAGTTTTGCACTTACTAAAACGCCGACTTGTGTTGCAAATACGATGAATGTTGTGATTACAAATGCTTGTGCAACTAAGTCACTAAGTTCCCAGACGTCTTTAAAAGTGAGAAGTGCTGACATAACTGCTGTGCCAGTCCAAAGGCTACAAGATATAGTTGTAAGTGCGTCAAAAGACCTAGCGGACTGCTTTGGAGGTGTTCTTAGTATGAAAAGCATCACATGTGCAAGCAGACAAATCAGTACAAAGAACAGCGTTGCATATGCCCAAAGCATTATGATTGCAACACTATTCATTAAGATTCCAAACATAAACACAAAACTTAAAATAGTCAAAATAGCGAGGGAAAGAAAGTCAATCGTAAGTGGTGATGTGATTCTTCCGCTCGTTATAAGTCTCCACGCTCTAAAAGGACGCCCAAGGTCTGCAAACATTATCAGCATAGCACTTATAAGGCATGCAAAAGCGATAGTCGCTCCAAGTTGAAGTGCCTGAATTGGATTGCCACCCCAGCCAAATGTTCTTGAAAAAATCCATATTTCCTCACTGAAGAAAATTATCAGAATTGAAATTGAAGCTAATATTCCGCAAGCAATAGCAGACAAGAAGAAAAATCCTTGTATGCCAAGCCCCCAAGTGTATTTGTCAGTCAAGTTCGTTCTTTCGAGACCGAAAAATATAGGGTATATAATTGTAATTGCGCTCACTGCGAAAATCACAGCAGAAAAAGCGAATATAATCCAATGAAGTATAGTCATAATATCACCCCTCTATATAAAACACAGACGGTTCTGTTCCAAGATCGCCTCGCAAAGGAATAGCTCTATGTTGCGAAATCAGCCTTGAAATTTCGCTTTCGGGATCGTCAAGGTCGCCAAATATTCGGCAGCTTGCAGGGCAAGTATGTACGCAAGCATTCTTCTCACCTCGTGCAACCCTGTCAGTACAAAATACGCATTTTGTGACAGTGCCTTTTTCGAAGTTTACTTGTTTTTTCTTTTCAAAAGGCGTTGCGTTTTGATTTTCGTAGTAATTTTTGATATCCCAAACAAACTGACGTGCAGCATAAGGGCACGAAATAATGCAAGCTCTACAGCCCATACACTTTTTAGTGTCAACAGTTACGATTCCCTCGTCACTTTGAACAGTTGCATTGTTAGGGCATACAGTTATACAAGGAGCATTCTTGCAATGCATGCAAGGCATAGGAATCCACTTCATCTTAGAAGCAGGGTATTTTCCTACTTCGAATTTTTTGAGCTTATTAAAGTTGATTTCGGCAGGAGTTCCATTTTCGGCACGACATGCAACTGTGCAAGCACCGCATCCTACGCATTTTCGCAAATCTATTAGCATTCCATAACGCATATTATTACCTCCATACTTGTTATTTTTCCGTATAGCTTTGTTGTTACTCATTCGTTCGTCGCTTACGTATTTCTGTATACGTGCGACTCCGTCCTCACTCGTACGCCTCGCTATACGAAAAAATTTCTACGTCTAATTTATTCTATTTGATTTTTTGTATTTTTACTTTTGGCGAAATATTTTGCCCTGCACTTACAGCGTCGAGTGTATCGATGTCTGTTGAAATCAAGGAGTTAAAGTTAGGGCCTTTTCGATTTAGCGGATTGCCCTGTTTGTTTCCGCCGCCATAACCACCTGCGATGCCGATTGAATCAGGGTGGAAAAGTTCGGAAACTTTAAGAACACCTTCAAGACTTCCTGCCATCGATGTGACTAAAACATAGTCGCCATCTTTTAAGTTTTTCTTTTTCGCCGTTTCGGTGTTGATACAAACAACAGATTCGTACGGGTCTATTTTGTAAAGCTCTGCAAGCCACGGATTACCAGTTACGTTTCCGACATCGCTCGAAAAGTATGGTGTCTTCCAGTTAAATGCCCAAAGGTCATACTCAGGTGGCTCGACCGTTTCGACCCAATGTGGAACAGGCTTGTATAAATCAAAGATAAAGTCCTCATCTTTTACTTCTGGGAACGTTATGTTGTTTTTACGTAAATTATTGTATAGGTCATCGCCTGTATTTTTAAGGTGCTGGAAATAAAACTCATGCTTTGTTTGATTGTCAGGGTAGTAATAGTAAAGGTAAAAGTTTTTTCGAGGCTGCCAATGAGCTTTGTAGCCTGTTTTGTTTAATTCTTCAAAACCAGTACCGTCACCAAAAATCCAACCTTTTATCTGCCTATCAAATATTTCTGTAATCGAGTATCTAGTATGCAGATCAAGCTTGTGTGGATCATTCATATTAAGGCCTTGCTCTTTGATAAGCCAGTCCTCACTGTTATTTATGCAATCGTTAAGACCACCCTCGCCATATAATATCCCTATGCGCTCTGCAAGTTCAAGGAAAATATCGTCAACATGCTTAGTGTTAAACAAAGTAGGCACAGGTTGTCTCATTTGAATCATTTGGAGCCCCGTAACTTCATCGGAGAACGACTGATGTTGCGGATAAAATGGAGCAACTCTAACACGTTCAAGGAAGCTGTGTTCAGGAAGCAGTACGTCTGCCATAATCGCAGGCTCGTCCATGTGATATGCTATAGACACAGAAAACGGTATCTTTTTAAACGCTTCAACGTATTTGTGAGGCTGACCGTTCATGCGTATAGGATTACCACCAACAGAGAACCATGCCTTTATGTCATAATCGATATAATATTTTTCGGGTTCCAGTATAGCATTTACTGCGAGGTGAGGTGTAGTATGGCAATTAGGGAAGAACTCTACAAGTCCGATATTATCAGGCGGATATTTGAAATCCCTTGCAACTGCTTCATACCCAGGTCTTGCTGTACCGTCCTCGGTCGGCTCTATAGCAGCGGCACCACGATAACCACAGCCAAGACAGCTTCCCGGAACTTCGATAGCACCGACCATCATATTTATAAGTTTTCCTGTCAAATCAGCGTAAGTTCCACCTCTGTGATTTGTTAGGTTTCGTTCAGTATTAAGCGAAACAGGTCTAAATGGGAACGTAAAACCGTCTATATCGATGGTGCTTCCAATCTTTGCATGTGAAACAAATTCGCTTGCAATTCTGCGAGTTGTTTTGGCAGGAATTGTGCAAATTGATTCGGCCCACTCTGGCGTGTATTTTATGAAACCTTGCTTTACTTCTGTAAATCCTGTGCTTACGCTTTCACCATTTACAACATAAGTTCCTTCGAGTGCAGGCGATATATCTTTAGTATCAAAAGTAACTGCTTTATTTGAATTCATATCCCAAACAAGAGGTTTGTTTGTCACCGTATCTCTTGCATAATTTCCGTCACTGCCTATGAGGTAACACGAATTTGTGCGGCCTGTTAAAAATTTCATATCGAAAGTTTTTATTTCATACATCATAACGTGTGCCATCGCAAGAAGAAAAGCATAATCGCTTCCCGGTCTTACAGGAATCCACTCGCCTTTAGCCGCTTCGTAAGAGCAACGTGGGTCAAGGCAAACGAGTTTCATGCCACGTTCAAGTGCTTTTACGAACTTTCTCGTGCCGCCTGTAGTAGCAAAGTTAGGTCCAAGTGATCTGCCTATCGTGATGTGATAATCGCAGTATTCGAGGTCAACAACAGAAACAGGGAAGTTACCGTGGATAAGTCCTGTTGCATAGTGAACTGTACAAAGCGGTCCATGTGAACCTATTTCGTTTGGAGTTCCATAAGCTACCCTAAACGGAATCCTTAGTATAGTATCTCGTTCACCCCAGCCTTCGCATATTACAAGACCACGAGGATCTTCGTCTCTGACTTTTTTTAGCTCTTTTGCAGTAATATCAAAAGCTTCTTCCCAAGTCACTTCTTTCCACCTTGGGTCTATATCAAGTCCTTTTTCGGGGTTTGTACGTACAAGTGGAGTTTTTATGCGGTATGGATTGTAAAGGCTCATGATTGCGGAATTTCCACGTGGGCAAAGCGTACCGTAATTTGGCGGAACACCCTCTCTGCCCTCAACTCTCGTTACAATACCATCTTCCATATGTACTAGCATAGCACAGTCGCCTTGCATACAATGACGACAAAGTCCGAATAAAGTTTCTTTTTCTTCAGTCGAGCTTGGCTCTACTTTTTCCCATTCGTAAGGGGAAAGATGCATAGGGTCGCTAAATTCTTTGTTGAGCAACAGCTCCGTATACCTATCGATAATTGCAGACATTTATGCGGTCTCCTTCCTGTATAAAAAACGATCGATAAATTGATCTTTTATGTATTTGTAATCCAGCCTAAAGCCTCCGATTTCATGCATGTAATGTATGTTTATCAAATGCTTGAGAGCTGTAGCAAATAGCCACTTGAACTTAAAGCTTCCTGCTTTTGCAACTCCGTAAAATGGTCCGATAGAAACGATAGAACCGTGATACTTAGGTGTAAACTTCTGTAAAGGTGCTTTGTCCATAAGTTTTATGATATTGGTAGCTGCTGTTTTAGCGGACTGCATACACGTTTCGACAACTTTCGGAACAGGCCGGCTGTCGTAGATGTAAAAGAGTGAATCGCCGACAGAAAACACATTTTCGTGTGAGTGACTCTGTAAAAACTCGTTTACATTTATCCAATGACGTCTTTCGTCGTAATTGATATCAGCTTTTGTAATGTAAGGATTGCCTTTTATCCCTGCTGTCCAGATGAGCGAGCCTTTTATCACTTCTCCGGTGCTTAGGTAGATGTTGTTTCCTTCCATTTTGTCGATTGCACAGTTTGTGAGTATCTCTACGCCCAGTTTATTAAGATAACGTTTACCGTTTTTTCGCTGAGGTTCATCCAGAACATTTAATATGTCAGAGGTGGCTTCAACGAGGTAAATACCGACATCGGATTTGTCTATTTTAAAATGTTTGCACAAAGATTTTTTCCATGAAGCGA
>Ga0123355_10017315_pt1 | contig 11384 bp, 7 predicted proteins | sample TergutEmb28metaG_3_FD_89872 | JGI IMG/M metagenome (GOLD analysis project Ga0123355, IMG submission 89872) | Embiratermes neotenicus P1 segment gut microbial communities from Petit-Saut dam, French Guiana - Emb289 P1 | ecosystem: Host-associated > Arthropoda: Insects > Digestive system > Gut ...
TCTTGGTGAAGAAAGGGGGGGGCTGATCTCAAAAAAAACTGGGAAACTCCTACCGGACCCAAACCCCACCCAACCCCCCCCCCCCCCCCCCAAAAAAAAACCTAACCTACAAATCTTTACTGATTTAAAAGCCCCAAACTCTGAGCATATTTTGGATAATATCTGACAACAATGCTTTAAACATCTCTCAATTCCCCCACCACAACATGAGTAACAGGAGTACAATATGAAAAACCAAATGAACAATATTAATATATAATCATTACATGAGATTTGAGGTTTTCATAGTGGTGAGGACTCATAGACTGAGATCTTTAGGTAACAACTGCTTGTGCGGTCTTACAGGTGGTTACCAACATCCCTGTGGAACATGCTATCTGAATCTCCAGCTTCTAAAGACAGGAGCAGAAATTTCCTCTAGAACATCATAATCCACAAGGCCAAAACAGAGTAACTGCTGGTGTAACAAGTTCATCTCTCATTACTGCAATACCAAAAAATACAATTACTTATAAAATGTCCTACCTTCTGTATCTACAGCATTATGCCTCCTGTTTCGCAGGAAACCTCCAAAGATTGTTCCATTCTCATTAGGCCAATAGTTCTCAGGACCCACCAAAGTTTCTGCAAAGCCCTGTCCCTGCTGGGTAAACATTAATGGATTTTTAGTGCTCAGTACGAAGAAGCTTATGTCAAATCTGGTCACATACGAGTGACGGTGGTATACCACCATAATACAAACTATTTTTTTAAGCCCCGATCAGGCCACGTTGGAGGCAAGTAGCGGTACCAGTAGTATGACCTGTACCGGAGGCTGTGGTTACAGTTTTTAGTACTCCTGATGATGGGTGCTGTGACACCCGAAACATGTAGAGTAGCTTTGCAGTAAATAAATATCTGCATACTGTTGGATTTTTATTCACATTAAACTATTTATTCTCTGAGATTTCAGGTTCTCATGGTGTTGCCTAGTGTCTTATGGGATGTGACACCAGCAGTCTGGTAGAAATCTACTGATGTTACACCCTTTTTTTACTGTGCAGACGGTGGGAGCACAGTCCCTCAAAATATCAAGAAGTTGCTACCAAACTACACAGTGTCACATCATAACAGAAAACAATTTTTTCTCTCTTCCTTTGACTGATTGATTGATTGACTGACCGACCAATTGATTACGATTGGGTTAAGGACCTCACCGTCCTTATGCGCCTAGGCCTTAATACACGAGTCCTTTGTGCCCCATATCAATACATGGGAGCCTTGTTGTTTTACTGAAGTTCCAGATGGCTCCCAAACTTATACTCTTGGTGTCCTCTGGCTCCAAGAAAAATGACCCCAGATGCGCATGTCTGAGTGAAGCCAAAGCTTCAAACTTACAGAAAATGTGGGCCGAGGTTTCTTCCTCTGCTCCACACCTCCTACACAACGGACTGTCTGACAGCCCCATTAGGTGAAGATGTCTCCTCAGGGTGTTATGTCCAGTGAGAAAGCCAGTAACATCCCAGGACTGAGTCCTGTTAAAGGACACAAACCTAGCCTTGGCACCCAGACATCTCTCTTCCTTTATACCAGTAATAAAATGTTCAGGTATGGACTAATAATGCTATAATGACAGTAGAAGCTTTGGTATGTTTTGTTTGTCATGTTGACGCATGTTACCTTCACAACAGCAAACTGCCACAGTCCACAAATCCCGATTAGTCCTGCAGTACCCATAAGTGATGGCAGGCACACTCCCTTATAGCCTATATTAAAAAGGGGATGCATGGCAACAAGATAGAAACATATCCAAAACATTCACCTGACCCACTCAAGCAGGTATTCTTCAGCACAGTACTATACAGCTCAAATCAGAAGGTCACTGGTTCGATCCCAGCTAGTGTCATTGGAATTTTTCAACGACATAAAATCCTTCCGATTGCATTATGGCCCTGAAGTCGACTCAGCCTCTAACAGAAATGAGTACCAGGAGCATTTCCTGGGGATAGAGGTGGCCGGTGCATAAGGCTGACAACCTTACCACCATCCCGTACCGCTGTCATGAAATCCGGAACCTTAACTTCCTGGAACCCTCTGGGCCACTTCAGGCCTGTAACGGGACTGCTTTACTTTTTACCTTTTTACTATACAGCTCATTTGGAATCCTCACATCACACATAAATTTCTCAGCTAATCAGGCTATTTACTTCAAAAACTGGAATACATATAAACCAACAAAATATACATAACTCCAGCTTCCTGTTAAATAATCATCATCCAGTCAGCATTAACATGGGTCTTTTCAGAAGTTTTTGTGTATGGTGCCAGCACCACGAAGTGCTTCATATGTCCGAAATCAAATCTAGTGTGTGGCAACAGTGGCACTACTGCTGTTATCACAAGGGTGCACTGTCTTTGTGAACTCAGTTGCTATTTAACTATGGATTGGGAAAAACTACAGGGAAGTTTCTCGCAGACGGACGTGATAACATTAATAAAATCTCATGTTTTATTGGGTAAAAATGCTTTAGTGTCACAAGTCACTGAACGAAGGTTTAGGGACACATGCTATTTCATATAAGGCTGTTCGCTGATGGGTGAATGCCATTAAGAATGTCTGGCAAGAAGAAACAGAAGATGCCCCTCGCTGTGGAGCCCAACACTGGTGACAGATGAGCGCCACAAGGAACAGGTGCAACCTGTAATTGAAAGTACGCGCAGTATTTCATGCATGACCACTTCTACAGAAAGGTTTGTGGAAAGTGGAATCCACATGTGCTCAATGATGACCCAAGAGCCATGAGTGTTCTTCTTGTCACCACCTATCTACAATGAAGGAGAAATGAAGGCAATGCATTCCTTCATCGCATTTTAACAGCTGATGTGTCATGGATGCATTCACTGGACCCTCCGCTGAAATGACAGAATGCTGAATGGTGTGCCCAAACATCACCAAGGAAGAAAATTGCAGGGTGCAGTCAGGGTGTTCTGAAAATCATGCATGTCACGTTCTTCAGCCAAACTGGACTTGCACTGTACCAACCCACGCCAATTACTATAGTGGTCAGTGGCTAATATTACCATGCACTGCTGCAGGATAAGGTGAGGTGGCTGTTCACCATCAACAACCAGAACTGCTGCAGCATGGTGTCATTTTGCTCAAGGACAATACAACACCTGTCACTTCCTCTCTAAGAGGAACATTTTGTGTCAGGCTGGAAACTTAGCCAACATCTGTCAACCACTGGTTACACTTATCTATTTTGATTGTCCCCTGATCTTATGCGCCCAACTGTCCAGTCACTCCAAAAATAGGAAAAGATGCAGGACGAAAGATACATAAGCAATTAGCTTACCTAAATGCATGTTGACAAGAACACTTACTTTGTCCTCAAGTCACAAAGCAGGAGTCACATCAATAAATACAGAACAATGAAAGTACAATACTATGAGTATCAGCAGAATATATCTGTCTCTCAAGATGACGCAACACCTACCTGCCTACGCACATCACGTGCACGACTCAGCAATACTTGCTGCTCAAGCATCTCCAGTTGCTGTGCACGTTGTATCTCCAGGGTAGCACCAATAGTTCCTTCCTGTGGTGCCCCTGAGCGCAGAAGCCAACCGACTGACATGCTGCTTAATTTTGCCATCCATCGTGGCACCAAGAACCAGCGACGCAAGTACAGCATATTGTATCGGTACATCAGACCAGCCACCTGCAATAAAACACTCTGAAACTTCACGCACCACACACTACAGCCACTGAGTGCTAATCTTCGTATCACGGACTCTGAATGTTGCACATCCAACCTCAATGGTAACTGATAACGCAAACAGAATATACATACATCAAACTACACTGTGGATGAAAACTTCAAAGTCTCTCTTGTAGGAATTTCATGAAAGTTTTCAGCAATGACAATACCATTTTTAATCCTTCAATATGATCTGCAAAATCAGCCAAGCATTGTACCTGCACCTTTTCTTATGTCACATGAATGCCTAATGAGGAATAGGCTGCAGAAATGAAAGATCCCTTAAACTGTGCATTACACAGAGTTGTCACTAGTTTCAAGCTCCAACTGTTTAACTGGGAGTACTAGTTGGACAAGAGACTAGACCCTAAACACATTAGCCAGTTAACAAATACTTACAATTCCGCACAGCCCGGAGATGCCAGTTGCTATAGACGTGGAGCAGACCTGAAGTCCCAGCAGGTATGTTAACGTCTTGCCTGTCACAGGGATGCCTAAAATGTGCGTCTGAGCTACGCGAGGAACATCGAAGAAGAAACTCACAAACAAGGGGAAGATCAGACCATACCTGTACAAAATCATCAGTAGCAGGGTTCAGTTTCAATACAGTGACAAATCAGATCCATGTAACAACACTTCCTAACTCTCTGACTTGCCACATGCCAGGTCAGACATGAAGCTCACACTTCAAAATGTGATGTCTTGGAGCCCCATTGATAGGTGCCAACATCTTGGCAGAACATGCCACCCCCATCTTCAGGGTAGAAGAATGAATGAGATGTTTATTCTACCCTGCCGACTGACGTGGCAGCTTCATCCAGAACACTGACAACTATCTACCAAACTATACAGCATCGCATCTCTGGCGTGACCTCACAAGTCTACTGGAATACTCACGGTCCTGGCGGAAGATATCCTCCACTGTGCATATCAATGTCGAGATGCTGCAGCACCAAGATGGCTGTTGTTTCCAAAATAGTTGCAATTGTACATGTTGCAAGCAAATATGATGCAAACTTGTGTGAGCCGTACCGTCTTTCAAACACTCTGCAATGAAGGTATGCATATAAATTAAGAAAAGAGCAGTGTAACATTTTAGATTCTAATGGTAGCGTGCGTTCAGGCCTTCTGGGTTGTAACACTATGTGGTCGCTTCATATTTTATCCTCATATTTCCTATGAAACATTCTCATTAACTCAGACTTAATTCTATCTCCATGTAACATCCAGTTAAACTTCCCTGCAACTTGCTTATACAGTATATCCAACCACATCTGTAACTTACCCACTTTAACCCTCAATATGAAGGTAGCATGTTTCTCCAAAACACAGGTGCACAATGATAAAACTATACACGGTGCCACAACTCTGTAGACTAACACCAAGAACATAAATAATGCTATTACAGAATTACCAACATTTACAATATTCTTGGTTATTTTATGAGGATTCCAGTAACTGGCATTACGCAGCATCAAATAATGGGAAAATGAGTAAACAAAAATTGGAAAGAATATAAAAATAAAGTGAACTTTGTATAATTTGAGGTACAATACCAGAATTTTCACAGAAAGAATGAGGAAAACATAACAGCAGTCTGAATAGCCAGTTTTGAGGTCTGTATTTGAACCCTGACCCCCCTAGAACATCAAGTTGTAGCACTAACCCCTAAACTGCACCACTTGGTGATCATTCTTACAGATTGAACATTACTTCCCTGCATAACTACAAACTGTATTACCTGAAATAGTAAATTAAAAGGGCACCACAGACTAAATCCTTTGTGTCCAGGAAAGTTATTCTGGATGTGAGAAGCCTCCATACCTGCAATTTAAAAATTTCTGTATCATGTATGTCACACAAAGAACTCTTTAATTTCTGAAGGACAAATACATTCCAGGTATACAAGTGCTGTGATGAGTCAGCTGAGTTGCTCATTCTGTTTTCAAGTTATCCAAGCACTTTTGTTGACTCTTCTAAGTTCACACCAACATTAAAAAAATATCTGGCAGAGGTACAGTATTATAATTCTTGTGGAAATTAAAACAGAAGCACTTCTACGACATTCAGAACATGGCAAAACTAAAGCTCACACTACTCAGTGTATGTATCAATATGCCAGAAGGAAACCTATGAAACAATGAGCTGAATCGAAATGTAACATTAATTGTTTCAGGCAACCAGGTGACTGCATGCCATAACATACTGTCCTAATATCAATCTTGTAACTGCCTTAAGTTGTTTAGGATAGCTCAGTTCCTGGACTTTGTCACCAAGTATCCCAAAAAGAATGTTTCAGAAAGTTGATCTGTTTCCAGGTGTTAGGGCTGTGAGGCACTTACTTAGTTGGGTTTGATTAAGAAAAAAACTATTCTCACTCACTCAGCTGGGTCTATTTTCTCAGTCACTGGTTCAGTAATTATAAATAAGTTCTTCCTATCACAGTCAATATGAGAAGGTGCCTCCCCATACTTTTACTTGATGAAGGAAACCACTCCAGTTGCTGAAAAGTTGTGTTCCTTTTGGAATACCAGCTGACTATGAAGTTCAGAAACCAAGTAATCGTATGTATAATACACCACTGTGAGAACCCTTTAGAATGAACTTCCAGCTATCACTTACGTAAAAAGAAATGAACTGGTCCATACTAAAGCCTTGTTCGTTTTGTAACTTTCTAGTGCACTACCTGTACACTGTACATTATGCAGCTGGTAAGGTGAAGGTTGATGGTGGATCATTAAACACAAGGAAGTGTTCCTGACCTAATTTAAATATTCTGGAATATCCCTGGGATGAATGAGGAATACTTGGATGAGATTCAACCAGGCGAAGTGTCAACAGAAAATGCTTCTTATGTATTACTCAATGAAATACTGACAGCATTGAACAACAAACAGATGGTGGGAGGAATATTTTGTGACCTCCATAAAGCATTTGACTGTATTAATCATGCTGTGCTATTAGAGAAAATAAAATTCTATGGAGTATCAGGAAATTTTAAAATTTAGTAAAGTCTTATTTAGATGACAGATATCAAAAAGTAATTTTAAGCCATAATAATGGTACTGAATCCACATGGGAGAAAATAAATCAGAGGGTATCACAAGGATCAATTTTGGGACCCATTTTTTTTCTAATCTATATAAATGATTTGCCAAATTTAGCATGCATTGGAACCAAAATCCTTTTGTATGCGGACGATACCAGTATAATAGTAACTAGTACAAACTTGGAAAATTTTGAAACAAAAATACATAACATATTTGGGGATATTAATAATTGCTTTAAAGTACACCAATTAATATTAAATTACAATAAAACACATTACTTACAATTTAATATGAAAAATAGCTGGGATTATGATTTGAAACTTAACTACCAGGATAATTACATCAAAAGCTCATCAAATACAAAATTTTTAGGTTTGATCATTGATGACTCCCTATCATGGAAGGCTCATATAGACCAAATGATGTCCAAATTGAATATAGCATGTTTTGTAATTCAAATGACACAAGCTATAATGTCTCCAAAAACTTTAAGAATGGTCTATTTTGCGTACATACATTCAATTATGAGTTATGGGATAATTTTTTGGTTAAATCAACAATATAGTGATAAGATTTTCAAAATTCAAAAAAGGGTGATTAGAATCATCACAAGTTCAAGAATGTAGGGGACTGTTCAAAAAATTAGAAATACTACCCTTATATTCTCAATATATCTTCTCAATATCAATATTTGTTATAAAAAACAAACATTTATTTCATACAAACAATCAGATCCACAGTATTCACACAAGATTTAAAACCAACTTACATCCACCCACAGCTAATCTAACAAAGTTCCAAAAGGGAGTGTAGTACTAAGCAATTAAAATTTTTAACAACCCTCGTCACAATATCCAAGACTTAGCTAATGAGATAGTACCGTTTCGGAATGCTTTAAAGAGGTTTTTACTCATGAATTCATTTCATAATAATAAAGAATATTTTAATTATCAGAGATATTCCATTGAAAGTTGAATTGACAATTGGTGTTAGGTGTTTTATTATTGTACTTTATTTATAGCCAAGATTCTTCCAACACTATGAATATTATGTTAGTATGTATGTGACAATGTCTATATCCACAGGATTGTATCCTAATTTGGATTTATAGAACGCAAATAAATTACATTACCGTATATTATTGCTGCAATTATTCAGCATTGTGTCAGCTGTGTCACTGTCATGTTTGTAGGTACACCAAAAGAAAGACTGTTAAATAACAGCAAATAAACCACTTTTTTTTTTTTTGGCATTAAACTGATGTTTTTGTTACATTGGTATTCATTCAAGTGACACATTTTTGCTTAAAAGTGTATAGTAAATTGGTGGGGGCCAGAACAAAAAACTTCATTGTGCTGAAGTTTCATTATTCTTGTGTTTATTAAAATGAGATTGTACTGTATGTAGAAGACATTTGTATGGAAGGGTGAATGAGAAACAGATGTCATTTGAATTGAGAAAGACAATATGCAGGCATACATCTTCATATGACAGCAGCAAAATCTCATAACTTCATAACAGTAAATTGCTGTATTTGCTAAACATTCAGAGAAATTGCAAGGCGATTAAATTTATCGTAAAAAATTATAAATGGGAGAAGTGTCTTCAAGAAGCATCAGTCTTTGAAATGCCTCACCAACTGAGATAGGTATATGCTAGAATTCCTCTAATCCAGCACCCACCAGGCCAGAGAGTTGCCAGATTATCAGACAACCCCTGTGTAGACCTAAGTTCCTACAGGGACTTCTTTTTACTGCTTTCAAAAAATGTTCACTTGTCAGTTATTTTACTTGTAATTTTATCATAAAAATTTTGAGTTTTTTCAAACATTATAGGCCCAGTCACAGCCGTTCCTTTGGAACGCATTGATGTAAACCTTCTATACAACACCTTGTCCATTTGCACTAATTCAGGCTTTTTCAATGTCTGTCACTTGAGGTCATTCACAATTTTATTGGATGCCATAAAGAATAGTAATCCTTCCATTTCTTTATATCATAAATAGTTGTGATCCACATGTATGAAGCTGTAATGTCTCTTCAGCTTTCACTACTTTCGGTACCACTGATTTTCATGTTTTTGAGGAATTGTTAAAGGTACATGTGTCCTGTTGCCTGCAGTACCTTGTTTACATATCTTTTGATCATCTGAAGCCATTATAATAGCTCAGTGATCTCAGTAAGATCCTGATAATCCAAAATGAAGTCACAGAATCACAGTGTGCACTGGAGGTAATGACGATGGAACTTCCAGACTTGGGACTACTTTCCTCAAGTTTCAGTCTGTCAGGTGCCAGGTTAAAGACATTCTACCATTCATTATATTTTTCCCATCAAGACACCCACATGCACTATGGACTAATATAAGGAGTCGTTTTGGGAGGACACTTTACACACCAAAACTCTTAATAGAAGCAGAAGATGCAACATTACTCCAAACAAAACACATGATCAAACAGAATGGACTCTAGCATGAAAGCCTAGGGTTTCTAATTCTAAAATTCAGTGTGTATGCATATAGTTGTATCAAGTGGTTTTACTAAGTTCACTTGTGAATGAGAGTATTCATGTTTAAAGGCAGATGATGATGGATTCTTGAAAATGGTACAGATGTGGTTTGCTGATGTCTCACAAGTACTAACAATTATTGTTATTCAGTTACTCAGACATGTTATATTTGTGTGTATATGTGTGCAGGCTGATAGAGAGTTCAGAATGGCTGCAGCAACTTCAGAATATCATGCAGTTGGCTGGAGCTGTTGTGGATCTGTTGGATGTCCAAGGTTCTTCTGTTATGATCTGCCTGGAAGATGGGTGGGACATAACTGCACAAGTATGTGGCATATAAAAATGAATTTTATTTTTCTTACATGTTTACAATTCATAAACATATATTTATACCTCTGAGGGTAATACAGCGTGGGCAGCATATGAAGTTACAAATAATGAATGGACACGAATCGCATGTCACGGGAACGTACAAATTATCAAACTGAATCATTTCATACAGCAACAGCACCAGCAGCAGTATACTTTTTTGAGAAGCTGATAGTAGCTTGGCAGGCAGATGAAATCTCACCTTTCGTAGAACCTCAAGGTTTATTAACTCGGTGTGTAACAGCTCCTAACCATTCTCTAAGATGCATGTTGACATGGTCCACCAGTGTATGCATAGGTCTTCCAAGTGGTCTCTTCTGTTTAGAATTCCTTTGCATTTCTCATGTAGCCCATGCACACTATCCCACCCATTCCTTTTTAATTAGGTAAAGGTAAAAATCAACCTACAAATTTTTTTATAAAGGCATGAATTGGAGGCGGATGTACAGCTCTACCCATACGTGACCTTGGTGCTATAAGGGCTGGGTGTCCAATGCCACACCCTAGCTTCTTTATGCCCAGGAAAGAGATCCAGTACCCAATGTGTGGGAGGCTAGGTGGGCCTCACCATCCAAAAAATATTGAGTCAAGAATACAGATTATGAAGATTTCATTGTATAGTTTTGTCCAATTCCCTGTCACTTTGTGCTGTTAAATCTCCTCACAACCCTGTTATTAAACACTCACTGCTTATATTCGTCCCCTAATTAGGGAGACATAGCTTCATACCAATGCATAATTATGGGTAAGTTATAGCTGTATATATTGTAATCTGTACGTATTTAGGTAGCTGACAGGAAGGAAAAAGGTTCTGAAATAAATGGTTGCACAAATTCTGTGAATTTAGTATGCTTTTAAATACCTTGTGTGTGCAGTTGTGATGTGTTTCTGTTGTTCCCAGTTGTTTGAACTTTATTACAGATTCAGTTCTTTCCCCTCTTATATAATGGTGACAAAACAAGAGTATATATAGCCAGTGGTCTGTGTGTTTAAAGTGCACAATAAAAATTTTGTATTTTTATTTATCATATTTATTCTTTGGCCTGGTAGATCAACATCATTAGCATCAACTAGAAGTCCACATTTACCTTTCAGTTTCAGCCCCTTCTAGTACACTTGGTCTCAGACCATTGTGAACAGGAACTTCATCAGACAAAATGTTATCACAAACCCTAATCACTTTAATTAGCCTGATCACTGTCGTGGGTTCACTGAATTCAGTGAGTTTATTGTGTAAGTTACCTATTGACTCACTCTCTGTGCACTCACAATGCTGGATTCAGAGTTTAATGGTCACAGATATACTGTTTTTGTTAGTATCTGACTCACGTGCATATTTTAGAAAACAACCCTTTATTTATACCACTGTCTGGCAGTGAACATAGAACAGAATCATAAGGTTCGTCATCCCTGTTGTGTTTATAATTAAACTAGATTGGAGTGTATGTACTTGTCTAACACAACTATATGATGGTAGATATGTGTATAGAATTTATTACATAAAGAACAACTACATGTTTCGGCACTTTACATTAGCCATCTTCAGGTTGAGAAATGAAAAACTTGGTAAGCAGCTATAATCGACTTATGTGGGTTGTACCAGTCCGACAGTAAAGTAATGCGACTAATTTTTTTCTGGCTGTACGGGCAATACTGTAGGCCGCCAACACAGACAGCCGTTTAGCTTGATCCCTCCTCTATCCCCACTAGCAGTTGCA
>Ga0123355_10017316_pt1 | contig 11383 bp, 6 predicted proteins | sample TergutEmb28metaG_3_FD_89872 | JGI IMG/M metagenome (GOLD analysis project Ga0123355, IMG submission 89872) | Embiratermes neotenicus P1 segment gut microbial communities from Petit-Saut dam, French Guiana - Emb289 P1 | ecosystem: Host-associated > Arthropoda: Insects > Digestive system > Gut ...
AGGCTGCGGTTACAGATTTTAGTACTCCTGATGATGGGTGCTGTGACATCCGAAACATGTAGAGTGGCTTTGCAGCAAATAAATATTTGCATACTATTGCATGTGGTTGGATTTTTATTAACACTTACTTACGTACATACATACTTACTTACATACATACATACATACTTACTTACCTACTTACCTACTTACGCCATGGAGCAGAGTCCTTCTTGAGAAGCTGACCAGCTCGCAGCTAGTCAATAATTCCCCGTATTTTATGGAACCCGAAGGTTCATTGCCGCGTTTACAAGTGCCAGCCACCTGTTGCTATCCTGAGGAAGACCAATCCAGTCCATGTCCCCCACATCCCACTTCCTTAAGATCCATTTAACATTATATTTCCATCTACGCTTGGGTCTTCTACGTGGTCTCTTTCTCTCAGGTTTCCCCACCAAATCCGTGTGTAAACATACCCTCTTCCCGTACTTGCTACATGCCCCGCCGAACTAATTCTTCTCAATTTTATCGCTCAAATAATATTTGATGAGGAATAGAGATCATTAAGCTCTGAATTATGTAATTTTCTCCACTCCCCTGTTACCTCATCCGTCTGCAAGACTGGCAAAATTATATTTCTGTATATTTTATTCTTTATATTTTTTGAAGACAAAAGATTCTGTACCGAATGATAACTAGCATTCCCTGACTACAATCTGCTCTTAATTTCTTCCTGAATAGAATTTTGATGAGTTGTGTTTGTTCCCAAATATCTAAATTGTTCCACCCTTTCTAAGGAAATGTTATGAGTCTTTATTCTGTGAATTCTTCCTGCATTCTGATCTCGAGATATGACCATGTACTAAGATTTATCAGTATTTATTTCTAGTCCAGTCTCCTTATCAGCAACTACTAAAGGGTCTGTGTTTTCCCTTATAGTACCTACGCTTCCTCACCACTATATTAACATCGTCAGCATACTCCAGAAGCTGATGTGTATCATTTAATTTCAAGCCATCCTGGTTTACCCGATGGCGTTCTCTAAATCAAAGTTGTAAAGTAATGGCGATAAAGCCTCTTCTTGTTTCAAACCATTCCTAATGGGAAACATGTCAGATAAATGCTTGTCTACCCGGACTTTGCTACAGGTTCCATTTAGACACATTTGTAGTAGCCTTACTAGTTGCATGGGGATACCAAACTGAATGAGAATATTATACAAGACCTCCTTCCTAATTGAATCTTTAGCCTTCTTGAAGTCTATAAAGAATTGATGCACTGCTTCGTTTTATTCCCATTTTTCTCAAGTATTTGACGAATGCAGAATATATGATCAGCAGTTGACCTGCTGTGTCAAAATCCACATTGATGATCCCCAATAATATCCTCTGCATATGAAGTTAACCTTGACAGCAGAATGTTGGATAAAATTTTGTACGTATTTGACAAAACTAATATGCCACTGTAATTACTACAATCTGTTTTATCGCCCTGCTTTATATAGTAAAATGGTCGACTCCTTCCACTCCTCAGGCAATACCTCCTTATTCCAAGTAGAATTAATAAGTTTACGGATCTAAGAGCAGAATATTCTACCTCTTGCTTTAATCGGTTCTGCTGGGATTTGATCAATAAATGGTGATTCGTGTCTTTTTAAATTTTAAATAACCATCTCAACCTCAAAGGAAATGGGCACGTTACTAGTGACTGTGCTGGATGTATTTCTGTCTGCCTAACGTCATTAACCCCATGTAAGTTCAATAGCTGAAAGAAATGATTCCTCCATCAAACCAAAATACTGTGGGAGTCCGTAAGCAAATCTCTCTTCTCGTCCTTTACTGTATTAGTTCTTGGCTGTTATCCTTTCTTAGTCATTTTTGCCCCTATACAAATCTCTGATACGTTTAACATTATTGCTTGCTTCAAGTTCATCAATTTTAGCTTTCATATATTCATTTTTTTTTAAATGTTTACTAACGTCACGTTTTACATTGTTTAGATTATATACGTTGTTTTTGTTTTGATCCTGTAACCACTGCATTTTAGCCTGCTTCTTTGTAATAACAGTCGTGAACATTCTTCATTAAACCATGGTTCATGCGGCTTCAATTCATACAGACCTCGACTTTCTTTAGCTGAGGTTTTTATATGCTCTTTAATGTTTTCCCAAGCCCTATTTATGTCCTCGCTGTGATTTAAGTTCGTCAAAGCTGCAAAATTTTGAGATCTTAATCTGGTACTCTTTCCCAAACTCGGGCTTACTTAGCTTCTTGAGATTAAATCTTTCCCCATCATACTTCTGTCATGTTTGTTTACTTACTGTCAATATTTCCCTAACTTTAGCAACCACCAGGCAGTGATCAGTATCACAGTCAGCTTCCCTGAAATATCGTACCTCTAGTAGGTTCTAATGTCATCTCTTATCTATGAATATGTAATAAATCTGGTTGTGAGTCTTCCCATCAGGAGAGGTCCAGGTGTACTTATGAATATTTCGGTGTGAGAACATTGTGCTTTTAACAACTAGATTGTCTGAAGTGGCAACGTTTACTTTTCTAACACCATTATCATTAATACCTTGATGTAGACCGCCATTCCAAATTGTCGGTTTGAAGATATCCTCTCTCTCCAATTTTGCGTTAAATTCTCCCAACAGAATTCTCATATGATTCTAAGAAAGTGATCGAAAACTTATTCTAATTCCTCATAGAAACTGTTTTTATTCCTTTTTTCCTCCTCACGGTAGGGCATGCACATTCAGAATCCCAGCGACCACTCAGAACTATATGTAACATCCAATCATTAACAAAATCTTCTTTCTTAGCTGCTGATACTATTCTGTGGTGTACGAAGAAACCTCTTACTAACTGATGATTTTCGTTTCACTTTTCATAGAAAAAATATAATCCCCTGCTCTTGCAGTGCCCCCCTTTGTCCCACACAACATCCTGCACACACACATTAGATCTAATTTATAATTGTTAATTCCCAGGCTACTGCTGACCTGACCTATAGAGGCTACTTCATTCCATGTACCAAATCTCATGTCCCCTTTCAATTGCTTAGGTCACAATTTTGATACTAGGGCTTAATAGTAATGCGAACAGAATATCCAGACGTTCATTAACACCAGTCCTGTTTACTGTAAACACTAGCCGTATAACCTTTGGAAGTCTATATCCTTGTACATGAGTTCTACTCTACATCGGCTGTGCGTGTTACTTAACAGGACAGATAACAGTAATCACAGTCATCAGTACTACCAATTCCTTCACATCACAACGTTGTACTGGAGGGCACTTCACAGTGCCTAGATTGACAGCTATAATATTTCCTTATGCACAGCAAGAACCCTTTCTTTCCTGAAGTCCGTTAGCTAGATAAACCTTAAAGCCTACCATCTAGCGATCTGCAACTAAATAACAGAAGAACTAACGAACCAAATCTGTGGAGCACAGTTACTTATCTTGAAGCGGAAAACAAATAGGTTGGTCAACAAATTTGCCCCGCCTCTTCAGGGACCCCATGGTTAATTGCTTCCTTTCACCTACTGTTGCAAGTTAAACAAATTCGAAATTTCAAGCATTTCTTTCAACACTTTTAGCAGTTCTGGTGTTGAGGGCTTAGACTGAAACCTTAATACCAGTTGAGAAGTAGTAGAGAAAGACGAAGAAGTATAATAATATAATAATAATAGTAAAGAATGAGAATTACGGGTGACTGACACTACATTTATTGCGAAGAAAGAGAAAATGTATGTTGTAGGCAGTTTCCAGACAATGCCCATTTCTTTAGTCTGCAGGTAAAGTACAGAGTCGGGAAGTTATTTTGATAAGGTTAATGGAAGTTAAAAGTTTTGTGTACGCGGCAGAGAAATGGAACTAAGAATTTACTGTAGGCTACTTGGGCTAAATTTCTATGTCTTTATTTATATCTGGAGCAATTTTTATAAATTTTGGAACGGAACATTGGCGGGGGAAATGTTTAACATTTGGGTGGCTGAACTGGTGCAGAATATTGATAACATCTTGGAAAGCTCTCTTGTGACGATCTTCTTATTGCTCAATCTTTTGATTGGTTGGCAACTTTCCATATGGATTTGTTGCAAGCCATTCTTGTCAATGCTGTATAACTGTCAGCTCCTGTGTTTCCGGCGACTTGCTTTAAGTATTGTAGTCGAGGTATTCCCACGGCTTTTTTTTTTTCAGAATACTGCTCCTTCAAGGATGTTTACTACAAACTCGTTATGCCTAATTGTATGCCCTATCCATGAGTGGGATCTATTTTTTTAAATTTTTAAAAGTAATCTTTCTTCTTTCGCCCTTTGAAGAACTTCATCATTCTTTATTCTATCTGTCCATTTTATTTTTAACATTCTTCTCCAGCATAATGTTTAAAAAATGACGTTATCCTGGTACAAGTACGGACAGGCTTTTTGAGGAGCAGGAGGTAGAAATTGAAGTTTGGGTACTGAGGTGTGTCATCCCCGTTGTGTGTTGAAGACTAATGGTAAGGTAAATTCATTCAGAAAACACAATTGTATTGTATGCTAGATGATGGTATTTATTAACAAGGTAAATATCTACATGGCCGCTATAGGCCTAAACATGTAGTTATTTACCTTGCTAATAAATACCTTCATCTAGCATACATTATAGTTGTTTTATGACTGAATTTACCTTACCATGAAGTTTGGGTATCGTTTCCGGGATTTGCAATAGGACCACGAAGAAACTTGATTGAATTGGCCAGTAGCAGGATCTTGCGGATGAAAGGCTGTAATTCATACAAATTACTTCGGGTTTCCGAGACGCACTTGTATTTTATCCCTACGCTCAAACTCCACATTAAAATTGTATTTCAAAATTAGTTTTTCATGACATTTAGTAGGTGATATTAATCCCAGCATAAATCATAAGAGCTGTTACAATAATGCAGTTATAACGAAACATTTCAACATTATCGGGCTCATCGGAGAATGGAAAGTCATTAACCTACGAGAAATTTGACTGTCATATTTGAAGTATTCAGCGTAACCGGAGAAAATAGCGTAACAAACTAACACGACGGAAGAGTGGTCATATGGCCGGTGTCGTTTATTCAGCATTCCAACTGAATGTGTGAAGATTTACAGCCTACTCAGTTTTAAACGACCGGCCGATATTTCGCAGAACAAAGGCCACGATTCTGCTGGATGCGCAGTGTGAATTTTAATTAGCGCGACACTGTAACACTTTACTTGAGGCAACTCAAATTAATCCAGTAGATCTTAATTTCCATAAGGCTCCTGTTACGTGTACTACGTCGAAGTATCTCTGTTAACAGAACCCGAAGTCTAATACCAGCGAAGCACAGTGCGTACGTCCCGAATATAAGGCAGAAATAGTTAGAGTTCTGCAAACTTGCACGGTGCAAGTTTTGATTTGTTGCTCTTATTACAGGCACAAAATTAAGACGTAAAATCTATTATTAACAGCACTGTTGCGAATGTTTTGCGTTAATCTGATTGCTCATCTCAGGTCTTATAGATTTTAATTATAATTTATTTCACAGTTACATCTGTTGTGTAAAAGTCTTGGGTTGAATGACTGTTGAGGACGTTAAACGTACACTAGTATGCTTTCCTGCACGACATATGGTAGCGTACGTATATTGTAGGCTGATGTCTCTGTAAGAAACTGATATGGGACAATGGCATGATTTGGGATGGAGTGAGACGCAGCTTGTTAATTCATATTCATTTTTGTATATCAAGAATTTAGACCTAAGCAATGCAATCGATCAAAAAAGGAAAGAAAAAGGAAAATCGTTGTTTGAAGTAGGTGAAAATGGACCTAACTTTTGGAATGGCTAAGAAATTCAGTTAGCTGTTTCTTGATGTATGTACCTTGCATTTTGTAGAATTTTTTTCTATTCTCCAACAAACGCAATATATGTAAATAATACCGCTTACCGCTTTCTTAAAACACTCCTATATGATTCGATATTTATACATCGTCCTCAGGGAGTCTCTTATTACGTACGCGAAAGTTACAAAATTAATAAAATGAAAACTTTTTTACAAGTGGTTTTTTTTACAAAGAATCGATTTTACGAAGATCATTAAAAAGTCGTAATGTGTCAGATTGTTTACAATTCTACAAAATGCTTACTATTTCACAGCACATAAAAGAAACAAATTTTTAATATACGAAGTGCATTTGTTGGACAATTATGATTAAAAAACGCACAGAGTGTTTTCTCACACAGCGCGCCGCATATCGCAGCTACCTGAATTAGATCCACATTGCGATCAAAGATAGGTACATAGATGTTTGAATGCAAAACGTGCACACGGTTGTAAACCGTAATGAAAGATAAGCATATACTACGTAGACTGCAAGTACGTGTACTTTAATTTAATTCTAGCAGTAACAGATAGAATTATTAAGCTCCAGTTTTAATTACATACTGTAAAATACGAACATATTTGTATCTGCTTGCAACTACGTACTGTTCATAGCTCTACTATATATTTGACAGCTGTCTGTAGTTGTGTTAACCTTTTAAAGCCTAAGACTAGCTTTACGTACCACCAGCTTCATCAGACAGAAATTCTGTGTTTTGCGTGAATCTCAGAACAAACAGCGATTACTTCTCTTTACAGCGTTAACTTAACGGTTTTTATAACCAAGGTAGAAAGTGTTTACTGCGCGGTACGAACTGGCCTTTAAATCAGACAGCTAGAGTTTCGTCCTTAAAATGTTAATGTACGTGTTCTTTTTCCCTTGTAATTGGGTTTCTATCGAGTTGAAGACATACAGAAATATAATTCTGCCTGTTATGTTATATGGGTGTGAAACTTGGTCGCTCATATTGAGGGAGGAACGCAGGCTGAGGATGTTTGAGAATAGGGTGCTGAGGAGAATATTTGGACCTAGGAGGGACGAGGTAACAGGGGAGTGGAGGAAGCTGCATAAGGAGGAGCTGAATGATCTGTACTCCTCACCAAATATTGTTCGGGTGATAAAATCGAGAAGAATGAGATGGTCGGGGCATGTAGCGTGTGTGGGGGAGAGTAAAGGCATATACAGGGTTTGGGTGGGGAAACCTGAGAGAAAGAGACCACTTGGAAGATCCAGGCGTAAGTGGGAGGATAATATTAAGATGGATCTTCAGGAAGTAGGATGTGGGGGTATGGACTGGATCGAGCTGGCTCAGGATTGGGATAGGTGGCGGGCACTTGTGAATGCGATAATTAATCTTCGGGTTCCATAAAATGCGGGGAATTTCTTGACTAGCTGAGAACCGGTTGGCTTCTCAAGAAGGACTCTGCTCCATGGAGTAAGTAAGTAAGTAAGTAAGTCTGAAAGTAAGTAAGTAATTGAATTTCTATGAAAGTGGCTTATTTAAGCAGGAAGATGTAGGACAAACTGAGCCACGAAATAGTACGACGTATGTACCGTTTCTCAGTAAGTGCAGTAAGTTAGTATTATATATAATAAACAAAAGAGTGTTTTGTATTCAAAAGTAAAGCTCTGTCTTTAATTAAGAAAGCAAAAAAAATGCAATTTTTTAGATCAAAGCAATTGCATCATTAATTTCCATACCGTGTACTAATTCATTATGGGCAAGTGCTGCAGAATTAATGGCCGTAGCATTTGCAAATGACATAAATTAAGCATGTTTAGCAAAACAGTCTGTGATGAGCCGTCTAACAACGGAATATGTGGTGACTCCGATAAGACACTCAGCTCATTTCATAAAAACTAGTTTTGTTTGCTTATCATAAACTCCTCATGAAGGCCCTAGAGTAAAATCGTTCCTGTGCAAAGACACGAAGGCATTTGGAGGAGTGAGATTATTACTCCACACATTCTTAGCATTAGCACTATACGGAGATGAGCGGTTAGCATCACATTCCGGCCTATTTATGCTAGAGAAAAAAAAAACTTAAATACCCATGGAATAAGAGGTTTAGTGAGCCCCAAGAATCTTCGCCCCTCCCAGAAATCTTACTGAGGTCTTTTTGTAGTCCATCACGTAGCCTAGTCAGTGTATCAACTGAGCTGTCCAGGCTCGTATAATGAGAGCCTTCGGAATGTTACATCGAAAACAATTTAAATCATTATGTGGAGAGAAAAATTCAAGCATCAGTGTTATTAGCGTCGCCGTCGAATGGTCACTGCTGTTGTTAAGGAACCGGCTGTCCTTATGTGCGTTGCGACAGTTACCCTATACATAACCATATGCATAAACAAACGATATTGTAAAAGGCTGGTGTGAAGTATATTAATGAATGGAGCAATATCAGCGTAAATATGTCCCGACATATTTCTTACCCGTTTTCTGATTCAAAAGACTTTCAGTAATCAAAGAATTTCAATATGGCATTCTCTTCGTATGGGTGCGATTAGTACAGTGACTACACTGCGAGTTGGACGACCGGGCAGTTTTTGTTCAACCAGCGGCAAAGGCAAAATTTATTTTTCTACACGAAAGCTTCCGAATATCCCCGAGCCCCATGCCACATACCTTCTATAACCGGCGGTAAAGCAGATGGAATTCTCTACGAATTCCTTCTCTGTTCCTAAACGTTTTGGTCTCTGCCTTATCTTTTTTGCCGTCAAAGTTGAACATCCGTAGAGTAAGCCAATGTTTAATACACATTTTTCAATATATTGACGTAGATTTTAATATTCTGCGGTTATGAGCCCCCTACAACTTTTCTTTTTCTTCCGATTTTGCTTCTCATTTGCAACCTGCACACTGAACTTGAGACTATTTAAATTTAAAGACAGAAAAGTTGCCGCTTAAGTCTTAGGGTATTAAGCATAGAATGCAAAGTACAGAGTACGAATACCTATGAAGGGAGTTGGAAAGGGTATGTAGTCAAACATAGCTATGTTAATTAAGGTGTATTTAATGGCTATACTAGACAACTACATGTTTCGGCCTTTACTGGCCATATCCAGGTTGTCTTCCAGAGAACTTAATTTAAGGTCCTGCTATATACATGTTCCTTAAGTTACGTTCTCTGGAAGACAACCTGAAGATGGCCAGTAAAGGCCGAAACATGTAGTAGTCTAGTATAGCCATTAAATACACCTTAATTGACATAGTTGTGTTTGACTACATATCCTTTACAATTTTCACACACACAACGGGGATGACACACTTCCTAGACCTATGAAGGGAGGTTAAGGTCTCCGCGCTGTCGACCCAGACACGACATGGAAATGATTGCCAATTGAACTTCCTGCTGTTTTAAAAGAGAGCAATTAGGAGGGTTGATGAATCTCAGAACAAGTCTTCGTGTGCTCGGAACCCAGCCCCTTCCAACACCCGTCGTCTTCTTTCCCGTTACCATTCACTCTGATAAATGGGCTATTTCATCTTCCTCATATCGTGCAGTACAATAATTTTAAATGTTCTCCTATGTGATCCGTATTCATGGTTACTGCAGTACAGTAAAGTGAAAATAATAGCAATATTTAAATAAAATTTAAAATGTACTAGAATTTAATATTTATTACAGTCATTAAATTAGGGTATCAGAGTGTTTGTGGGACCGCGGTAGCACAGTGGCTAAGGTGCTACAAATCGGAGGGTCGCTGGTTCGATTCCAGCTGGTGTCAGTGGATTTTTCATTGACATAAAATCCTTCCGATCGCACTATGGCTCTGGGGTCAACTCAGCCTCTAACAGAAATGAGTACCAGGAGTATTTCCTGGGGCAAAGGCGGCCGGTGCATAAGGCTGACAGCCTACCATCATCCTGTGCCTTTGTCACGAAATCTGGGACCCTTAACTTTCTGAAACCCTCTGGGCCTGTCCAGGCCTGTAATGGGACTGCTTTACCTTTACCTTTACCTTTTATCAGAGTGATTTAATGTAAAAGTAATAAAGAACACTGCGATGTGAGAAAGAAAATGGATATGGGAAGTTAAAGTCCTGTTAAGTTTTATGGTATCGGGATGGGGAGCATCCTTGCAACTTTAAGTTTGTGGGCAGTATCTTTCTGCCGAGAGTTGACCGACACCTACCAGACTTCAAAAGTACTACCAAGAAGACTGTATTTCGAGTGACAGAGTTTTTCACAGCCTGCTATACAGTCTGTAACTCATGCAAGGGCAGTAAGCGTCCGCTGAAATAAATATGAACCCTGTTAATTGGCACTGCGGCTGAACTGGCTACACATGACGACACAAAATTACATTAATCTGTGAACATAAAAAAACAAATTCCTAATTACCTCATTGGATGATTACAGATTTGTTGAACAGTGAACAGTACTATGTACCCTGCAGGAAAAACATTACGTCTGTGTCGGTTTGTCCATATTTACTTTTGGCAATGTAATGAAATGGGGTGACTTCGAATTATAACTACACTCACAGAGAGCAAAGTTGCGGATATCCTTTGTGACAACAGATCTGCACACCGCTGACCGGTAACTCATCAAAGGCACTAATCCCTTCGTACATGTTCAGAGAACGGAATGGTATAAGAGCTTTATATGAACTAACGAATCAGTGCCACTGAAAGATCGCATAAACTGACTTCAGTACCAAAGCAAATAGCTGACTGTATAATTAAAGACAGAAAGACTTCATGATGCTTTTTACAGTTTCAAAGCGAAATTTTGGACAGTTTCGAAGAAATAAGGAGTATGTTATTTAAAAAATCTGTGTCAATTTGCATACTATGAAACGTGAGTTATAATTTCTTTTGAGAATATGTAACGTTAATTATTTATTTTCCTGGTAAAAACAGATAAAGCAATCCCTGTACGGACCCAGAAGTTTCAAGGAGTTTGAGGCTCCCAGATTTAAAGACAATAGGCACAGTAAGGTAGTAAGGTCGTCAGCCCTAGACCTTTAGCCCCAGGAAATATTCCTGGTAATCATTTCTGTTAGAGGCTGAGTCGAACCCAGTGCCATAGTGCGGCCGAAAGATTATGTCAATGAAAAATTCCAGTGATATATCGGGAATCAAACCCACAGTCTTCCGAACTGTAGTGCAGTGCCTCAACCAATTGCTCAACCGTGTGTTCCTATTTATTTTTCTGGACAGTATGGGAATTGAAGTGCATATCTTACCCTGAAGGGTACCAAATGTGAGGTACTTAGTTCTCTGGAGAGTAGAAAGTGTGAAGAGTTCTGTATGCTCTTCAGAGTGTAAAGTGAGCGAATGTGTGAGTATGAAATGTGACTAGCTTAGTTATTTGGAGAACACGTCATGTGAAATGATTGGTTCTCCAAAGATCATCTTATTCCTTTGGAGAATATTCCATCTTAGTGTGATGTTCCATGTCATGCTTAACATACTGAAACGCCACGTTAACCCCTATCATACGTAGTAGCTTCACGGCTCAAATGTAAAAAAAAAAAAAAAAAAAAATTTATTACAGTTTTTTTTTATAT
>Ga0123355_10017318_pt1 | contig 11383 bp, 5 predicted proteins | sample TergutEmb28metaG_3_FD_89872 | JGI IMG/M metagenome (GOLD analysis project Ga0123355, IMG submission 89872) | Embiratermes neotenicus P1 segment gut microbial communities from Petit-Saut dam, French Guiana - Emb289 P1 | ecosystem: Host-associated > Arthropoda: Insects > Digestive system > Gut ...
AGCCGTGTAAACCAGATGCGCTGGGATGGTATGCCCAAGGTTGATGCGATAGTTGATGCCGGGCGCAAGCGTATAAGGCCTATTATTATGACGGCCATCTCCACAATTGCCGCGATGAGCGTAATTGCCATAGGCTTTGGAGAAGGCATGGAAATGATGCAACCCATGGCTATAGCCACCATAGGCGGCCTGCTGTACGCAACGGCGATGACCTTGTTTGTTGTGCCTATCTTGTATGATATGTTCCACAGAAATAAGGATGTGACCATGGAGGATTTAGATTCCCCGGATGATATGTAATTTGGCAACGCATGACAAAATCATAGAAGGGCTGTCACGTTAAGCAAAAACATTGAATAAATATGCAAGATGCCGCCGTTGCGAGCAAAGCGAAGCAATCCAAGAATGTCGAAATCCTTAAATTCCTGGATTGCTTCGTCGCTTCGCTCCTCGCTACGACGAGTGCAACGCATAATTATTCATAATAATGCTTAACGTGACAGCCCCTCTCATTTTAATTAGGTTTTTATTGAGGCTGTACGGTCGGTCACGACTTAAGGGCTTGGGTTAATAAGCAATAGCTCAACAGTCTGCCCAAAAGCGGAAGCCGTAAAGTAAATATACTGCCATTGCGCGCGGAAGTTAACATCCACGGAGTTAACATAATTCTGATTCCCCCAAGGCCTGTTGATTCTGACAAACTCTTTAGCGCATTCCCCACCGGGAAGAACCGCCGTTATGCTAAATCCGTCATAAGGGACAAGCTCCGCAATACCGTCAAGCCGTGTCCAGATTCGAATAAGCCCACTATCGGCTAAGGACTGGTTGTTGATTATGCCATTATTGAATGCCTGGAGGCTAAATTCCGGTACAGCCACAGGTTCGTATTCGGGGTTTATAAGCGTAAGCTCAACAACTTGACCGAGGTACGTAGCCGTGAAATAAATCCGTTGCCAGGGTGCGCGGAAGTAAATGTCAATAAGATTAACATTGCCCGGGTCTGCCCATGGCTGATTGATGCGCACCAAATCCATTGCACATTCTCCGCTTGGGAATACGGCGGTTATGGTAAGACCTTCGTAGCCAACCATCGCGTTTACACCGTCAAGCCGTGTCCAGACACGAATCAGCCCAGAGTTGGCAAGAGATGCGTTGTTAATAACGCCGTTGTTAAATGCCTGAAGGCCAAAGACCGGTATAACGGCATCGCATACGGTAAGGTTAAACATTTGTGATCTGCTATAGCGCCCGTTTTCGTTTATGATGCCGCCCAGGTTAAACACAACCTCAAAGCCATGCTGGCCTGCGTTAAGGCTGCTGAGATAAGTGCTTTGAAGCGTAATGCCGGGGGCTGTGCCTGATATAAAGTCGGTAGCATATGGCCACTGGCGCGTAAAGTCCACACCATCTTCAAGCCATTCTCCGGTGGTTGTATTGCGGACTCTAAACACATAGTTGCCCCTATGCTCTATTGGGATGAAGAAGTTGTTGCCGGTATGCTGGTTGTATTCGCCGCTTGTCGCAAGGAGCTCGGACGAATAGATGCGTGTGATAGAGAAGTCTTTAAACTCAGCGTTTGCGCCTGCGTTGCCACCAAGCCCTACCGTGCCGCGCCTTGCATATGGCAGGTCCAAATCCCAAACTTCGTCATAGAAATCTCTAACAAACTCTACCCCGTCTACATAGATGCTGATATATGGCCCATCTACTACGATGTCCATACGGAAGAAAGGCGTTTCGTCCCATGTCGGGCCACCCCTTTGCGGGTGAGCCACTTCTGCAAGGCCTACCTGTAGTACATGTGAGGTTGCGCCGGGTGCCATGTATTCGCCTCTGCCCCCTAGGCGTACAAAGCCCCTGTTGCTACGGGCCAAGTTTACAGACATATGGTTGTCACGCGCAAAGTTTTGTAGCGGGCCGGTTAAACCGCTAGGCGCGCGGTAAACAATTGATGTTGTGGCAGGCTCTCTCCATCTTTCGTGGTGGCCTGGGCGCACATACAAACTAATATGATAGTTTTCCCAATATGCCGATGCAGGGAGGCCATTGTCGTTCCAGTTTTCCGGTAGGTTTAGGAAGATATACTCCCTAGTTTGGTTGCCGTCGTTGTTGGGGCCCTTTGCGAAGCCGGTTCCCCTATGGTCTCTGACGGATTCGTGCCCGATAATAGAAAACTGTTGAGAAACCGTGTTACTGCGTGTTACCCAGTAGTTATTGGCCCAGCGTGAGCCCGGTACAAGTTCGCCCGCGTCGTTTACCGTCCATGGCCTAAAATTGCGGTATATGGCCGTGTCTGTAACTCTGAACTCCGCAACATAGTCCGCGTCACGCATCGGGAATCTTGCGTGTACAGGGAGATGAGCGGCAATCTCCGGCGGGTTTTGCGTGAAGATATCCCCGCTGTAGCCGATTACATCGTCAAACATAAACATCGGGCGGCGCATACCTATTTCGGTACCTGTAAAGGTATTGTTTCCGATGATATGCAAGCCGGTTACATTGCGCGCAAAAAGCCCAAATGCAGGCATTGGCCCAAAGCCGTTTGCGTCTGGGTAGCTACCGTTCATAAACGGGGGAAGCGTAAGATTGCCCCAGTTTTCTGCTGTGTGGTGTGTGATGTTTTCGAAGATGATATTTTCTATGCGGATATTGTTACCGGTTACGTCGCAGTGGACTTGTGAGTTTATTTGGTTGGTTCTGTCTGCGCGGTAAGTAACGATATTGCGGAACAATACATTGCGTATATAGCCTAAGTTGTGTGTATATACGTTTACACGCAGTCTTTGCTGATGACCGATGAACATAGCGGTGTCTACGCTGTGGATTGTAAAATCTTCGAATGTGAAGTCTGACATATTACCGCCGTCGTTGGTTTGTACGGATATTGCCGCCGTTGTAACGCTGGAGCGGAACGGGGCATTAAGGCTTGGCGGGTTGCCGTATTCGTCTGTGCCGTAAAGGCCGCCGCAAGGCTCTCTGTCCCATCCGCGATGGTCGTCAACTTCGATGTTGTATACATGGAAGCGGGTAAAGTCTACCTGCGTACCTGTGCCAATTTTAACGGCGTTACAGTTTGTGCGGAGGATGCTATTGCGCACAAGCACATCGTGCTGGGTACGGGTTTGATAATATGGATACGGGCGGACTATATAAACAAGCGACCCGTTCATGGCCCTTCTGCCTTGGAAATAGTCACGTTGTGGTTTGATACACATGGCATCGTCGCCTGTTTCGATATCTACATATTCCACTATTACGCGGGATGTGGTGTTCAAGTCGATACCGTCTGCTTCGCGGCCTGTCCAGTGCGGCGGGTTACGTATAATTATGCCGCTCATATGCACGTCGTAGCAAAGCTCGATTACCGCCGTCCAGCGTATGGAGTTGCGCAATGTCAAATGGTAAACTTGAACGCCGATGCTATCGCGGATATAAATGATGTTTTGCGGGCGGTGGAATACCGCGTCGGGGTTATGCTCGATTATGCCCTGCTCTATAAAATTGCCTGTATAGGTAATGGGCTCGTATTCTGTCCCCGGATGGTACCATGCGCCGCCAGGGAACCATGGTGGGTCTTCGCCCGGTATAAAGTCGGTAAAGGCCGCGAGCGCTACGCCGTCGCCGCCTGTTTGGTTGTGACCGTGCTGTATAAACGGTGAGCGGTAACCGCCGCCGCCATCTATGATGCCTTCGCCCATCATTGTTACATTGCGAAGGGTAACGCCATAGAAAACAGAAAGCCTTGGCTGTGTTTGCGGGCATGTGCCGACATGATCTTCCGCATACGGGTCGCCGCCCCAGCGTGGCCAGTGGATAGGAATGCGGCTGGCTTGTACCACTGTGCCGCGTGGAATGTTTACAACTACATTGTCACGCAACTCAATAGATGTTGTGTAGACAAATATCAACCCCGGTGTGTTTTCAGCATCCCAGATTCTGAAGTTGTTTCCGTATTCCTCCAGATAGTAGCGTTGAGCGTCATTGGGCACATCGTAGGGGATTGAAAAGCCTGAGCGTGCCGGGTCATATGCTGTGTACAAATTGCCTTGTGGGAAGCGTACCTCCCAAACACCGGCGGTTGTAGCACGCCCGGACGCATCCATAATAGCTTCGCTTACTGCCTCGGCGTTTGCTGGTGCGTCGCCCGTGTTTCTGGACAATACCGGCTTGATTACCAAGTTAGCGCCGGTGTACGCCTGCTCGCCGATAAACGCCAGCTGGATTGTGCCGATTACATTTTGCGGCGTTGTGTTTACGGTGCTGACATCCGGCAAGGTTGGTAAAACCAAGCCCGGTTGTGCATACAATGTGTCTGTGACGGCCGGCAAGAATGCCAAGCTGGAAAATACCATTAAAACCGCCAGCGTTTGCGCTACAAGCCTACGAAAACGTTGTTTTTGCATTTCTAACACTCCTTTGCATATTTTTGTACTGTTTATGGTCATTATAATATCACATTTCGACAGAATGACAATGTTTTTTTGCTTAAATTATACAATCGACATGTATAAAGCAACATGTGGCCGTGATATTTTTGACAAAATGAGTATGTTGCCACATAAAAAATAGGTATTTATAGCCAAAGACTTGTCTTGTCTGTATATGTCTAATCGTGGTCAATCCCAATTTGTGCCGGGGTTGCTGTGAGTATAATAATCAGAAATGGCGCGGAATGACGCGGGAATAGTTCCGGTTTTGGCCATTGGCCAAAAGCGATCCTTCTCCTGTACAGGGCAGACACGTGAAATATTTTGCTTTAATTTTTGTCAATTTTGCCGAAGGCTTTATTAATGCTTTTTCTTCCTCCAACTGACAGATTCTTTTTAGCCTGTTCTCCCATATCGTCTCGGTTGTCAATTTATTTCCCATTCTGTTAGAATGTCCAATATCTTAAGCAAACGGATTACAAAGGAGATTTTTAAATGATTCGCACACGTTACGCCCCCAGCCCCACCGGCTTTATGCATATCGGGAATTTGCGCTCGGCATTATACGAATATTTGATAGCCAAGCATGAAGACGGCGTTTTTATCCTACGGATAGAAGATACAGATCAGCAACGCTATGTTGAAGGCGCCGAAGACGCAATACTGGAAACCCTGCGCCTAACCGGGCTTAACTTTGACGAAGGCCCCGGTGTTGGCGGTAAGTACGGCCCGTATATACAAAGTCAGCGTAAGGCTGATTATATGCCCCCGGCGCTTAAGCTGATAGAAAACGGTCGGGCGTACTACTGCTTCTGTGCCAAAGAAAGGCTGGCCGGCCTGGCAGACGAGCGGGGCTTGGTAAAATACGACCGCTACTGCCTGCATCTGTCCAAAGAGGAGATAGCTACGAAAATTTCATCGGAGCCGTATGTAATCCGTCAGCTCATCCCGGACGGTAAAACCACCTTCCGGGATGAGGTATATGGCGAGATAACAATAGATAACATAGAGCTGGAAGACCAAATTTTAATCAAATCCGACGGGATGCCCACCTACAATTTCGCAAATGTAATAGATGACAATGCTATGGCGATTACTCATGTCGCGCGGGGGTGCGAGTATCTGACGTCCACCCCAAAATACACGTTGCTGTATGAAGCTTTGGGATGGCCGTTACCGAAATTTGTTCATTTGCCCTTACTTCAAAACGACGCGGGCCAGAAACTGGGCAAGCGGAACGGTGCCATATCCATACCGCAGTTAACCGGAATGGGCTTCCTTCCGGAGGCAATTGTAAATTACGCCGCTTTGCTTGGCTGGAGTCCCCCCGATAACAAAGAAATTTTCACATTGGACGAGCTTACTCAAATATTTAACTATTCCGATATCAGCAAATCCCCTTCTACGTTTGACATGAAAAAGCTCACCTGGTTTAACGGCGAGCATATTAAGGCGCTATCGGCCGAGACGTATCTTGCCCTAGCGTTGCCATACCTGCAATCCGCCGTTAAAAAGCCCGGCATGGACTATAACCGTCTGGCCCAGATAACCCAGTCCCGTGTATCCTTCGTAAAAGACAGCGGCGAGCTTGTAGACTTTATAGACAACTTGCCAGACTACGATACAGAGTTGTATACCCATAAAAAAATGAAAACCAACCCGGAAGTTGCCCGTGAAACTCTAAAACTGGCCATAAGTGCCCTAGAAGACATAACCGACTGGGGCCACGCCGCACTGAACCAGTGCGTAGCAAAAATAGCGGAAGAAAGCGGCTATTCCAAAGGGCAAATACTATGGCCGGTACGTACGGCGCTTTCGGGCAAGCCGTCAACCCCGTGCGGCGCTACCGAAGTTGCCGAGCTGTTGGGCAAAGACGAGAGTCTGCGCAGGTTGGCCGTGGGTTTAAGACTGTTGGAGGTATAGGGTCATGGAAATGCCGAATAAGTACTATATTCTCGGGCTTCTGGCTATAGGCATTATTGTCCGGGTGATATCCGCTGTCGTGGCTTTTCAATCGGGCTTTTTATTTACAAACGATGTAAACATTTTTCAGTTTTGGGGCCAGGAGTTGTACGCCGTCGGCTTTAGCCGTTTTTACGCTACGGTACACTTTTGCGACTACCCGCCAGGGTTTTTGTATTATCTATATGTCATAGGCTGGTTAAGCGCGCAGTTTGGTTGGGAGAGGCTGTCCCCGGCGCTTAATTTCTTTACCTATATGCCTGCTATGATTGCCGACCTCGGCATTGGGTATATCATATACCGTGTTGTAGCATATGGCCGCCTTACCAGGCCAAAAGGCCAGGAAAAGCCCGGTGACTTGCATATTAAAATTACTGTTAAGGCCATTATCATGTCCGCCCTGTGGGTTCTTAACCCGGCGGTAATATTAATATCCTCTGTTTGGGGACAGGTTGAGTCTGTATTTGTGGTGTTTTTGCTACTGTCGCTTTTGCTTCTAAGGGAGAAGAAGCTTCTTGCCTCGTACCTGCTTTTTGCCGTAGCTATCATTATTAAAGCCCAGTCACTGTTTCTTGCGCCGGTTTATTTATTTTCGGCATTCGCGTATTTTATGGACAACTTGGTCAAAACTGATGCCGCCGGAAATAAAACCCGTGTTGTGCTCCCTATGGCTTGGATACGGCTGGCTGTTGCCATCCTTGCGTCTGTGGTGCTGATGGTCTTGCTGATGCTTCCGTTTTCCCAGGGTTTTAACATCATGCCGGTTGTGCGCCTGTATACCGGCGGTTTGGGTACTTACCCGTTTACGTCGGTTAACGCCTTTAATTTTTGGGGGCTTGTGACCAATGTCGGCTACGCGTGGAGGCATATGGAGCCACATCATGTCGTCGCGGGGGTTATTATTACCGTGGCACTTATTATCGGCGCTATTGCCGCGCTTTACCGGGATCACACCCGCTATGGCGGCAGGCATTACTTTTTTATTGTGGGAGCGCTTCTTGCGCTTATATTTATCTTCTCGGTTAGGATGCATGAGCGGTATCTTTTCCCGGCGCTTTTATTCTTTGTGCTGTATTATGCTCAAACCCGCGAGAAACGGGGGCTTGGGCTTTATGCCGCCTTATCGGTTACGTTTTTTTTCAATTGTACGGAGATATTGCGCTGGTTAGGAGCGGGGGCGCATGGCTCGGGTGTGCTTGTTGTAAGCGGGCCGGTGCTTTCTTTTGCTAATGTTGTTATAGGAGTGGTGATGCTTTTTATGCTGTTTTCTACGAAATGGATGGAAGAGCCCGCGCCAATAAAAAGAGCAAGTAAAGCCAAAAAGTATGAAGAGCCTAAGCATAAAAACGCGGTGTGGGCAAAGCAGGGGAAAAGCCCCCAAGAGTACGAGCCGCCCGTGATTGTAGACCCGCCGCCGATGTTGCGAAGGGATTACGCATATCTGTTTGTGCTAATTATTGTGTATTCGATTATAGCGTTTGTGCGGCTTGGGGATTTTAACGCGCCCCAAACCTCGTGGGTTTCACAGTCGGGGGACGCCGTTGTTATAGATCTTGGGCATCAGCGGCAGGTTTCCACCTTCCAGTACCGCATGGGGGCTGTGCATGATGCTTCTTTTACCTTAGAAACTTCATCTGACGGTATTAACTGGAGCCCGCCCAATTTGATTTCGCCGCCGTTTACCGCCGCATTCCATTGGACAAACATGCATAAACATTTCGAGGCGCGGTTTGTACAGATTCGTGTTGTGGATCCCGGCCATTTTGGCGGGTTTAGGATGCAGGAAGTTGCTTTCCGCGGGCCGGATGGGGTACAGCTTCCCATATACGGCGTATCCCCCGGCGGCGAGGCCCTTGTAGACGAACAACAATGGGTGCCTGTGCGTCAATCATTCATGAACTCATCGTATTTTGATGAAGTCTTCCACCCGCGCGCGGCGTATGAGTACATCCACGGCTTAAGAGCTTGGGAAAATACCCACCCGCCAATGGGTAAGAATTTTATAGCTATTGGGGTGCGTATCTTTGGCATGACACCCTTTGGGTGGCGGTTTGCCGGTACGCTGTTTGGGGTATTAATGGTGCCGCTTATTTATGCTTTTGCGCGGTTCTTGCTTAAGTCAAATAACTGGGCGCTGTTTGCCGCTACTATTTTCACTTTTGACTTTATGCATTTTGCGCAGACGAGGCTGGCCACTATTGACTCATATGTAACGTTTTTTATTATTGCCATGTATTTCTTGATGTACCTGTTTATGCACGGTGTAGAACGTGATTCCCTTAAGCGTAAGCTAGTGATTTTGGCCCTTTGCGGCGTAAGTGTAGGGCTTGCTGTTGCTTCTAAATGGCAGGGGGTTTATGCGGTTATAGGGCTTCCGGTTCTTTTCTTCCCGGCGCTTTACCGCTTGTACTTGCGTGACCGCAAGCAGGCCGCTGTCATCTTTAATTCCTGTTTTGGGTTTTTTATTGCCATCCCCCTTGTGATTTACTTGCTTAGTTATATCCCGTTTATGATAGGGTATCAAGACCAGTTTGGCTGGCTTCGCACGGTTTGGAATAACCAAAGGGGTATGTTTGACTATCATGCCAACTTGGTGGCTACCCACCCGTTTAGCTCTGTATGGTGGGAGTGGCCGCTTAATCTTCGGCCAATTTTTGTATATTCCAACGCTGGTGTTGCCGAGGGTACCCGGGCCGCAATTACTTCTTTTGGAAACCCGGCGGTATGGTGGGCCGGGGTTGTAGCTATGGGCTTTGTTATCTTTTATGTGATGGATTCAAGGATTATTAACGCGGTCATAACTGCGGTAAAAGGCAGAAATACCTATCAAAGCCCTTCTGAAGCTAAAGCCCAAGCCGTAGACATACACAGTGTGCTACTGTGGGTGGCCTTTGTGGCTCAACTTCTGCCTTGGAACGGATGGCCTTGGGCTTTTAGGGTTATAGCTACGGGTTATATTGTGGGCTTTATGGTTTACAGGAAAGTTGACAAGGATATTTTCTTTTTGCTTGTGGCTTTTTGGGCGCAGTTTTTGCCTTGGGTTGGTATTGCCAGGCTGACATGGATATACCACTACTTCCCAAGCGTGCCGTTTGTTGTGTTGTTTGTTGCCTGGGTGTTTAAGAATTATATTAAGAGGCCGGGGCTTGCCATAGGGTATGCCATTGTGGTTATTGGGCTGTTTGCGCTGTTTTACCCGGTATTAAGCGGGTTGCCTGTCTCGCCTGATTTTGTGCGGACTTTCTTACAGTGGCTTCCACGCTGGCATTTGATTGGTTGATAAGCGCGCAAGCCATCGTCACTGCGAGCGAAGCGAATTAAAGGCGGTTCACGAAACAAGAAAATCAGTTTAATTGAGAGTATCAATCCCGATTGGAATGATTTGTATGACGATATCATGTGACTGGATTGCTTTGCTTCGCTCGCAATGACGGGCTTTTCGCGCAATGACGAAGATGGGAGGTATTATTTTGATAATACCGGTATATTCGGTGGTTATACCCGCCTACAATGAAGAAGAAGTTATATCAGAGGCGTATAGGCGTCTGACCGCTGTAATGCAGGGCATGGGCGAGCCATATGAGCTGATTTTTGTAAATGACGGCAGTCGCGACAAGACGGCGGCAATCATTGCCGGGTTTTGCGAAAACGACGCAAACGTAAGGCTTATAAACTTTACCCGTAACTTTGGGCATATGCCGGCAATCACCGCCGGGATGGACAACGTGCGTGGGCAGGCGGTTTTTATAATTGACGCGGATCTGCAAGACCCGCCGGAGCTTTTCCCCGAGATGGCCGCCAAGTGGAAAGAGGGCTATCATGTAGCCTATGGCAAGCGGGTCAAGCGCAAAGGCGAAAGCTGGTTTAAAAAGATTACCGCCAAGTTTTTTTACAGGTTTATAAGGCGGCTAACCACTGTGGGCCTGCCGCCGGACACGGGCGAGTTCCGCTTAATAGACCGCCGGGTATGCGATGCCGTTAGCCGCCTGCCAGAAAGGCACCGCTATATACGCGGGCTGGTTAGCTGGGTTGGCTTTAAGCAGGTAGCCGTGGAGTATGTACGCGAAGAGCGCTTTGCCGGGGAGACAAAGTATCCGTTTCGCAAGATGGTTTCCTTTGCGCTGGACGCTATTACGGCCTTCTCGTACAAGCCGCTTAAGCTGGCTACTTCACTGGGTTTTTTGATGTCGCTTGCCAGTTTTATTTACTTGCTTGTGATACTTTACCAGCGGATTTTTACCGACAGTGCCATCAGCGGCTGGGCCTCTACCATTGGGGCGGTGCTGTTTTCGCAAGGGATTGTGCTTATGATACTTGGCCTGATGGGCGAGTATATAGGGCGTATCTACGAGGAGATTAAGGGCCGGCCAACATATATCATATTGGAAATTGTGGGGCAGAATGAAGAAAATAATAGAACTGTTAGCTAAGATATTGCGCGTGTTTGTACCCAGGCGGTTTGGACATCTTTTAAATTATGAGACTGTCAGTTATTTGTTTTTTGGTGGCCTTGCGACTGTTGTAGGGCTTGGTACTTTCGCTTTGTTTATTTATGTATTTGGGATGAGTGTGGCAGTGGCCAGCGTGGTTTCTAACGCGCTGGCTATTATTTTTGCTTTTGTTACTAATAAAATGTTTGTGTTTGAGTCCCCTAGCTGGCAGGCCGGGGTTTTGATTCCGGAGATTGTGAAGTTTGGCGCTTCGCGGGTATTTACAACTATTGTGGAGACATTGGCATTGGTGTTGCTGGTAGATGTGATGGGCCTGCACGCCATGGTTATGAGGCTAATAACCATGGTAGTTATCCAGGTAATGGGCAATTATGTACTTAGTAAGTGGGTGGTGTTTACAAAGCGCGAAAATGGTAATAACACACATGGAAATGGGGAATAATAAAGCAAACACGTCAGTCTAATTCGTGCGAAATCCCCCGTCTTTGCGAGCGAAGCGAAGCAATCCAAGCTTGGTTTGCTTCGTCGCTTTGCTCCTCGCAA
>Ga0123355_10017319_pt1 | contig 11383 bp, 8 predicted proteins | sample TergutEmb28metaG_3_FD_89872 | JGI IMG/M metagenome (GOLD analysis project Ga0123355, IMG submission 89872) | Embiratermes neotenicus P1 segment gut microbial communities from Petit-Saut dam, French Guiana - Emb289 P1 | ecosystem: Host-associated > Arthropoda: Insects > Digestive system > Gut ...
GTAGTAATGGTAGTAATGCTGGATACACAATGTTCTGAGGTAGAGTGCAAGACTACTGGCTACCCACTCCACTCGCATGTTTCCCCTTCACTTCCCCACCCGTGCGTCACCGTGTGCCATCAGGTACCGAACGCGCTATACGAGTCGTGATTGGTTGCCCATTTCGTAACCAGCTGTTTTACTGACTGAGGTACCCATACGAACCGAGCCACTCGGCTCGCTGAACACACATGCCGTCTATAAATAAGGATCTGAATGAAGCGTGAAAGGTAGACACAACCCCAACACACACATCTTTATAATGATACATGAGGCACTGAGCCATGTACAATACGTAACATCTGAAGACCGCTCTGTACTTAGTATTGCCCATTTAATTTACGAATCATTTTCGCTGATTCTGTTGCAGATTCAGTGTGATTATAACGTCCTGCAGTTTGTTTCAAAAGACTAATCGGCTTTGTGCGATTAACTTTGGAGTGCCGTGATGTTTTCATTTAAGCACGGTTCTTTCGTAGGCTTATATCTGACCCAATGCATTTTCTTTTGTTACATTTTAAGATGTTTAAGTTTACAGCAAGAACAGCGGACCTATATCTGACTTCTTATTACGCGAGATTTGAGGCTCTTACGGCGGTGCTATTAAGATTGTTTCTGGAAGGTTGTGCCCTGTAGTTTAGTAGAATGCTGCCGATTTTCAAGCGATACTACTGCCTCCTTGAGGGTAGATTCATCTATTCTAATGACGGAAGCAGTTGATTCATCTGCCCTGGTAACAGAAGTAGCACGGTCCTCTGAAATTCAGTATATTTCTGCCAGCCTATAAGGTAAGACATCCCAGAAGACAGCAGTAGGCTATTTTAGTTACCATCGTGGAAACCTAAAATCTCGCTGGATAATTATTGTTTTCAAGTTTGAGGATCAAGTGTGGGATTGTTATGCTTTATCTTGTTTGTTAGAGTAACACACATTTCATCTTCATGATTTAAGGTTTAAGACAAAGGATAATGTAATATGCCTGCGTGTCTCGCAGTTGAGCACCCGTACACTTTGTGAGGAAAGCGGAATTAAAGCTCCAAACATTCTTAAATTCGTGGGGTTTAGAGAGAGAAACCAACAAAAAGCAACTAACCTGATGTTTATTATGAAACTTCTATCTCAACTTGTTTCGGGCATCATTATGCCCATCATCAGGAGAACAAGACGGTGTGCTACCGCATATGGTGTTCTGCACTGGTTGTGCTGGCTGTGGTTGTGTGGAGCTGGGTCGCAAGCAAAATTTACTGTTCGACAGTAAATTTCACACAGTGCACACAGCTTGTGACCCAGCTCCATACAACGACAGCCAGCGCAGCCAGTGCAGAACACCTTATGCGGAAGTACACGGTCTTGTTCTCCTGATAATGGGCATAATGATGCCCGAAACGTGGTGAGATAGAAGTTTTATAATAAACAACAGATTATTTGCATCATGTTGGTTTCTCTCTCTTCACCCTACGTTCATGATGCACGGTCACAAAAGCCTAAAATTCTTAAATCCTGTATATTGAGGCGACAGGACGAACTGCCGTGGAAGGACAACCTCTCTCCAGGGGTTATGTTTCACTTTACACCGTATTTTACTACATTCTTTTCCAACCTTCTAACTTACGTTCGTTGAAAGGTTGGTAATGATAACCACGTGATAAACTAATCTACCGAAACGCGCATGGGGCTGGTTGACGAAGACTATAGTGGAGCGTGAGGGACAGAAACAGCAGAGATTGAGACGCCTAGTGCTCTGACATCCAGATTAACCATGGAACTTTTTCCATGCCTTTAGTTTAGACGAAGGTGCTTTGTTAAAATTACACACGCATCGCTTCAGCCTGATGAATAGATCCCCATTTCCGTATTAGCTAAACTGGAACGCAGGGCTTCGTAGCCGGTCTGGAAATTCAAAAAAAATAATTCGTGCACCTTCTGGTGTACAAACCACGTTCTTCGAGGCAGTTACTCCTCATTTTAATAGGTGAGATATCCAGGAGCATTTGACGATTCACTTGAGTTGAGAGAGAGAGAGAGAGAGAGAGAGAAGATAGTGGACCAAGATATATCCCGCTTATTACTATCAAGATAACACAGAACTTAATTAAAAGACACAAATGCAGAATGCCTGTACCGGAGCTGACTTGTGTAGATGCATCACTCTTTTTCTCCTTCCTCTTCTCCATGCTGTCTGTCCTCGGCTTGCCCGCTGATGTTTTGTTTGCTCCGAGAGCTGTATTAATCTTAATTTAAGATAATCTCATCACCAAAATTACCTACCCTTCGCCCCGTCACTGCACTGACAGGCGTTGTTACTCTCTTTACAAGGGTAGAGAGAGATATTACAATACGGATTTAGGAATTATGAAGTTAATTCAAGGGGCTGCGATGCCGTTGGAGCTCCTTAATTTGTAGAATCATGAAACGCACTGGAGACTAACAAGGTAAAGTGTAGGTTTTGATAAGCGTGAGACGTTTACTGTAATCTGTAATATCCTAATTTTTCCAAATTTATTTGAGATTTTCACTCCAGTTTGTTTGGGCGTTCTGCTGCTGAAGATACATATCTGTTGGTTAAAGTACAGAGTCAAAACGTTCTGTGGTCATAGCTGGAGACTTTTTTTTAACGTGTGTTATTTACCGACTCTTTCAAATGCTGAGATCATGAGCGGCGGTGGTAGACGAAATAATGTACCTGAAATATTGGTGAAAATACAGTGACGGAGGAAGACCGAATAATTCGGAGAATAACGTGTCCTAGTGTAACTTTATTCACAAAAATGTCACATGCCTGACATCGAACCAGTGTCTGCACGGTGAGATACTGAGACATACCGGAGCCCAGTGACGGTATTATACTTTGTTTTATTTGTTAATCTTTTGAAGCCTAGTGGTAAATGTAAAATTTAAAAAAATATATATCTTTTTGCTGCTGATTGTATTTAAGTGTTTTTTTAATGATTTTCGTAATGAACATTGATCACTTACCTAAGTTGAATTCAACTACTGGTTTTTAAAAGAGTAGGTGGTCAGTCGCCAAATGATTAAATATACATAACTTCAACAAATTTTCTTATTAGCTGCGTGGATCATAATTTGATGTAGATTTTGTATACGTTGTGTTAATGGCTTTTGAAAAATCCGAAGCATTTTGATTTGACCCTCCTTGCTGAAGATTCCTACCAGATTTAATCGAATTTATTAAAGGCGACTTGGGAGACGGTGGGCGTGGAGACCAGACCGTTACGTTATGACGTCACTTTATTCACTTCATGTAACAATGAAAGGAAAAGGCCACATTGTCCTACAGGCAACAAATGAAACCCGTTGTAGGAATGAAAATTGAGAGAAACTGCCCAGTTTTCAGTTACGATTTAGAAACATTCGCCTTGGGTATGCTTTGAACTGCGTCAAATATAAATAAATAAATATATACACATATACATACATACATAAACATTTATCTCAGTAATGAACCAACTTGATGCACAAAATGTTTGTTTTACAATAAGTTTATTTCATGCCTCTACATGTTTCGAGCACATGTGCATTACACAGCATTACACACCTATAGGTGTGATGATACCACAGGCTGTGTAATGCAATTTTGACCTCCTGATGATGAACACATGTGCTCAAAACATGTAGAGGCATGAAATAAACTTACTGTAAAACAAAAATTTTGTGCATCAAGTTGATTAATTACTGAGATAAATATACTGAGATGCACGGCCAGCAAAACGTCAAAGATACATACATATGTTGCATGTCCATTGGAGTCCAAGGAACTTCGTTACTAGTGTTCACGTACGCCATCTTCAGATATCTGTAGCAATATCGACAGTTGAAGTATGTACAGTAGCACCGGTCCAACGATAGTTAAGTGTACGCCTAACTTTCAGTGAAGAAGGGAGTCGTAAATATGTGCTAGATGTTGGATTGGTAAACTGGGGGAGGAGAGGCAACCACTTCTTGAGATCTAGGCACTCTGCTGATGTTAAAATAGACCTTGCTGTGGTAGATTTGTAGAAAGATGGTGCTGGATTAAACTAGCTTCGGATATGGTCCAGTGACATTAAACAAGATGGTATGCTGATGATATCTTGCTTTCTATATAGTTGAGTTCTTAAGCGATGGAAGAGTGATTGAAGACTAAGAAGTAACGGAATGCCAGGAAACTCAGTTTCGGCATTGTATGAGGTTATATATTCCCAGATTTTTAAATCGAATACCCAGCCTTTTATTATTCGTAAAACTAGCATCATGAGTCAGGGTACTTCTTGTAAGCGGTACAGTTAGCTCGGCAGAATTCACGGTCTATTTTTTAAGTTCTTTCGACGGTAAATATTAAGATACGATTGTTTTCGACGTTACGCCATGTATTCTGGTACATATGGGTACCAGCGATTTGGAGGCACCACGGAACATTGCGTCACACCCCAGAAAAAACCCCAACATCAGACCTCATTCATCTGCGCCTGTTTAATCCAGCCCACGCCCTGTTTCAGTTTTAAGTTTTTGTGTTTCGGACATGAAATATGTTTTGTATTCACTCCGTTTGACACCTTTGCATGCGCTTTCTGATCTAATCTTACTGCAGATATTTTAAACACGAAAATGAACGCTGCTTTGTGAATATTTAACAGTGCCTACTTCAGCACCATATAATTACAAAAATTCAGCCGGGTCTTTCATCGTGCTGCTGAGGATAATAAACGAGCGACATCGTCTATCTGTCTACTTTTCATAATAAAAGACGAATATTTGCGGTGTCTGAGCTGATGAATGCTGTTTTAAAGATAATTACTTTAAATAGTCCATTAAGGCTTACTTTGGTCCGTGGAAAGCGTTGTTGCAATACGTATAATCAGGTGTTTGTTTCTAAGAAGTTGCGTTTATTCTTATGATAAATTCTAAGCAAAGTTTAGTCAGTAGGTCGTAGGACTGATTCTCCGGCGTTTTGACTATGCTGTTCCAGATGCGTAGAAAGGATGAATTGTAAACGGCGCAGAAGTAAGTGATTGGGTTGGACCATCTGAAGCATGCAAAACGCGTCAGTATGTTTAAATAATTATTTGCATACATCATAGAAACACCATATTTCCATTACAAAAACCATTGGGTTGATGGTGTAGCAGGAAGTGATTGTCTTTTTATGAAAATCATATGCAACTCTTAAATTCACTGTGGGCAAAGTGCAAATATTCTTTGCATTGTACGTTTACAGGTGTGAGACATTGTTACCTGGTAGAATTAAGCAAAGCCAGTAAGAATTTATTACAGTATATTCTTGGGCCGATGTTAGAAACTGGATCATTCCAAGTTCGATGGAAGGGTACCATATCACCTACCAAATATGTGCTATGCGTGACAGTAAAGTAGCAAATAATATTTAACCCTTTAAACGCCGAGTTAAATCCCATCTTAAGAGCTCACCATATTCTCAACGTTAGCAGATAAGGTTTAATGACTCGTTTCTTGCCTTATGGAAAACTTCACGTTTCCATTTCAAACATCGGTCAGCTGTTTATTTTGAGAGTTAAACGAGTTTTCCCTACCCACACATTACCAATATAGTGTGAAGAGTTAGACAGACGGACAGATAATGAATCAGAATTTTTCCTTAGTTTTTATTTTAATAAGAGTAAAGGAAAATTTCTGTTCCGGTTTTGAAAACTAGATACTTTATAAATAATTTTTCTTGGGTTTCGGATGCCTATTCATTATTCTGTTTGTGTGATACTCTTAGCTTGACGTTTTTACCTAGAAGTGGGCAGTTGTGTTGTTATAGTCCCTACTTAGATTTAGTTACGCTCTTGGAGTATGGAAAACATTAATTTCAAAAGTTGCATATTTTATTTCAATCTCAGGAGTTTGAGTAAATTTCAAAGCGGCTCTTATTTTATCTTCATATTAGGATATGAGTAATATAGACGCTTTAGAATTAAACTGTTCAGCTGACTATATCTGTTATGTCAGGCTTTATTAATTTTCGTTACGAAATGTAATCAGCGCTATATTTGAAGTTCTCCTAGCAGTGTTAATGAAGACTCAAATGTTCTGGCATGTGCCGTTGCATTGACTCGTAAATAGTAACGGAGATCTCAGATGAGGTTGCTGCCTCCATCTTCAGGGTCTGAGCAGTCGTTCATGTCATGGAATACTTTAATTTCAAATTATATTATTCCCCTTTCGCTAATGCAGTTACACCTGCTTGTAATATTATGCGCTCTTGACGTGAAGCGGAGGCCCAAATTATGTGGCATTAACGCAGAACGTTAAAATGAAGAACCAAAAAAGCAAAACTGATGTGTGGAAATGACAGCAGAGCAGGTTTCATTTGTCTCAGTATTATTGTGAATGGAACCGCCAAAGTTTGTGTGTTGGCGGACGAGGGAGTGACAAACAAGGGTTAGACTGTAATTAGCGCACACCAGGTTGACTCTCAACAACTCTCTAATTGGTTTCCCATGTCTTTCGTTTTCCGTGATCTCCCTCAACAATTCGCGCCATAGTAATTATCCACAGTGACGATAGCTCAAACTGTGGACTGCGACGCATTGCCTCTCGTTACATTTATGGACTGGACGTAGTAAAGTCACGAGTACTGATATGGACGGCTGCAGTTCTGTTTCCGGTTATAATAAGTTTTCTGCGTTTGGCACCACGTCTTTATCATCTCTGGGGTCCACCCAATTTCTAGAGCCCGATGTGAGAAGGGGTAAAATGACAGGCGCAAATAATTTACCACTGATATACGTCGAGGGATTATAACGTGAAATATGGAGCTTTGCCTTTTGCGCCCTTTCGATCATCGCTTGGTGTTTCGTGCTAGTTTATTCTCAAACTTTGAAGGTTGTGGAAGCAGGTTTTCATTACTCAGTGCCTTTTACTTGTTGCTTATAGTTTTTATAAATGGCAACTACGAAAGTTTGCGGAAACGGTGTGATTCATCGGCCACCTAAAATGCGGGAGAAGAAGGTGCACTAGGAAGATAGGGTAGTCCATCCGCCCATCGGCCCATGTGTTCCATTTCCGAAACTGATGAATGAATTACCATGAAAGTGTATTATTTTCGGGTCTTAGACTATAAGATGAAGAAATAAATACTGCTTAATTTTGGTCCGTCCCATATTACACATCCTTTGCATGAATCTCAACCGAATGTCATCGATTTTCAAAGTGTTTATCCTTCGAAAACGAGCAACATGGCGTGAAATATGGGTCTCATTAGAAACAACTATTAGGCGTATTATTTAAAACGTTTTGGTACGGTGTATATTGGGCGAAATGCAGTGAGAAGGTTGTGTAGTCCTTTAAAATAGACATACAAATATAACTTCGCTATTCGAATTCCCGTTTATAGCACAAGACGAAAGTGAAATAATGTAGGTGGCGAATTCCTATAACATTTTAGTACTTATGCTCTCCGTCATAGGTATGTGTGGCTACTCTTGGTGTCTTTGAGTCAAAAGCGATTAATATTGAAGTAAAAATACAATAACGTGCACATAATTTATTCAGATTGAGGGAGGAAGTTGCATACGTTTAATAGAGTGTGTTGGATGTGCTGAATAAAGACTCTGTCGAAGACCCTCTCGGAAATCGACCGTCAGTCATCTGGTATGCTGTGAGGTGATTCACGACGTACTTACGTTTCTTGGATGTGCGAATTAAAACGTGTAATTCCAGTGTTATTTTAAAGAGTCATGACACATTTTTACACATCAGTATCTCAGCGCAGTATCCGTCACCACGGCAACAAGCGCACACAACGTCGTTCAACGCTGTTCGACCACTGGATGGCACCTGCCGGCAGCAACAATAAACTGGCAGTAAATTTCCTCAAGTGGTTTTCATCGGTCACGTTCTAATGTCCCTTATGTTGCTGTTCACCTGGATGTCGTGAAGTAGCCATTAAGCGTTACGTCTGCGGAATACAGTGACTTATATTGTGTCAGCATTGCTTCATATAATTGTCTTTAAGGTGTGTTCGCAAAACTGCGAAAATTTGAACATCTCGGCTCCCACTGGACGGATTTTCATGAAATTTGATATTTGAGGATATTTAAAAAATCTGTAGAAAAAATTCGATTTTGATTAAAATATGACAAGAATAATGAGCATTTTACATGAAGACCTTTGTACAAGTATTTCTTGCTGATGTCTTTGTAGAGTGAGAAATATTGGTAGACAGACCACAGATGACACTGCAGTACTTTGCATGCGCACTGAATGCTGCGTAACTAAAGCTACAGAGAAGCAATCAGAATATGTAGTACTTACAACTTTTGCACGGAAACAGTCGTTACGCGTATACATCCTCACTTTTCGTTTGTACGTACTTTGCCTGCCATTTTTGGACTCTTAAGCCGTCATTACAGTGGGTCAACTTGGCTTTGTTTCCACATAATACGTGTAACTGATATAGTAATATACAACTAAAATAAAATCTAATCCTTTGAACGCTTAAATATTGCCATTATTTCGTTATGTAGCATTCAGAATTGTTATTGGTTAGGAGGCGAACAACACAGCGGCAACAGTAAATAAAAGTGAGACACGTGTCGTATTGCGGTCCCTCTCTCTGCTGGAAAAAAAGCCACATGCATGTGATGTTTACCGAAGTCGTGATTTCAAGTATCCCTCAAGGGCTGTATTGTACAACCTTGCACAATTTGAAGGTTTATAAGTGGAAACTGCGTCTCGAGATGGCAAAGCCAATTGTTAACCGTCGTTATTTCAACGGGCTGTCTACTATCTTACAGTAAATGTGCCGCAATATATTTGTTTTGGTATACAACTGTATGTTGACGAGCAAGTGATGGATACTTTACCAATGTAATTGTCCAAATTACATCAGATGCACAAACGGTTTAGATGCTCTCCTCTCACCTCCTTTCCCAAGGAAATTCTGTTACTGTATCTCATATCTGTTATGTTTTAAAATCAATAGCTAGAGTTTATATCGAACACAAGATGTTTTCAGTGCTAGACGAGTAGAATAAATAATGATAAATAAGAACTGGGCTCAGTGAAAAGGGTGTGGTGTGCATCTTTGTTTCACTTATTAGTTTTTATCTCCTATTTTACTTGTTAATGTTGACCTTCTACATAGTTTGGTAATTTTAAGCCACTTTTCACTTTTACTTTGTTTTTCTTGCTATTGTTGATTTGCTGTTTCTCTTAATAATTTTCCCCCAGATTTAATACTTCAGGGTTTTTCAAAATTTTTGGTGCCCTGTATGTCTGTTTTGCATCCACCGGCAGAGTGCCAAGGCTTATTGGAAAGTAACTGAAAGTAACTATTAAAGAAATTACTTATCGAAACTGAATTGGGCTTTTTCCACCGATACATTAAAAATGTTTACGTTAAGCCGTTTTATTTTTTGTTATAAGTATGAAGAATGGAACAGTTTATAAATTTGTAGTTGCCATTCCAAAAGAGTGAACTTTTCAGTTCTTCTGCCCACAATACTGTAGAAATTAAACTCATACTCTCAAAACATGTTTTAGGATAATTTGATACCTGTACGGAATGCCTTATTTTTTGTGGGAGTAGGATTGCTTTTACGATGCTTTCTGTACGGAAGATTATACAAGTCGAATGACATGATGCATGAATTGGAAAAGATTTTGAAGGAAGCCATCCTTCCCTAAATACTGGTAGTTCTATTACCGGTAGGTTGTCCATCAAAGAGGAAAGGAGCGTTAAGTTTCTTAACTTTTTGGATTGCTGTAATGGCATTTTTCCTGTTTAGAATGGTTAGTCTGACAAAAAAGTCTTATAAATGGCTGGAACAGGTGTGCACGTGCAAGTATGTATACGTGAACAATTTTTCATCTTCTCTAATCCTAAGAAAATTGCACTTTTAAGTGCTGTCCTAAGAAGCAGGAGGTTTGCTGCGCAAATACTGAGTATGAAAATAATGCCAATCAGTATGTCCTTTGAGACAGCTTTATGCAAGTCTTTCCATGTCTGTCTGGGACTGTTTTAGGGTAAGAACAAGGTACTTATCTTGGAATACGAGAAAAACCCTAAGAGTTTTTAAACCGCCCGAGATCTGATGTTGCATTTCTCGTTTCTGAGCTGATGTGCGTGGGTCTGTGCGCTGAATCTTCCTTGGCGGCATGTACACGGTGTGTCGTTGGGAATCACTGCGTGGTAACTCTCAGACTACTCATAATCTTGAAGGCACTGGCGGCCCGAAAATTAAAATCCTCGGGACACAACGAAGTTTAAACACACTCTGAAGTCCATCTTCGTCATAGTTATACAAATCTGTATCTTCTGTTATTGATTGTTTAGCATCCGTTTATATCTCTGTTACTTGTCCTTCTGTCTTGTATTTTATGTAGCTTTACAAATTATGGTGGGGGCGAGATTTTCCGCACACGTCCAGACCGGCCCTGAGGCCCACGTATCCTCTTATAGAATGGGTACCGGGTCTTTCCCGCGGGTAAAGTGGCCGGAACGTGGCGCTGAAGACCTACCCCATCTAGTGCCGAGGTTAAAGAAAGCATATAGCTATACGTCTACTCAACCTCTTCGCCTTCGTGGCCTTTTCTGGTGTGTCCTTTACCTTTACAAATAATAACTGTATTGGCCTTAAAAGGAATTAACATGGAATTGCAGAAGGTTTAAAAATGTTTGCCAGTATTGTAGTATATTGCAACTGCTTTAAATGTTGCATGGGTATTTGTATACGCGATGTCCGCCTATTTTTAACATTAAAATTAATTAGTATAATATTAAAATTAATTTTAAACACTACAATATAAACCAAAAGGACGAAGGAACATTGGACGACCGAGGAAGAGATGGAGGGACCAAATTCATCTTGAGGGTCAAGGAACAGGAAACACGCCTCACCCTTCATGAACATGATGTTGATGATTAAAATTAATTTTACTTACTGGGTTAGTTAATATGCAATCCAATGCAAGTTCAATACTCAAATGACTGGGTTTTGCCATATATCTTATATATATATATATATATATGTGTGTGTGTGTGTGTGTGTGTGTATCACTGACATCAAGCTACATTAGAAACAGTGACAGTTTTAGGCACTTTGTAGTTGCGAAAAGCGACTACTGGCTTCTTTATGTCTGTCTGTCCTCCGCCTACATGGTACAACTCGGCTTCCATAAGACGGGTTTTATTTAAATTTTATTGTGGATTTTTCGAAAATCTGTCGCAAGAAGTCAGGTTTGATTATAATCTGACAAGAGTTGCGGGTACTTTACTTGAAGACCAGTGTACATTGTGAATAAAAATCCAACAGATGCAACAGTATGCAGATATTTATTCACTGCAAAACTACTCTACATGTTTCGGGTGTCACAGCACCCA
>Ga0123355_10017321_pt1 | contig 11383 bp, 7 predicted proteins | sample TergutEmb28metaG_3_FD_89872 | JGI IMG/M metagenome (GOLD analysis project Ga0123355, IMG submission 89872) | Embiratermes neotenicus P1 segment gut microbial communities from Petit-Saut dam, French Guiana - Emb289 P1 | ecosystem: Host-associated > Arthropoda: Insects > Digestive system > Gut ...
AAAGATATTCACGAGGCGAGGACGCAGATTTATAATTATCTTTTGTCGAGGTCTGGTATTTACGCAATAGAGCTTAAGGAAAATTCCAAGTGTGTTGGCTGTATTGATATCAGGCTCAATATTGAGCACGAAAGAGCAGGTTTTGCTTATATGCTTAATCCGAGATATTGGGGGCGAGGAATTATGAGTGAGGCGCTGGGAGGAGTGCTTAAGCTTTGCTTTGATGAGCTTCATCTTAACCGTGTAGAAGGCGGTCACTTTACAGGCAATGAGGCTAGTGGAAGAGTTATGGAAAAATGCGGAATGGTGAATGAAGGAATCGCAAGAGAGGTTTTTAAAGCGAGGGGAGTCTTTCGTGATGAAGTGCGGTATGGAATTACGCGAGATGAGTGGATGAGAAGGAAGAGTTAGGATAGGATTGACTATAAGGTTGATTTCATTATTGAAACTAACTTTTAGGGCGGGAATGGCTCGTTGGCTGCCAGGCCAGGTTGCGTAGCAACCGTCGAGAGAATCCCGCCCTTACAGAGATATGTCCTGTAGATGCTTTCACTTCACATGCAAAATTCCGGCTCCGATTTTTCTTAAATCCTCTTCAATTCGAACATAGCCTCTCTCGACAAAAGAGGAGTTTTTAACTATTGTGTTGCCTTCTGCGGCGAGGCCGGCGATTATGAGGGCGGCACCGCCTCTTAAGTCTTTGCAAACGACATTAGAGCCTTTTAGTTTTTTGACACCTCTGATTATAGATGTTGTGCCGTCTTCTAAGAGCACGATATCTGCGCCCATTCGTATAAGCTCCGGGATGTGTTTGTTTCTGGCTTCAAAAAGCTTTTCTTCTACTATGCTCATGCCCTGGGCGTGGGCCAGCAGAGCCATAAACTGTGGCTGGGCATCTGTCGGAAATCCAGGGTGAGGATGGGTTCTTAGACGCTCGATGGGGTTAAGTTTCTCAGGGGCTTTAAGATATACGGACGAGCCGTCATATTTAATGTCACAGCCGGTTTCTGTTAGCTTTGAGGTAATGGGGTGAAGATGTTCAGGGATAATATTGTCCAGGAGCAGTTCACCGCCGGTTACGGCTGCTGCGCACAGGTAAGTTCCGGCCACGATTCGGTCAGGCATGGTCTTGTGTTCCGCCTCATGCAAATCTTGGATAGATACACCGTCAATTGTTATGATATCTGTGCCTGCGCCTGAAACTTTTGCGCCCATAGCACGAAGGAATTTTTGTAAATCGATTATTTCGGGCTCTTTGGCAGCGTTTGAAATGATGGTTTGACCTTTGGCTAATACCGCAGCCAGCATGAGATTCTCTGTAGCACCCACGCTCGGGAAATTTAGGTGAATTCGTGCGCCGATAAGCCTTTTAGCTTCGGCTGATACGAGCTCGCCGCCCTCTGTTACTTCTGCGCCAAGTTGACGCAGGCCTGAAAGGTGTAGATCAATTGGCCTTGTACCGAGTTCGCACCCACCTGGATACGCAATTCGAACTTTGCCGAACCGCCCCAGCATGCCGCCTAAAAAGATTATTGATGAGCGCATTTCTCTGACAAAATTATCAGGAATAGTAAGATTATCGACTTTAGAAGAGTCCACTGTTATGGAATTTCCGTCTGTTTTTACCTCAGCGCCTATAGCCTTTAGTATGTTAATGGCTACAAGCGTATCTGAAATCATTGGACAGTTATGAATTACGCTTATGCCTCTGTTTAGAACAGTTGCGGCCAGAATTGGCAGAACAGCGTTCTTGCCTCCGTAAATGCTAAGTTGTCCACTTAGGCGCCTACCGCCTATAATGTGATATTCACTCAATTAATACACCTCCAAATATGCACGTCCCGCCAAAGTTTATGGCAGATCCCTCCATCTGCCATGAACTTATTATGTTGACTATATACGTATACCACATAGTATGACGTCCACAGAAAATCTGTGACACGCATAGACAATCATATTCGTACATATACTAAAGTGCGATCACATTTTGGCCTCCACGCGGCAAGCGAGCACATTCCGCCAATTACATAAAAGCATGGTTTTCATGACCCCTCTCGTCGGAAAACACGAAATGCTTTTATAGCAACTTAAACTGAGTTCTGAAAAGCTCAAAACAAAATGTGGATCGTTTCAGGCCGCCTGTACACTTGTACAAGGCGGCTTTTGTGTGGTAAGATATACATATAGTCAAGCCCCTTTAAAACAGTCCACCAAAACTTGATTTTTTCTGTAATACTTCATTGGTTCCGTCAGCACTTTCGCCTACGGCGAAAGCCGCCCTATGGGCGTCAGGCTTTCCTGCCGGTGCAACCTAGCTTGCCTTTAGGCAAGCGTCTCAGAATTTTTGCCTGCGGCAAAAACGGCGCAAGCGCCTACGACATCTTTCGGTTCATGTTGTCACCTCTTTGTCTTACAGAAAAAATCTTGAATTTTACCAGGACACTTTTAAAGGCGCTTGACTATAAGATAAATTCTGAGGAGGCCGGATATGTTAATGTTGAATGATAATTACATCAAAGAGTTCGAAAAGCTTGTGAATGACGCCATGTGTGCGTGCGGTGCACAGGGAGTCGCAGTATCGATATTTGGCACAAAGGAAACGCACTACGAGAACTTTTTTGGGTATAGAGATACGGAGAGCAAATTAGAAATCGATGAAGATACGATCTTTGGCATGGCATCGATATCCAAGTCATTTACATGCTTAGCACTCTTGCAGCTCGCGGAAAAAGGTGTAGTGGACCTTGATGGCCTTGTTTCAGATTACATACCTGAGTTTAGTGGCAAGAACCAGAAAGGCGTACGATTGAAGCATTTGATGAGTCATGCAGGAGGTTTTTTCCCTGAGAAGAGGGTGCTTGCCAGAGATGTGGCTAAGGAGCTGGGTATCTGGGACGATTTGGAAGAGGATATCGCATACAGTACAGCGCTCGCGCAAGAGGGGATTAGAATTATTGCAAACAGGCTGGATGAAAGAGATAAGCTTATCGGACGCCCCGGTGAGCTCATGAGCTACTCCAACGATAGTTACGGACTCATTTCTGATATAGTTCGCAGATACGGCGGGTACGGCACTTTTGCGGAATATATAAATGAAGAAATTTTAAAGCCGCTGGGCATGACGCGCAGCTCGCTTGAATTTGAAACGCCGGCGAAGGACGAGAATTGTTCTCAGCTATATATTCACAGGAACGGAAAATTGGAATGGAGCAAAGACTTTTATGACAACGCGTTTGTCCTGATGGGTGGGGGCGCGATAAAGTCAACTATCAGCGACTTGAAGAAGTACACGAGAATGTTCATGTGCGAAGGGGTAGGGGAGAGCGGCAAAGCAGTATTAGGAAGCTATTACCTGAGAGAAATGCTAAAGCCAAGGCAGCTCTATCGATTCCAGCAGTATTATGGATATGGCCTGTCTACAAAGTTTATGGACGATATTACCGTTATAGGCCACGGTGGGAGTCTGACAGGTGTATCCACTATGTTCCAATGGTCGTATGAGTTGGGGTGCGGCGTTCTTGTGTTTTGCAATACATCTGAGTTTCCGGCTTCTGTTATAGCGGACGCTGCTATGAAGTTGGCATTGGGCAAAAGCCCGGAAGCTATGAAGAAAGACATATATGTCGATAGGCTGTGGGACGCGGATACAGTTTGCAGGGCGGTTGGACGCTATGAATCCGGCGAAGGTGCAGTGTATGAAATAACTTATGAAAATGGCATGCTGGGCTTCAATGTTAATGGAAAAGAGCTTGATGTGCGCCAGGTGCGGGGTGATATGCTGCTGGTTCTGAGGCCGTATAGCACTTCTGATTTGATATTATGTAAGAATGATGTTGGTGAAGTCCGGGGCATACGAGTTGGGGGCAGGATTATTCCAAAGGTATAACATAGAAAAATGGCAAAGGGACTGTTTTGTTGAATTAGACAGTCCCTTTGTTATTAGTTAAAGCTATAGCGTAAACAATAAGAATCCGGCACACCAGGATCAATATATCCTGTATCTACGAATCCGGCATTTTTGTATACTTTTATTGCAGATGCTGCTTCCATTTTGACGCAGACTTCTATTGTATCATACTTTCTTTGCTCAGCTAAAAGGTCAATAATCAGTTTCAGTGCCTGTTTGCCAAAGCCTTTGTTTTGATACTGCTCATCGATCAGAAACTGTTCGATTGTGTAACACGCGGGCTCTTCGCATAACTCCATGAGCAGAGCTATACCGATAATGGTTTCGTGATATGCGATAGCTAAAGCCCTTGCGCTACGATTTCGCATGGCGTATGCTCTGGCTAATATGACAGTCGGAGAAGAAACGTAGCTGGTTTGATCTTTAGCGACTTTTAGCTTGCAAACGGTATGGAGGTTATGTTCTGTTATGTCTATTAGGGAGAGCATGTGCACCTCATTTTCATTTTTGCAATGGAGGAAGACTCTTTACGGCGAGGGCAAGCCCCCGCTCTACAATCGCGTACGGACTCTGTATTTTTACTCTCGTGAAGCAGTCTGATCGCTATACTTCGCTCAGATCTGATGCACATGCAGGACAGCGTGTGGCGTTTGGATGCACCACAGTCATGCAATAAGGGCAAAGGCGCTCAGGTTCCGGCTGTGCTTCAGGTTCTTTCTTCCGGTCTGCCGCAGAGAGCAGCCTGTTCATGGAGCGAATCAGTAAGAATACTACAAACGCCAGAATTATAAAATTTAGCACAGATGTCAAAAACGCGCCGTAGCGTAATGTGACGCCTAAAACACTTAGTTCGAGGGCGTCGAAATTCTGCCCGATTAGCATACCTATTATGGGTGACAGTAGATTATCTGTTAGAGATGTAACAACCTCTTGAAAAGCAAGTCCGATAATCATGCCTACAGCCAAACTCATTACATTTCCACGTATTGCAAATTCTTTAAACTCTTGTAAAAACTTTTTCATGGTGGCAACGCTCCTTGTCTAGATTTATTGCTGGATGTTTAAAAAATCATTCTAAGCACAAAATGGTCGATTACGAGGAAAGCTGCCAAGGCGAAAACATAGTATGAAAAAACCTTGAGATTTCTACGTTGTATGAGCCTGAGCATAACTCTGATGGCTACATATCCACTGACCATAGCGGCAAGAAAGCCCGTAAGGCCGGCGGCTAAGCCCACTGTTTCAGTCATGACCTGACCTCTGAAAATATCGTCGAAATGGAAAACAAAAGCCCCTAATATTGCAGGTATTGAAAGCAGGAACGAAAACGATGCGGCAGTTTTTTTGTCGAGCCCTCGGAAGAGGGACGCGGCAATTGTGCTGCCTGAGCGTGAAATGCCCGGCATAATAGCAAACATTTGCACGACACCTACGAACAAAGCGTCAAAGAAACTTGTTTTTTCTTCATTCTTCTGTCCGACCTCAATTTTATCAGAGGCCCAGAGTACAGTGCCTGTTACCACATAGGCCGCCGCTAAAAGTAGGCCGCCGCTGAAAAGAATATCCAGCGAATCGCCCAAAAGCAGTACGCCAATGACGGCAGGCAGGGTTCCTATAATCAAAAGAAGCGTCATTTTTTGGAAAGGCTTTTTCATAAGTTTCCACAGTTCCTCCCAAAAAATAATTATAACCGGTATTAAGGTTCCCATATGTACGAGAACGTCGAACGCGATAAGAGCGTGTTTATCAAGGCCAAACAGACCTTGTATAATTGCTAAATGGCCGGAGCTTGAAACAGGGATGAATTCTGTTAGGCCTTGAACTATACCTAATATTAATGCTTGTGGAACTGTCATAGCTTTTTCACCTCGTGATATTATTTGGCAAACAAAAATCCTTGTGTTTTCACAAGAAACCTGCTATAATGCAAATTTGAGTGTCCGATTAGATGCCTTGTTCGGCACAAAAGAATTATACTGGAATGTGTTAATTTATGCAACGCAAATTTGCGTTATGAAAGGAATTATTAATGATTAATTTGAAATTTGAAGAAATGAATCTCTCGCCGGCTGTACTTAGGGCAATCAGGGATTTAGGCTATAAAGAAGCTACGCCTATTCAGTCGAGATCTATTGAGCTTATCATGAGCGGAAGGGATCTGCTCGGCCAATCGCAGACAGGGACAGGTAAAACCGCAGCTTTTGGTATACCCTGTGCAGAAAGACTCGATGGGGATGACAGGCGTGTTCAATGCCTCATACTTTGCCCTACCAGAGAGCTTGCCATACAGGTTTGTGGAGAGCTGCAGAAGCTCTTGAAGTATAGAAGAGACTTAAAAGTCTTACCCATATACGGCGGACAGCCGATTGAACGACAAATTTTGGCGCTTAAAAGAGGTGTGCAAATTGTTGTTGGGACGCCCGGCAGGGTCATGGATCACATGCGCAGGCGTACGATTAAGTTTGAGAATGTGAAGATGGTTATACTTGACGAAGCTGATGAAATGCTTGATATGGGCTTTCGTGAGGATATTGAAACTATATTGCAGGTAACACCTCCGGATCGCCAGACCATTATGTTCTCTGCTACGATGCCGACGGCGATATTAGACCTTACAAAAAAATATCAACATGACGCGGCGCATATAAGAGTTACGCCTACTGATTTGGTTACTGTACCAAGTATTTATCAGGCTTATTATGAAGTGCGTGAGCGTGACAAGCTGGAAGCGCTGTGCCGCATAATCGATGTATCAGGATCGGAGCTTGCTTTGGTGTTTTGTAATACTAAGAAGCGAGTTGACGAAGTCGTGGAAGCGCTTCAGGAACGCGGATATTTTGCAGAAAGTCTTCACGGCGACTTGAAGCAAGCCCAACGCGATATGGTTATGAAGAAGTTCCGAAATCGAACTTTGGAGATTCTCGTGGCCACTGATGTCGCGGCGCGAGGCATTGATGTTAATAATATAGGAACTGTGTTTAATTTTGACTTGCCTCTGGACGGCGAAAACTATGTCCATAGAATAGGCAGAACAGGGCGTGCAGGCAAGACTGGCAAGGCTTACTCTTTTATATCTGGAAGAGAAATTTATAGGCTCAGAGATATAATGCGCCACACCGGGGCAAAAGTGACGCGTCAATCATTGCCTACAATTGATGATATCAAGGGAATTAAGCGTCTGAACTTTATCGAGAAAATAACGCAGACGATAAAAGAGTCAGAGCTGGACAAATATATTGATATAGTGGAAGACATAATAGCAGAGCACGACTTGACTTCTATGGACGTGGCGGCCGCGCTTATAAAGATGGGTCTTGCAGATAATATAAAATCCGGAACAGACTTTGATGAGAACTATTCTTTTGAGAAAGAGAGAAAAACGAGGCAAGAAAAGTCAAAAGGTGTTACCAATTTGGTGCGTTTATTCATTGATATAGGCAGAAACAAAAAGGTGCGTCCGGGGGATATTTTGGGAGCAATTGCCAATGAGTCCGGAGTTGCGGGCAAAGATGTCAGAAATATTGATGTGCATGCTGACTATACCTATGTTGATGTCCCTGAGAGTCACGCAAAGAATATCATAAAGAAAATGAAAAATAGTAGAATCAGAGGGTCTAAAGTCAATATTGAGGTTGCGAAAGGCAAAAGCAGTGATCGAAAAAAGGGCACTTCCGACTGAAATAGTGTCTAAATTTTCTGTCTGACCAGATAGTATTATTTGGTACATTTGCACAAAATACAAATGTAAAGCTCTTGTGTAACATATATGTAACATTTTCTTGTTATAGTTAGTTAACCTTTTCTATAACTATTCAAGATAGAGAGGTGTTTTTGTTCAGTTTGTACGATATTATTTAAAAAACACCGATTTGAATTGGTAGGTTGTTACAAATAAAAATACAGATGCAACTTAGTTATCCTGGAACTGTAGTGAACTTTCGTTACAATAGTGCGATTAGTGAATAATAGTTTGGGCTTCAAACTGCTTGCATGTAGCTAATCAGTATACTATAATGTGTGAGCAGATTTTTTATAAATAAGAGGTGATTGACATGAAAATGAAAAGAATTTTAGGCATGGTATTAGCAGGTGCATTTTTAGCAGGCGCACTTGCGGCGTGTACGCCAACGACTCCACAGGAGCCGACACCACCACCGGCACAAACCACAGCACCAGCAACAACGGCGCCAGCAGAAATACCGCCTACTCCGGTAGCGCCGCCACCTGAGGTGGAAATAGCAAGAGGTGTTAATGTTGCTACTCAAAATGATCCTCCATCGGTAGCACCGGCGAGACATACTGCAGTAGCCGGAGGCTATATGAATGCTCTCACTCATAATGGCCTTTTCAGAATAGACCATGCGACTTTGGAACCTGTAGCTGACTTAGTGGCAGAGTGGAGAGCAATTAGCGATACTCTGTTTGAGTTTACGTTACATGAAGGAATTATGTTCCATAATGGTGAAGAGATGACAGCTTATGACGTTGTTGCTTCTATGCACTATGTCAGAACGCTTCCTTATGCAAGAGCGTCTCATGGCAGCGTTGTTGATGCTGAAGTAGTTGATAGATACACCTTTATACTTGATACAGGTGAACCTAATGCTATGCTTTTCTTCGACCTGTCTCTTCAAGGTAATTTCATAATGCCGGCTGCTTTGATAGAGTCAGGCCATGACTTTAACACAAACCCTGTTGGCTCAGGCCCATTTGTGTTCCAAGATTGGCAGCTTAATGAGTCTCTGGAGTTTGTGAGATTCGATAACTATTTCGACGAAGCCAGAGCGGCCAGAGTGGAATATGTTAACTGGAGAATCATCCCTGAAGGCTCTTCAAGAACTATCGCTCTTGAAACCGGAGAGGTTGACTACGTTGTGGAAGTTGCAACTGCTGATATCCGTAGAATACAAGATCATCCTGATCTTGATATCATTATGATCGCGGGTACTGCACATAATTTCCTGCTTCTTAACAATGAGCATCCTCCTTTTGACAATGTTTATGTAAGAAGAGCGATTCATATGGCTCTTGATAAAGACTCTATGGTTATGGCGGGTCTGGATGGATTTGCAATTCCAACATGGGCTAACATGCCTACTATGTTTGCTGGTGCTTCATATGAAGGAACCAGAAGCTTTGATCCGGCTGCAGCAGCAGCATTATTAGCAGAGCACGGTATTGACCCAACTACTATTGAGTTTGAAATTCTTGCGAGCAATGAAGTAGCGAGACGTATGGGTGAGGTTGTTCAAGCTAATCTTGCTGATCTTGGAATAACAGTTAGTATTTCCATGATAGACTTGGCCGGCTGGTTGACGGTCACAGCGTCTCCTGACTATGAAGCTGCTTTCGGTAGCTTTACAGCGAGCAATATCCTCACGTTCTTTAGAAGCACATCGCATATAGCTTCAATCAACGGTCCTAACAGAAGCCGTATGCAAAACCAAGAGCTGACTGACTTGATTGATCAGGCTATAGCTACGATTGATGCGGATGCTAGGATTGCTATCCTTGAAGAAGCTTCGAGAATGGCTAATGAGCATGTTGGATTTATTCCAAACTACTTGAGCATGGTTACAAGAGCCTTCAACGCGAACCTTGCAGTTCCTGAAGTTCATGCGACAGGCGCTCTTAACTTCAATATGGTTTACTGGGTGGAGTAGTATTTAAGCATGACGATAAAGTAAAAGTCTAACCTTTTAAGTCCTCAATTTCGCGAGTCGAGATTGGGGACTTGATTTTTTGAGTTCATTCATACCAGATGCGATGATTTAAAAATTAATCGACTATATAATGTGCAAATTGTATAGTTTTAGCTTGGAAAGTTCATCGAATTTAAGTCAATAGTGCTAAAATTTTCTCGATGTAATGGTTTTGTAATAATTGCCTTATATAATATGTATTATAAAAAAGTTAAAGTTCAACGCTTTAGTTTTGAAATGCTGTTGCTGTAAGAGATAAGTCTTTATGTTACGCATTACGTATGTCGCAAAATAATATAATATAAATATAGGCAGAGTTTTTTTAGTGATACATGTTTAGTTGCTTTAAAAGTTCCAGAGTATATTGCCTGCTTGGGCACAAGCAGTTCAGTATAGACAATTATTCGTAAGGGGTGAATTGTTTATGAAGAAAAGAGTTTTAGGCATGATACTGGTAATAGCAATGACAACAGGGGTGTTAGCGGCTTGCAGGCCCGATACGCCGAACCAACCGCCACCACCGCTGCCGCAACAAGGCGGACAAACGCAGCCGCCGGGAGGAGGCCCACCACCGCCGCCACCACCACCGCCTGCAGGAGCAGAGCTGGGCAGAGGCATCATAGTAGTAACACAAAATGAGCCACCATCAGTGGCACCCGGCCAACACAACGCGGTAGCCGGATCGTACATGAACGTTATGCATTATAACGGCCTTTTCAGATTGGATGCAGATACGCTTATGCCGATTCCTGACTTGGCAGAGAGCTATGTAGCTGTAAGCGATACAGTGTTTGAGTTCACTGTTCGTCAGGGTGTTCAGTTCCATGATGGAACGTATATGAATGCGCATGACTTTATCGCGAGCTGGCATTTTGTACGTCAATTCCCATACGGCTCTGCATCACGTGAAGCGATTGTGCATTTCGAAGCACTTGATGATTACACAATCCGTATTGACACAGTAAATCCAAACGCAATGCTTTTCAATGACTTGACTCACCACAGTAACTTTGTAATGCCAAGCGCTTTGATTGAAGCAGGTAACGACTTTGAGTCAAATGTTATTGGTACAGGTCCATTCATTTTTGACCACTGGAGAGCCGGCGATAGCGTTCATAGCTATGCTAACCCGAACTATTTCGATGCCGCCAGAGCCGCCAGAGTTGAGTATGTAACTTGGAGAGTAGTGCCTGAGGGCGCTTCAAGGACAATAGCTCTTGAGACAGGCGAAGCAGACTACAATGTTTATGTAGCATTCCCTGACATTCCGAGGATCCAAGAAGATCCAAATCTTGATATTTTGATAATACCTGGTACATCGCACAATAAATTACTCATGAACAACGATCTTCCGATGTTCGAAGACTATAGAGTAAGACGTGCACTTGCAATGGCGATTGACATAGACGCGGTAGTACTCGTTGGAATGGACGGATTTGCTATTCCTACATGGTCTAACGTTCCAACTGTATTTACAGGCGGAACAGATGAAGGCGCACATGATTTTGATCCGGCAGGCGCACTTGCGCTCCTTGCAGAAGCAGGCGTAGACCCGGCCAGCATCACGTTCGACATGATTGCCAGCAACGACGAAAGAAGACGTATGGGTGAAGTATTCCAAGCAAACCTTGCTGACATCGGCGTTACTACGACAATCACAATGAACGACCTTGCAACTACACTGTACAGAACCCAGCAGGGCGACTATGAAACAGGCTTCGGCGGTTTCAACTCAGCTACTTTCTTGGGCTATGTGCGTGGCGTATTGCACAGC
>Ga0123355_10017322_pt1 | contig 11383 bp, 9 predicted proteins | sample TergutEmb28metaG_3_FD_89872 | JGI IMG/M metagenome (GOLD analysis project Ga0123355, IMG submission 89872) | Embiratermes neotenicus P1 segment gut microbial communities from Petit-Saut dam, French Guiana - Emb289 P1 | ecosystem: Host-associated > Arthropoda: Insects > Digestive system > Gut ...
CACTGCAGTGTCTCGCGCAGTACCAGATACTGAACATAAGGGCCACTGCAGTGTCTCGCGCAGTACCAGATACTGAACATAAGGGCCACTGCAGTGTCTCGCGCAGTACCAGATACTGAAAGCTAAGTTCTGAATTTTTATCGGTGGCAAAAGGAAATCTGAATGCCAGTTAACTTCACCACAAAACGGCTGATGAAATGCGAGAAATCAAAAGGCGTCAGAACAAAAATCCAGCAGCACGCACAGTGGCTGAAACTATCATAGCGCAGGATTTAGTGATTGATCGGAATGGAGACGTCAGCCACGGTGTTTTGTTTTTCCTTCTGAGTTCCGAAGCAGTCGTCTGCAAGAAATAAGCTATGCTGAGGAAGAGTTGGATGTTGTGTTACAATTGTACGTGGCAACTTTATAATTGCTTCTCTGTCGCCTTTTTCATGTTTTGCGCTCTTCTGTCCTCACCCAGCACTTCATTACATACAGTTATGCCACCGACACTGTCGACCGCTGTGCGGCTGTCCTGGATCGCCGATGGACATGGCGTATAGCCGCCCGCATATCGGTCTGTGGCGCGCTGAGAGCGTCTTGACAGCTGTCCGTTTTGTAGAGGCCCTCCTGACACCACGTACCCTGAAGTACGGATGTAACGGGTGAACACAAGAAAAGCGTCAATCTGAAGGCCAATAATTTTGTCGCGAGTACCGCTACCTTTCGGTGATATTAGTGACTGAAACGTGTTAATCTCAGGGCTAAGGGCGAAGGGTGTGCAGTCAGCTCTACAAGGCTTCTCGTTCGGCTTTTTGTGTTCAACCGTTCGGGATAGTTTATATTGTGCTTTCTCTGCAACCGTGAATTCGTTTCGGATGTATTCTGTTGGGAAAAGTAGCACGCGGGATAATTTGATATCCGAAATGTCACAGTTCGCAACGGCCAGTTTCTCCAGATTACTTAAGATTTTAGAAACATAAATATTGAAGTTAGTTTCCCTTATTTTTGTGCAGTGCGAAAGTACTTTAGAGATTCAAAAATTCGGGGTACTTCTTAGGCCACTCTTGCACTTAGTTCGAAAATTCTTGGACGTCTGCTTCCCATGGGATTTTAGGACATTTATTCACACGTTTTACAACGGTTGGCATACCTACATTCTCTGTGCACTCAAATAATAGCCAAAAAAGACCGCCAGACGCTCCCTCATGATCAACTTTGTCTCAAGATGGCCACCAAAGCATTGTGTGACGCAATTCTGCTGCTGAACGCAACTTTCTTACTGCATTGCCACATTGGGTCCTTTCTTTATATCAAGAATAAAAGTGTATCATTTTTTACGTGTGTTAGGACATCGGTCATCCGCGGTCCAGCTAACTAAAGGGTTCGCCGTGTTTCTCACGACATTAACAATGATGTGATGAAGCAGGAAGACGGTCAGGTATCTGTTTTTGGGCCCTACAAAATATTCCTCCGCCCTTCACAAAAGGTGTAATGGTCATCTTAAGACTTGGCCTTTTGTGCGCGAACTGATGAATACGGAAATACAAGATGACCGCGGGGAGAGGAGGGGCGCATATTAATTCGGTGTGCCGTGTAACGTATGTGGAGCAGAAAGTTAGGAGGGGTCCTGTGACCTGGTCACTGACCACATTTACCGTGCAAAAATCTGTCCATTTCACATCACAGGTACAGGCCATGAGCGTTTTTATATGGTAATGCTGACCAAAGGCAGTGCACTTTGTTTGGTGATCCAATTTGCAGGTATAAAATCTTTTAGAAGGGTTAATGGCCAGGTATATCCCTTTGATGACCATGGTTACGGGCGGGGTGGTTTTGTGGAGCGGTCAGTACGGGTGTCTGCGTTATCGTGGGAATTGCTGGATATTCTGCACCATTTGGTGCGGCCGACAGCCGATATGTGCCCCTAGCTAACTAACTGCATGCACCGCAATGTTTCTTCAGAAGGTGCTGTAGGAACTCCCTCCATCCCCCCTTTGTAAAACACAGTAGTTCCTTGTTATTTTTTATGAAAGACCGGTGCAATACCATATCATGAGCCAGCTGAAACCATACTACTCTCAGACTTTCTATATCTTATGGAGTATATTAATTTTAACCTCTTTTCCCTTCATGCTTTCCAAACAAAATTGTATATATTTATTAACAGTGCCCATGCGTGTTATATTCACATTCCATCTATCACATTAATCTTGTTGTGTTGTGTTTTGCCTGTTGTTAATCTTCTTTTATTTATTGCCTTGATGCACGCCATTCGGTTATAGGCTGAAGGTGGCCTTGGGTCGCACTTACCGGTACTGTCTGTCTGTGTCAGCCCAATGACAGTGACACCGCTGCAGGTCACATGATCCTTATGATTAGTAATTGTTACCGCGAATTTCGAGGTACGGCAAATGAAAGTGGTAGTGGTTCTGGCTACTTTGTTCTGCTTATTGTTTAGAGGGACTGAGGAAATGCGAGAAAAATTATGGGAGCAACCGAAGTTCCAAACTACCAATCAGCTGCAGACTGCATGGCGCTGAGTGCTTGACACTCTGACGTCAAGAAACTCTCTCAGTTCACTGCAGACCGCCGTCTGTCGACTGTACTGCTCCTGTACAGCCCAATGGTCACTATATGTACCCCCAGTTTAACATTCAGCAATTCCACGTTTTGCCCACACAGTGTATGTATGTGTTTTGCGTGGATCTGAGAACAAACAGCGAATATTTCCCTATACAGCATTGACTGACTGGTTTGTATAACCGAGACGGAGAGTTTTTACTGCGCGGTACGGACTGTGCAAGACTTATGGCACGTGTGGGAGAGAATAGAAATGCATTGAGACCTGAAGGGGAAACGTGAAGGAAACAATTCGGACGACTTAGACCAGATGGAAAGATGATATTAAAAGGGATATCATAGCAGAGCCGATTCACGGAATGGCTTTGAAGGACACCTGGAAGCAAAACCCAGTAAACCAATTGTGCTGCAGGTCGTAGACCGGATTAATGTGGCTAAGGATAGATATAATTGGCGAGTCATTATGAACGCAGTAATCTCCGGGTTCCTTATAATACGGAGAATTTGTAGGCTAGCTGGGGGAGTATTAGCTTGTTAATAAGGACTCTGCCCCATGATGTTGGTTAGTTAGTTAGTTAGTTAATTAGCTATTTAAATTAGTTATTTGCTTAAACGTTTATTATTCAATACGCACGGTATGAACATAAAAGTAGTTACTTACTTACTTAGGGTGATATTTTAAGATTTGTTCCTGAAAGTACCAAGCAGCAAGACGGTCACTGGACTGGCAGACGCGCCTCGGTCAGGCTGACAGTTGTGGAATCGAGAGTCGAACCTTGAACGTCCCATCAAGTGCCTGTGCCTGCCAATTCATCATGTCTGCAGTGACGTGGGTACCGTTACGGCAGGCTGTAGGGATGTTTGTTCAGGTCTAACCCTTTCAGGGCGATCCCCCCTGTCCAGTTACATTTTCCAAAGGCTTTGCTACCTGCCTGCATTGTGACATGACTTCCTGCATGCAGCACAGCCTGGCTGGGAATTGAATGAAACCTGGTACTATACGAAGCATCTCTGTTTACTGCAACCAGCTCTATGCACTGTATTGTGTACATTACATCATATACTGAATGTGACTCCGACGCGTTTCGACATTCACTGATGCCATCTTCAGGGAGTTCAGTCTTCCTGTAGTTTCTTCTCAACACATCCGCTTTTTATATAATTGAACGTGTAGAGAAGAAACTGGACGAAGTAGCCAGTCACTGCGGTGGCCATTCTGCATCTGCAGTTGCGGTCCCGATGTCTGTATTTATCTTACCAGCAGTGATACCAACATAGCAGCCTTGCTGACACTAGCCACACTCGGTCGGTTACTGTAGCCTTATATGTTTGTGTTGTATCTCGACCGGTACACGAAATCCGTGGTTTTTCTCAGTCGCTCTAAGTGTAGTACATCTGTTAGATAATGGCTTCTTCCTTCCAGATCTCTACCAATTCACCATTCATTCCTGCAGCACGCCACACACCACGCAGTGACGGTTGGTGCACTGTTGGCGTCAGTGAACAGCCAACTGCAATATTAACCACTTCAGGTAAGGATGTGAACATTAAATGTTTACTTACGTGTTTTTGATTGCCTGAAGATGGCATTTCACCAAAGCCGAAACATGAAGACAAATAATGTTGATGTGAGTTTTGTTGTGCCTGCTGTGAACTGGCCCTCTGTATCACTAAATGAAACATTCCCTACGACGCAGCTGGTTACGTCAAAAGCAACAAATATAACAGCGTTGAGAAGCCGTAAGGTTCTGTCGGCCAAATTTGACTTACGTTCTGTGGACTCGAAACAGAGGAAATCGTACAGACTTTAGCGAGAAAGGCGTAGGGCTTTTAGTTTTAAACCTGGGGTTGTGAACTGAAAGGTGCCGGAAGGATGTGCTGCGGCTTCTGTGGTGTCGTTGATCAGTACCGACTGTTCTGAGGAACCTGTTCCTCCATTTACACTTCTCACCTGAAGAAGGAAGCAGCATGCTAGTGCGAACCTGGTAAGAACACGGCAATTACTTCAGGTGTCATAGATGTATCGAAATGTTTGTTATGTTTTCCAATAACAACTAATTTCGTAATACATTTAAAGATGCTGATTCACAAATTTAGAGCTGTCCCAGTAAGTGACGTGCTGTTAACAGTCGCAGTAGTGCTGCTAGAGCAGAACACAACTAAAGTTGTCTCTGTATCAACCACTTCAAGACGAAGGCCTGTGGAGGATTGGAGGCATAGAGCCACTCTTTCTTAACCTCAGCGATATGAATAGTTGAATGATAGCCACAACAGCCCGGCCGTTTTATCCCCAACGAAAAACCCCAGGCTTCGTGGATCCACCATGTGTCAGAGAAGCAACAGCTGTCCTGTCCATGTCGAGAAGCGAACCGCGGTACTGCGGTCCGTCGCCTCGCTGCTGCAAAGCCACGCGACGGCTTTCAAACGTACAGTTTAGTACAAACGGAAATCACTTCGTGTGTAGAGGCTCGCTAAGGAGCAGGGCAAGTTCAGATCGTTAAATCGAAGTCTCTCTCCGTCATCTGTGTAGCTCGGGGGTCTTTTTTTCAATGGAGCCTTAGGTTATGGCCGCAAACGGTAGCAAAGTGGCATATGGGGGGAGTAGATGTGTACTGCCACCTCAGCACTGGGTGGACGTGCGTGGTTAACTTCGTATACTGGACGCTTGAACCGCGTGTGTGTGTGTGTGTGGGGGGGGGGGTCCAACAGATATCCATTGCATAGGAGGCTGGATGGGCCCCAGAGCCGATCTGGACACTTTGGAGAACAAAAAAGTCTTTCCCTTGGGCGTTGGAGCTGAGCTAACTGCCAGGAGACCTGCAGTGTGCGTTTTGCTGCACTTCGTCCCTTCCGTCACTTGTGTTTGTGGCAACAAAAAGTGGCCGGCAGCGGTCACAGTACCAGCGAACTGGCACCCTTCATCTTCACGGTTGTGACACAAAAGCATCTAAGGTGCGTGCTGTCAAAACATTTAGTGTTCAGCTGCTGCTGGAAGCAAGCCCTTTGTCTGCTCTGAACTGCCAAATGCAGTGTTACGGTTTGTACCGGCGTTATATGTAACGCCATGGTAAGGAGACGGCTTGGAAGTCCTGAGCTTAGATGGAAATATAATACTAACAGACGTCTTAATGACAGACCGTGTGCTGGATTAATCTGGCTTAGGAAAGACCAGTGGTGTGCTTTTGCGAAGACGCTAGTGAAACTTTGTGTTCCATCAAATGCGTCGGTTTACTGGCCAAGCTCAGAAAATACCAGCTGCTGCAGTTAGTCGGTCTGCTATTTTCAAATCACGATATACGGTTCATCCAGTGTGGCTACAGAACAGGGCTGGTACTGTACAAACAGCTTGCGCCATCTTTCCCCCTTCCCCTGAACTCAAATTTAGACAAAATTTCACACATAAACCCATTTCTTGTGAGACGCTTCAAGCATAAAATCTATTTTTCTAATGTGCACTGGTCGATAATAACTAAACATATGACGAAATGTTTGACTTTCCATCCGAAATGCAACGTGAGAAATTAAGGGGGACACCGCTAAAAGTGCTGCGTGATTCTTCAATTTTTTTTATTTTTTTTTATTTGGGCCGTCCGATGTAGGTACTGATGAGTTCTGGTGCTTTGGAACTGTGCAGCAGACATGTGACATGCTTTTCAGACGGCACGACGCAACAAACCTGGCTTAGATATTTCTGCAGCACAAAACATGGTGATAGTACGCTGTCAGCTGTCAGGCACGTGACCTGTCGTCTACGGTCTGACCGACTGCAACATATGCTGCTACCTGACGGCCGAACTGTTCAGGTACACGCTGTACAGATCACGCTTGTTCAGTCTAAGATAACAACACAGGTGTGCTGTAATGCAGCTGGTGTCCATTGTATGCGTGCTGCATGTTTCGGCCTGTATTTAGCTCGTCGTCAGGCAGGTCAATACAGTACATGACGTGCTCGCTGGCTGGACAGTCTGGAGAAGCAGCAGTGCCAGTTAGCCTTATGTCAGGATTTGGTCAACTCCCTTGCAGTAGGCAATCTGCAATGCACAGACCTGCCAAGGGATTAAAGCACAATAAAACGCAAATTAACTAAGTAACTAACTAACTAACCAACCAACCACCCAAACAACCCCATGGTGCAGACTTTCTTGAGAAGGTCGAAGTGTTGCATATAATCGTATTCTGATTTCATCAGACTTGACACAAAATGGCAGAACAGTGTCACAGTACACAGACTTCCAGAAAGCCCACGACGCACTTAAGACGTGTGTCACACCGTCGGTGTTGCGGATTCTGTTCTTCTGGGATGTTGCGCAAGTTAACGGGACCCGACGTTTCGAAGGAACGCAGCGGCCTGAAGACTTCTTGGAGGACGTGCCACCAAGCCAGCCGCTAGACACCCCAACGCCCCAGTCCAATGCCCATGTACTGTGCCATACCGTGGAACTAGCTGGGTTGGTTACATCGTGCTGTAAAGTGCAGACAGACAGACAGACATTTAACGGCACCATCAGCTGTACACCCACGAATCCTAACAGTACTGTGTTCACCCATTAGCCCTTCCCCATACCGCTGAAGACCTACACGTGAATAGGACCCCCAGATTTGTTTTAGCATTGGATCTAGTACCGTTTTTTGTGCTGTGATAGTTCAGTCGGTATAGCGACTCCCTAGGGGAGGGTGAGATTTTCCCCACCCGTCCAGACCGGCCCTGGAGCTCACCCAGCCTCCTGTACAATGGGTGCCGGGTCTTTTTCCTGGGGGTGAAGAGGCCGGGACGTGGCGTTAACACCCAGCTCCATCTAGCGTCGAGGTTAAAGAAACAGTAGAGCTATACCTCTACTCCCTCTCTGCGCTTCGTGGTCTGTTCTAGGGTGATCTTTACTTTTACCTTTACCCAGGACTGATTTAGCATTGGACCCAGTACTGTTTCCAACCGTCCCTGGGTCTTTGTCATTAAGACTTCGAATGTTTTCCTTTGTGCGGTAAAAACTGTATTTTGGAATGCTTTGTCTCTCATTACTGCTGTTCACCTGTCAGTACCATTCCACATTCCACATTGCTCCGTCCTCATCTTCATCTCACTAGTCCTATCAGAAGGACAAACGGACAAATCCTGGGAGCCCTCACAAATAGCAGTGCTCTGTTGGACACTGGACAGCGGATTTGCCGTGTTCCAACACAGCAGTGTTCTGTTGGACAGTGGGGGCACTAGACGTGCAATTTCCCAGTCATATTAATCGCAATATCAAAACCAGCCTACATTCACTCACTACAGAATGTCTTGCTCCTTAGCCCGCTTGTACCAGGACGAACGGGCACTACATGGGAACCTTTAGACCAGGAAAGTTGCGTCCTCTATCAAATGTAATGTTGCTGTCTGCCCTAGAGCCTTCGTCTGTTCTAACGACTAGCAGTTCCAGTAGGGCAGAGCTGGACCGCCATTGACCGAAGATTTGCCCTCTGACAAAGTTAATATTTACCTCAATTCATACAAAGTGTTCATAGCATGCAGACTGCAGTACCTGCTGGTCCACTGTGCTGTCACACCAACTGAAAGCTGTACAACAAGCTCTGAATTCCACTGTGGAAGGCAGCAGATGCGCCGAGCCACCTGGCCGATCGTGCAGAATGTGCCTGTAACTGTACGAGAGGACAGAGCGCACAGTAGCTGCACTGCCTACAGTCCGACTAATTGTGGGCCGTGCTGTGGTCACTTAGCGGGGGTACACTCCGGCCGTCTTGACGGCAGTACTGGAACCCTGTATGTGCTGCCGAATTGCCGGTGCGTGCCCCACACTGCACAGCGTCATGAGTCCCTGGTAAGGCACCGGTCTGGCGTCGTGTTGGGACCGACATTCTGCGTCATCTTCCTCAGTCCCAGAATTCATTTTTCGGCGGACTCAAGAACATGAATGTTTTCCTCCGCCATCTCATTTTGATAAAAAGTAAATGCTAAATAACAAGGAAAAATATTAACAATAAAACACGACGGTTGCTTATCCCAGCCGTCGGATCTGCATACAGTCAATCAGTGCATAAATTAGCCAACATTTCACAAAATATTTAAAATTAAAAAATTCAGTTTCTCCGCACACCTCTCCCTGCCTTCTCCCTCCGGAGGCGCATCTTCCTCTTCGCCACGCTATACTGACAGTGTCGTGAAACAAGCCACAAGCAAACGAATTTAAACGCTTTTCTTTCAATGGGATAGCGCCTGACTATAGAACAGGTATCAGCTGGCAGCGCCCTGGGCTGTGGGGAACTGAAGCTGTTTAGACGAGACGAAAGTGAGAAGGGCTAGAAGTTGATGTCAGATAAGAGGAAGCACGTCGCAGGGTGGCGGCGGCAGGCGGGCACCTGGCAGTTGACGAACAGGAAAAGACGAATGGGGAAGTGGAGGTACTCTGGGTCTGGTAAAGGGATCCTGGCTGGCTGGGCCGCTAGCCGGTGTGGCAGTGCGCAAGATTTATGTGCTAACATTTAATGTTGGGGTACAGAGCGCGCTGAATACACAGACGGTTGGCCGGTCCAGAGACTAGATAACCAGGGATCTTACCTGGTGTCCCTCAGGGCGCCTCCTTCCACATTCCTACTGATTCACTAGTCAGTAGTTACCCCATCGATGGACAGAATATAGTCTCAGCTACAGCCAGTGTCGTGAAACAAACAAATGTTGCTACCATTCTGTGTCTCGTCCAGTTTCTTATGGTTGTGCACTCGGTCCCTGGAAGGCCTACCGGAGGACAGTCAATAAGAAGAATACGAACAGCCGTAGAATCTTCAGAGATGTGAAAAGTGGTGGAGTTAGAATTGGAACAGACAGCAGACAGCACTGCTGTGGCGTCGCTTTACAGCGGGTTTCCGCCGAACAGACGGGTTACGTCAGTGCACTGAACGCATCAACCTCGATGGTCACTATGTTTACCACCAGCCTTAATCCGCAGTTCGAATTGTACCCACAACGACAGTGGCGCTATACAGCACCAGCCGGCTGCCCTTCGTAATGCAGACGAGGTGTGTTCTCTGCGATGTGACACCGTATTACCGACATTTCGGAGAATCGCACTTCGTTCTTAAGAAACGGCAGCCAAGAAGATGATCTGTGTAGTCAAACGTTATTAATTTGGCTGCCTCTCAGACTGGAAACAATTAAATTCCGCGAAGCCTTAAACTCGAAAGGTTACTCGTTGTTCACTTGGCTACAGTGTTTGATTTGTAACGATCAAACAGGTTGCTATGCAGCTGTCGCCAAACTTGTGCAGAATTTGGCTTAAAGTTATGCTAACTTCACTAACTCAAAAGTGCTGATTATAGTAACACTTGGTATGAAAACATGCCATAGCAATGAGATTGAGATATGGCAGTGTTGTATCAAAACCGACTGCGGAAGGAATTGCACGAAGTTTAGGCAGACGTGATGTGATCTCTTCAGTAGGTACCATCAGATGTATCTGCAGTCAGATTAGACAGTGTGGCCGGCCGCAGTTTGATCAGCCCTGAGTTAGGCTCCACAAACAGAGATTAGGCAGTGCGTGCACACTGAAACGAACCAGCGACAGAGTTTTGCTGGAAGGCATTCATTTACACGTATTGCATTGTCTAATTGCAACTTATTTAACGACGCTCTCTGCATTCAGACTGCATGTGCAGTGATGAGGCAGGCATAAACCGTGATATGGACGCGATCTTGTTTGATCTAAGGCGCTGTCTTGAGCCAGCATCGGCCTGGGACTCTGAGGACTCGAAGCTGCGGCCTACCTGATAGACGTCGTGTTACCTCTTGAGTCTAGCTTCTTGGTTGGACGATTCGTGTGGAAGGGGTGCGAAAGGAAACGGTATTGGCCTCCTATAAAATTGACTATTTCGGTATTTTCCTATAGGAAATGACGAGAAGCACGAAATATGGCATCCAGAACAGCCGTAGATTTGAACATGAAGTCTACCAAATACGAAGCAACGGAGATGCCGGACCCATCACACCACACACTGCGTTATTCAGTCTGCAAACACTCAGTGGCAGTAACTGTCTATCAAACACTCCCCGATTTCCTAAAGAGCACTGCTTTTTGGAAGGTTCCCAGACTTCGCCAATGTGTAGGGGCTACTTCTGGTTAGGGCAGCATGTAGATGAAGATGAGTGTGGAGCATTGGTGGAATGATACTGACAGGGGAGACTGAAATACTCGGAGAAAAACCTGTCCCAGTGCCACTCTGTCCTCCACAAATCACAAATGGACTTACCTGGCACCAAACCCCGGCCTCCGCGGTGATAGGCTGGCGACTGACCGGCTGGATAAGACGGAGACTAAGATTAACGTGAATTACATACATATAAACATTCAGTCCGTACCGACCAGTAAACACACTCCGTCTCGGTTATGCGAAAACACCACGGTATGTCCAACTTAAAATTCCACAGCAAAATCAGTTTTCCAGGAGACCTAAACACGTGTAAGGGTCAGAAATACGATTTCTTCGATCGGAATATGATTGAGGAATGCGTGGAGTCGGAGAGTATGGGCTATTCTTCAAAGCCCAGTGGTTACTATATGTACCACCAGTTTAACATTCAACAACTCTACGTTCTGCCCACATAGTGTATTTATGTGTTTTGTGTGGATCTGAGAACAAACAGCGATTACTTCCCTATACAGCATTAACTGACTGGTTTTTGTAACAGAGATTTAACCCTTTGTACCTCAGTGGTTTTTATATGTACCGCCAGTTTACCATTCAGCAATTCTACGTTCTGCCCACACAGTGCATTTATGTGTTTTATGTGGATCTGAGAAAAAAACAGCGATTATTTCCCTACACAGCA
>Ga0123355_10017323_pt1 | contig 11383 bp, 9 predicted proteins | sample TergutEmb28metaG_3_FD_89872 | JGI IMG/M metagenome (GOLD analysis project Ga0123355, IMG submission 89872) | Embiratermes neotenicus P1 segment gut microbial communities from Petit-Saut dam, French Guiana - Emb289 P1 | ecosystem: Host-associated > Arthropoda: Insects > Digestive system > Gut ...
TCAAGAAATTCCCCGCACTTTATGGAACCCGAAAGTTCATCACCGTATTCACAAGCGCCCGCCATCTGTCCCTATCCTGAGCCAACTCCATCCAGTCTCCACCCCCTCCCACTTCCCGAAGATTCATCTTAATATTATTCTCCCATCTAGGCCTGGGTCTCCCCAATGGTCTCTTTCCCTCAGGTTTCCCCACTAGAACCCTGTGCACATCTCTCCCCTCCTCCATACGCGCCACATGCCCCGCCCATCTCATTCTTCTCGATTTTACCACCCGCACAATACTGGGTAAGGAGTAAAGATCCCTAAGCACCTCATTATGTAATTTTCTCCATTCCCCTGTTACCTCGTCCCTCTTTGGCCCAAATACTCTCCTCAACACCCTGTTCTCAAACACCATCAGCCTAATATAATACCTACACTAATACTAATAATCGTTCTGTGTTATATCCTGTCTATATAGCTTCTCTGATAAATTGTACCCAACCTGATGATGGCCACAGCAGCAATGGCCGAAACATGTAGTTGATAAGTTATATACACTTGATAATATAGTTGTGTTATGACTGCTATATCCTTACAGAATTATTACCTTAGGTGTATATTCGTAGTCTACTGGAACAATGCTGTAATCAGTTTACTCTATGTTACGTATTGATAGCGGAGACTGCAATAGTGATGAACTTTTGAGGCTGAAAGAGTCAAAAGTGTTTAGTCAGGTTGAGCACTACGTTTCAATTTGTATTTTTATATTCTCTGATGTTACTTGTGTGGTTTATTTCGGAGGAATTCTTAATGCGATTAGAGTCCACAGTCCGATTGTTTTCTGCTGTATCTTATCAGTAGACTTAGTATTTTAAGTGTTTCTATTTTCTTACATTTTTGGCTACTATGCAAGAAAAACAACCATATGCCGAACAAAGCAGGCGTACTTCGGCGTCTTCACTTTTTCTCTGCTCTTCCCTACGCTTTCTCGGTAAGCTGAAGTACCTATATGCTACATTTGTGTTCTAAACGTTGTTTTATTAACGCTATATGCAACAGGAGAACTAACAGGACACTTTAACCTCTAACTGCCACACGACAGTCCGTATTCTGTAAGAAATTAGCCCAACTGTAAATTGCTTTACGTAATTACTTTCAGGGTTATTGCGGGTTGCCTGTCTTTTCTGCTTCATGATTTTTGCCAATTGTTGTTGCTGAATATTACAGTCTTCTGTTCTATGATAACCTGCTGACTGGTAACTAGTTATCGACGTTTCGGAAAGCTTTTCTGACTTCATACTCAAAGTACTGCACTGTCGCTGACCTTGCCCTGAAGATAGGAGCTGAGTAAGAGCCTATGAAACGTTCGTGATAAGTTACCAATTAACGTGGTGCCGTGATCCAGATGAACGTAGTATTCTTTTGTTCTTATAATAAAACCAACTAGATGGACAAATTTCTCAAATTTATTTTTGGAATAAAACTCTACAGGTTTCGGACAGTTCATCTGTCCATCATCAGGAGTTTTTCACTGTACACACAGCAATGGTATATGTCATACAGGTTTGCTGACAGCTTGCGAGCAGGATCAGGATGGAACTGCGTTCCATCCTGATCCTGCTCGCAAGCTGATGATGGACAGATGAACTGTCCGAAACCTGTAGAGTTTTATTCCAAAAATAAATTTGAGAAATTTGTCCATCTAGTTGGTTTTATTATAAGAATTTATCACGATGCACGGTCAACTGAACGTCGTATTCTTTTGTCATTCGTCGCTACAGCGCCACATAGTGACGTGCGTAAATGTAAATATCATATAGCTTTTTGCATTGAAACACCGTACACATAATTGTGTGCCGTAAACTGTGCACGGTTTTCTAGCATCTGGCACACCGAGTGGACGGAGAGAAAGTGATAGAATTAGGAACTTGATACAAATTATTATGAGAGAAAAGGAATAATCTACAATGACGGACAAATGCTATAAATGTGATAGGGAATGTCATTACGAAGGCAGTTTAAAATTACCGAGCGGAAGAAAAGTCAAATATGTGAACATGGGTAGAAGAAGAACTGGCCATAGGAAATCGCAACAGGCATGAGAAAGACCTTTAGAGTAAATTGCTGATATTCGTGGCATTGGAATTCTGTGTGTGTGTGTGTGTGTGTGTGTTTGTATGTTTGTGTTTGTATGTTTGTGTCAGATGCTGATGAACGCAGATTGCTGCTCCGTGGTTGAGAATATAAATGCAGACGAACTCGGTTATAACGTGTTTTGTATCGTTATAAATGAGTGTTTTTCTAGTAGTATAGTTCTGTTGTTAACAGTGAGGAATTAATTGTTACCACAAAATATCTGACGCAATAGGCGAGGTGTCGCATAAACCGATGACGTTATAACCGGTTTTGACACTATTACGTGTACAATTAACGTGGTGTGAATTCGTCTAACGACGTTCCCAGTAATTTGTACCAGCCTATATTGCATTGAAGAATGTAATGGTCTCTGAATGAGCTTGAAGGAGAGAACAGGAATTGTTCGTGGTGGAATTTAAGACGCAGGCTCACACCAATATGCGGAATTCAGTAAGATGATATTACGAGTTTAAAAAAGTCCCCACAGCTATCCAACCGCTCATTCGAAAGCTTTCGTCGGCATGATGTCGGGGAACGTCAACTTCATTGCTTCTTCTTGCCGCGTTCTGCTCTCGTATAAATTTCAAATTTACCTCACACCTTACTTATCATACCTGAGAAAACACTCTTATTGGTAACACCAAAGTAATAAGTTGATGATTATTGTGTCCTGGAATATGACGCCATATAACCCATTATTATTTCATCATCATCATCACATTATATGTAGCAGTAGTAGTAGTAGCAGCAGCAGCAGTAGTAGTAGTAGTAATAGTAGTAGCAGTAGTAGTAGTAGTAGTAGTAGTAGCAACAGTAGTAGTAGTAGTAGCAGCAGCAGTAGTAGTAGTGGTAGTAGTAGTAGTAGTAGCAGCAGCAGTAGTAGTAGTAGTAGTAGTAGTAGTAGTAGCAGTCGTAGCAGCAAGCAGCAGCAGTAGTATTAGTAGTATAAGTAGAATGACTTTTTAGGTAGTCTATATTGATTTTGTGTCGCGAGATTTGAGAATCTCTTCCCGGACGTTACACCACGTCGACCAGTAGATATTTACAGACGATTTGAACGACCGTCTGTCCTTGATCGTTTGGGTCATGCAGTAGCCTATAAACTGAAACATCTGGAGACTTCAGAAATTCTTGCCATAAGTCTATGTTTAATTTTTATATTCTGGTGATTTTGTTCCAGTCATGAGGAGTGCAGTACAATGCGCTCTGGCTGACAGTATAACACGCGGGCGGATCCACGGCTCCTCCCATCCTAATGGATGTTTATACACCAGCGAGAGGAAAGAGAGAGCGGCCTAGCTCTGCACGGCAAGAGTGGCACAAGGCACATCTGACTACCTCAACTGAACAGAGCCACAGAACAGAAGCGTATGGTTGTTGAACTGCGCAAAAGATGGTCTGCATTTTATGAAAGCCGAATATTTGTTACAGGAACCCGCCACTGATCATATTCTGAATCTATTTTTATATTATTCTTCCAAGTGCCTCCAGAAATGCCATTATGCTGTTAATTTATTTCGCGTTTGTCTTTGTTTACTTAGTCTCTTTCTGTCACTTCATTCTCTTACTTACTTATTTACATACTTACTTACTTACTCAATGAAACAGAGTCCTTCTTGAGAAGCTAACTGGTTTTCAGCTAGTCAAGAAATTTCCCGTATATTAAAGAACCAGAAGGTTCATTACAGCATTCACGAGTGACCGCCACCTGTCCCTATCCTGAGCCAGCTCGATCCAGTCCATGTCCCCACATCACACGTCCTGAAGATCCATCTTAATATTATCATACCATCTACGTCTTGGTCTTCCAAGTGGTCTCTTTCCCTCAGGTTACCCAACCAAAACCCTTTATACTCCTTTCCTCTCCCAATACGTGCTACATGTCCCACCCGTCACTTTCTTCTCCATTTGATAACCCAAATAATATTCTGTGAGCAGTACATATCTCAAGCTCCATAATATGTAGTTGTTTCCATTTCCCTGTCACCTCGTCCCATCTTAGGCCCAAATACTCTCCTCAGCACCCTATTCTCAAACAACTTCAGCCTACGCTCCTCACTCAATGTGAGCGACCAAGTTTCACACCCATACACAACAGACGAAATTATATTTCTGTATACCTTAACCCCTTATCCTCTTTCTTCACTTATTTCTTTTTTCCGTCATGTCGCAGTACTTATCCGAATTTGCGTTATTGTTAATAAGTTTTAAAGAAACCGGTTATCAAAGTCGGAACTGTATTTATCCTGCTAAGGATAATGTCCAGCAGTCTGCTGTCATCAGCACAGAAATTACAACTGGGCTTCCTTAAAAAGGCCGTCAATTTCTTGAGTAGCTGAACAGCAGCCGTCCTCTCAGGAAGAACTCCGTTGCGTGGAGTTTTTTGGATCCTTAAGCTACGTTTTAAATATCTGCGTATTGTTTTGTTCTTTATTTTACCAATATTAACCTTCTGCATTTTCCGTGTGTCTCCACTGTTTTGCTTTTATCTCACTTGTAGCTCGTTTTTTCTCTGTTTTGTTTTACCACTTCTGTTGCCATATTAACAAATTCTGACTTCATTTTTGGACATATATTCGTAAGCGACATGAATAGACTATAAAGCAACTAATACATCAGTATTAGGCCTAATCTCTTCTAGATCGTAACAAAGGTTATTGTGGCATAAAGTTACCGACATTGCGAAGGAACCTGAAGAGTAGATCTGTGCCTTTAACCTGAAAAATTAGGTAAAGATTACTCAATATCATTGGTTCTTACGCAACAGACCTCATGGCAGCATCTTCCAGAGCATCATGATCGTCATAAATTGATGGTGATTTATTTGAATGTTGCTGCATTGATGCAAGGAGACTTGTACTGCAGCCAGGACCAGGAAAGAAAACATTTCTCAGAAAAACATTTGAAACTAAAAAGAAGGAAGTGTCAGGAGGAATTTGTATATTCCAAATTCCATGAATTTAGAATATACAAACATATTTGTAGAATAATATTAAAATGAATAATAAAAAGAGAGTAAATTATAAGAGTGTAGACTGGATTTATTTGGCTTAGAATCGTGTCCTGTGGTGGGCTGATGTGAAAAGTGTAATGAACTTCCCTGTTTCATAAAATGGGGGAAATTTCTAAGCCACATGAGTGACCATCAACTTGTCAATTTTGGTTCTGAACTCTGGTGTCTGTTCTTTAATTATTGTAAGCATCACTGTGACATGTGCCTTTCATGCTCTCAGTCGAAAAACTGGTGACTTGAGTGATCACCGCTAGGTGAGATGATGTCTACAGACAGACAGACAGACAGACACACGAGGTCTGGGATCCGAGGTAATCGGACTTGCAAATGGTGTGGTCGCAAACCCGGCGGCGAAATCTTAGCTCTTTCGGAACAAATCGGTTCAGACCGTGCACATATAAGTTTGTGATCTTCTGAATTGTGACGACGTATAGCCTGGTAGGTGACTGCCGACATGTCGGAGGAATATATTGCTTCCATCTGCAGGTTATAATTCTTCTACTTCCAGTAACACGATGTCGTAACCCTGAAGACCACCGTCCAAATTACTGAAACCTCACTTTTATATAACCCAGAATGATTTCAGCAAATGAGAGTTTTCTGAATCCTTCCTAATAGATGCCGGAATAATAACCTTTAGTGGGCCACGACCGATTCCTCCACATGCTTTCCATTTCTTCGAAGCATTCCACGCTTTCGGTCTAGCGTCATTTGTTGAAGGCGCTGTAATTTGATAAGGTGTGTTCTGAGGTGACATTTATTAGACTTTCCACTGTTTCACTTCTATTAACAATACAAAAGTTTCGGAAGCAATTGCTGCATCCTTCTTCAGACAAATAAAAATTTATGAAACCCACTATCCTGGCTCTATGCATAGCGCCATCAGTTGTTAGGGACTGGTTCCACCCAATGAGCACAGCAGTCTAGTTTTTAAAATTTTTGTGTTTTGCGTGATAGAGGGAGCAGAAAGGGTTTTGGAGATGTTTTGTTCTTGTAATAAAACGGGCTGTCAAAGAAGTCAAACGCCACGCCTTTGTTTCGCCTGAATACACGTTCATTTCATACGTGCAAATGTTCACTACTGAGTAGACGAACTGATGTGTGGTGCTGAACCAGTAATGTCGGTGCAGACAGCTGATATTCAGGCCGATATCAACACCAGGTACTTCTCGAATATATAACTTAGGCCAAGATTTAGGGACTGCTGCTACACCAACCTGCTCAAATTGACGCCAGCTGTGAACATTGTGAAGGCATCTTACTTGGACGAACAAAAGGCCTGACCTAGGAGCAAGCGTCATCCGAACACTACAGTATACCTGCTGTAAATGCAACCAGCCGTGCGTTAATTACGAGTTTTCTGTCAAGGTACCGACTCCTTCCATACAAACAGAACCGCCCTTTCATTCACTCCACTTCTATTATTGGTTCTTTTTAGTTCCATCCAGAAACGATTGTTCATATTATCCCGCCTCTATTCTTTTCTTCGTGTTTTGGCGTCTTTTTTTCTTTTTTTGCGGTTCTTCGCTCTATTCTTGAGCGCCATCAGAGCCGTTGTTAAAGCGCTGGGAGGCCACACGTTTGACCTACCACAATGCGGTCATAAAGCTTATGCACATAAAGGATGTAATTTTTCTTTGGTTGCCATAGTGATTCACTTTGCCGAAAAGTTTCACAATCAAATTGTGATGCAATGTGAAGATTCCTAGATGGCCCCATTGTGGTTATTGTGATGTACCGGGTAGGTACGATTTACGGTACACTCCCCGACAATATAATTTTGGCAGTATCTTATTCAGGGGTGACAATTTTGTTCTTTCAGTTGAAGGCCTCATGTACTTGTGTGTGAGTCAGCGCGCACTGGAGAGCCATGACAGAAAATTCCTGCAATACAGACATTGCTATGACGTCATTAATTACTGGTAGCTGCGGTACCATACAGGCCTCTAATGTCTTGTGTAGGGTATTCTTGGATGGGACATCACAGTTGGATAAGATATGAGAGCTGTCACATCCATTCCTTTTCAGAACCACAAATTTTCGCTTAGAACGAGAAAACATTAATAACTGCCTTCAAAGGATGTTATTTGAGATTTATATAAGAACTCCTTTCCGCTGAAGCCTCTCATCATTAGAAATTACAAACTCGTAAGGAAAATGAAAGATTTCTGGAGTTTAGTTAAGTTCCACGTCGTAAAGTCGTATGGTGCAACATAGGTATAGTTCCACGAATTCTTGATTTTGGCACTGGGTATGTATGCGTGGTAGACTTCACTCTCTGGCCCGGAGGTCCGTTACGTGTTGCATTGTGAGCTACAACGCAAATTTGGACAATGTACAGAAGATAAAACTTTTCATCTGCTGAAATCGAATTACCGTATTTCGATTATCCGGACCGTAGCCTAGTGTCAGCACTGACTGAGCTACCCCGGCTACAGACACCCTGTACCTAAGCATAGCATAGTGTCGAGAATGTCGGAACGTTTTTACTGTGTTCCAATAGGCTATTGTACTTTCGGCGTATCACTATATGGTGTTCCATAAGGTTAAGCTTCACTAAGAACCAGTACAAAGGCTTTACATTCTTGTCGTTGCTATGCTGATATGCCGCCAGTAGAGGTAATCCCCTTCTCCGAGCTGCCGAACGATTCCACTCTTCGGCATTGCTTTATGTAATACTGTTGAATCATGAACGCCTCACTAAAAGCTTCGTTTTGTGTGAAGATAATCACCATGGTACCCACTTCATGTTTGCTTCGAGCTTCAAAATGACCTCTGGAATGCACACCGCGGCATCTTCTTTGTAAAATATAGAAAGTTTTAAGACTTTTTTTCCTGTCTGTGAACAAATATCAGTTTAGTTTGATAGCAATAATTTAAACTTAAAAGGACTATCATTATACAGTGTCTATGTACTGACTGGGGCCTACCGAACTCCAATGCCATGCATAATTCGGCCAGAAAGTAAAGATGCACAGAAGCGGAGTATGAATGGAGTTATGCCTGCAGTCCCCTCAATACGTCTTCATTACACGGTCTCTAACATAACGTCTTCAAGCCGTCGAAGCTTATTGTTAAGAATGCGCCCCGCTTTAACATTAAAACACTTGTCATTTTGCCCACACACTGTGCTGTACTTTTTATATAGGCTAATTTCTTAACGGTTTGTCTTTGTATTGAAAGTACACCGCTTTCTCTGTGATATACAAATTGAATTTCATATGCACTATAATTTATAACTTCAGAATGGAAAGCGTTAATATATTCTGCAGTAAGTTTCTGTGAAGAAACAGAAACCTGGTTTACGTTTACACTGCAGTATGAGATAAACCTGGTATGCGCTGCCTCTGTTATGATAGTTTTCAGTTTCTTCTTTATTCATTCTAGCTTATTTCTTCACGTGCCTTCCAGTGTGATTTGTAATCGCTACATTGAGAACCCTTTTTGATTTTAATGCAGTTTTAAAACCATTTGCTTCCATTTCCGAAGATACCGGCAGACCGAAGCTTGCACCGACACGCCGCTGAAATGTTCAGGAGGCCGTGGAGCGGTGTCTTGTGACATCTTGTCTAAGGCAATAATTGTGTTCGTGGATGGCTGAACGTGAAGGTGGGAATTCGTGGAGAGTTCCTTGCTTCTGTGGAAAGAAAATAATTTCTACTGCGTTTTTCGGGATAAAATCTGTAACTGTATACATTCTGTAACTGTATAAATCTGTAACTGTATACAATCTGTAACTGTATACAATTTATAACTGTACACAATCTGTAACTCTGTACAGTGTGTAACTGTGTACAATCTGTAACTATACACAGTCTGTAACTGTACACAGCCTGTAACTGTACACAGTCTGAAACTGTACACAGTCTGTAACTGTACACAGTCTGTAACTGTACACAGTCTGAAACTGTACACAGTCTGTAACTGTACACAGTCTGTAACTGTACACAGTCTGTAACTGTACACAGTCTGTAACTGTACACAGTCTGAAACTGTACACAGTCTGAAACTGTACACAGTCTGTAACTGTACACAGTCTGAAACTGTACACAGCCTGTAACTGTACACAGTCTGTAACTGTACACAGTCTGTAACTGTACACAGTCTGTAACTGTACACAGTCTGAAACTGTACACAGTTTGTAACTGTACACAGTCTGTAACTCTATACAGTCTGTAACTGTATTCGACATTCAAGATTTTGACACGCGCTGGGGCGCTGCTGAAGATTCAAATTCTCTCTGTAGATATACAAGATGGAGGTAACAAACACATCCAAAATGTCGAAGAGTACTAACAAACATGGCGCTCTGTCGAAGTATACGTAAGGAATCTCGTACTTGACAATCTTTCACTGCTACAATATATTGTTATGGTTCTTCGGGTGTCCAATTGGTTATTTTCAGGTAAATACAGATAGGCAAACACCTGAAAACAGAAAAATAGGTAGATGGAAGGATGGATGGATGTAGATGGAAGGATGGATAAGTCTGGATTCGATTAGATAGGTGTGTGCGTGTATACACTTATATACATACAAATATACATAAAAAATTTAATAACAATTTGTTGAATTTTTTATACTTATTGCTCCGACATGTTTCGACTTTAACTGTTAGTCTTCTTCAGGAAGCTCTTAGGTGTTTAGCATGTACAGCTTCTGTCGTTACTAATATGATAGGAAATCTGTAATGATTAAGGTTATTAACCTTTTAAAGCCTACTGGTTACGTGATGCTCCAACATGTTTAACATTCAACAACTGTAAGCTCTGTCCACGCTGTATTATGTGTTTTGTATTTATCTGAGAACAAAGAGCGACTTGTGCCACTTACAGCATAAACTGATTGGTTTTTATAACCGCGATGGGAAGTGTTTACAGCGCGGTACGGACTGGGTCTTTAAATGTAGCAGTCTGCGTATTGTCTTTAAAGGGTTAATATGATAATTAAATCTCACACTCTTAAAAGTAGATGGTGGTTAAAATGCAGTTAAAATAAATTAATATAAAGTATAAAATTATGCTAATTAGCTGTTGATGTAATTGTTGTGTTCAAGCTTTCTTCAAGTGCAGTAAGTCTTGGAATCAAATTTCCGGTATCTTGTGTTCACGTTCTGTATCAATACGGCATGTTAAATTTATTTTAACCACAAACTGATTTTAAGAATTGTTATATTTAATCTTCAAATTACAACGTTAATTATTTTAGAATTCCAATCTCATTTAAGATGAAGCACAAACTGCACATGTTATAAACGTTAAGAGCTCCCTGAAGATGACCAGCACCTAAAGCCGAAACAAGTCGGAGTGTTAATTAACGAACAAGTAACTGTGTGAAACAAGTTGGTGTTAAATTTTGTATTTGTAATATAGTTTACGGACAATGTACGCGATTATATATATATATACACATACACACACATACACATGTATATGTGTGTTTGTATGTATATATATATATACACACATACACACACACATGTATATATATGTGTGTGTGTGTATGTGTGTATATATATATACACATACACACACACATGTATATATGTGTGTGTGTGTGTTTCGCCTGTAATGTATAGTACTGTAATCAGTAAAAATTTTAACTTTATTATTCATAACATACCTATCCATTTAGTTTATAGAAAGTGTTACTTTCTGGTTAAGATGTGTGGTTCTTACGGCTGTTAAGATTCACATTACTGTATTGTCTTCTATTCTATGACATCGTGTAGTCTGGTAGGTCAGCACTAACGTTTCGAAAGAATGTACTGCCTGCATAGTCCACAGGACACAACCAGTAGTCCATGCATTTGGGAAAAAGTGTTGCAGTATAGTAAAAGGCTTTTCTGTTGGTAGTGCGTATTGCATACCGCATAGGCGGTTACTGCTTTGTCTTGCTCTCTTCTGGCGGAGGCAGTAAGAGTTGTGCCTTTTGCATTATACAAGAACAGACTAGACCCAGTCCTCGTGTGCAAAGTCAAAACAAAATATCTAAGAAGATGGAAGCAGCATTTTCCATTTCTAACAACACACAAACATGAGCACACTTTGCCTCGCCCCCCCCCCCCCCCCCCCCCCCCCCCCCCTCCCCCCCCCCCCCCACAAAGGGGGTTGTGGTTTCAAGGAAAGGGAAGGGTTTTTTTTTATTAAAAAAAAAAAAAAAAAAAATACTCTTTTAATTATCCTTTTTTCAAAAATGGATATAATTTGCATAACAAAAAATAGAAATATTTTTAAAATAAAAAAAAAAAAA
>Ga0123355_10017324_pt1 | contig 11383 bp, 8 predicted proteins | sample TergutEmb28metaG_3_FD_89872 | JGI IMG/M metagenome (GOLD analysis project Ga0123355, IMG submission 89872) | Embiratermes neotenicus P1 segment gut microbial communities from Petit-Saut dam, French Guiana - Emb289 P1 | ecosystem: Host-associated > Arthropoda: Insects > Digestive system > Gut ...
GGAAGTTTTTTTGTGTAATGTGCTGTGTGTAGGACAGGAACAGGAACAGTAGCGGTAAGTTTTGGTTGTGGATGTTATGTTGTGTAATGTGCTGTGTGTAGGACAGGAACAGGAACAGTAGCGTTATGTGTTGGTTGTGGGTGTTATGTTGTGTAATGTGCTTTGTTTAGTACAGGAACATTAACAGTAGTGGTAAGTGTTGGTTGTGGATGTTATTTTGTGTAATGTGCTGTGCGTAGGACAGGAACAGGAAAATTAGCGGTAAGTGTTGGTTGTGGATGTTATGTTTTGTAATGTGCTCTGTGTAGGAAAGGGACATTAACAGTAGTGGTAAGTGTTCCTTGTGGATGTTATGTTGTTTAATGTGCTGTGTGTAGGACAGGAACAGGAATAGAAGCGGTAAGTTTTGGTTTTGGATGTTATGTTTCTTTAATGTGCTGTGTGTAGGACAGGAACAGGAACAGTAGCGGTAAGTGTTGTTTGTGGATGTTATGTTGTGTAATGGTCTGTGTAGGACAGGAACAGGAACAGTAGCGGTAAGTTTTGGTTGTGGATGTTATATTTTGTAACGTGCTCTGTGCAGGACAGGAACATTAACAGTAGTGGTAAGTTTTGGTTGTGGAAGTTATGTTGTGTAATGTGTTGTGTGTAGGACAGGAACAGGAATAGTAGCGGTAAGTGTTGGTTGTGGATGTTATGTTGTTTAATGTGCTGTGTGTAGGACAGGAACAGGAATAGTAGCGGTAAGTGTTGGTTGTGGATATTTTGTTGTGTAATGTGCTGTGTGTAGGACAGGAAAAGGAACAGGAGCGCCAATTATTGTTTGTGGATTTTGTGTTGTGTAATTTGCTGTTTTTATAACATGAAAAGTAGGAATAGCGATATGTGTTGATTTTGAATGTTCATTTTGTAATTTGCTGTTTGTATGTCAGGTACAGGGACAGTTTAGTTATGTGTTGGTTTTGGATATTTTGTTGTGTAATTTGCTGTTTGTATAACAGGAACTGAAACAGTTGCGTTAAGTGTTGGTTGTGGATATTATGTTCTGTAAATTGCTGTGTGTAGGACAGGAACAGGAACAGTAGCGGTAAGTGTTGGTGGTGAATATTTTGTTGTGTAAAATTATGTGTGTATTTTTGGAACGGGAACATTAGAAGTAACTGTTAATTGTGGATGTTACGTGGTGAAATATTTCCTTGTTTTACATTTGTTTCATTGCAATTTTTGCAGTAACACAGAACAAATTCTCAAATATCCTTCCAAAATTACCCCGCCCCCCCCTCCCCCATGTTACGCTGTCACATTGTCTGCTGTTGTCATGTTAGCAGCGGCAGTACAGCAGCTGGCCGATATGTTTGAAGCAGTACAATATTGAGCTTTGTGTTAATGTATAGTTTCAACTTTTGGCGAAAACTCTGTGTAGGAATATTTTATTATACTCCCTGACCAAAACACTGAAGCATTTTCACTTTTATTTCCTATAAATGAACACACCGTTAACAGTCCCCACAGACATACATACACACATACACACACCCACTTACACACACAAACACACACTTAACACCAGTTACCACCATTCGGTCCCACAACTGCCTTTAGTCACTTTCCTTCGTCACTTCACCACTCCATTTGGCGGTCAGCACAGTGGGGCATGTTAATACTGTGAACTGCCAGCAGGTAGCAGCAGACAGTTGTCTGCTAAAACAACGACCGTATGGGGCAATGACGTAGGAATCCGACTGTTAAATTGTGCCGAACACAAAAACAGTAAATCCCACATCCAATACTACCCATCACATGCATTCCTTCCGCCATCATTCGTAATACCAACATATGTATATAACATAAATTGAAAGGCATACATAAGGCTGTACCTGCTGTGTGTAGCTTATGTATGGCTTTTATTGTGAGTTAACTGCATGTCTTTTTATATTGGAGTGAGTGTAAATGGCTGAGTTTCGTTCTTACATGTCATTATGTGATCTGTAAATAATGCTTTATGTGTACGGTATGGAAATTATTCTGTTTCTGTGCACATTACACGTTTCAGATGTACGGTCTGGAAGGAGTTCTGTTTCTGTGACAGTACATATATCTGATGTACCGCATGGGAATTTTTATGTTCCTGTGTACAACACGCATTTCTGATGCACCGCCTGGAAAGTGTTCTGTTTCGGTTCACATCACACATTTCAGATGTACGATCTGGAAAGTGATCTGTTTCTGTGCAACATATATATATATATATGTGATGTACCGCCTGGAAATATTTATCTTCCTTTGCACAAAGCGCATTTCTGATGCACCGCCTGGAAAGTGTTCTGTTCCTGTGCACAGAACACATTTCTGATGTACCGCCTGCAAAATGTTCTGTTTCTTTGCACAGTACAATTTTCTGATGTACCGTCTGTAAAGAGTTCTGTTTCTGTGCACAGTACACATTTCTCATGTACCGCCTTGATAGTGTGTTGTTCCCTGCACAGTGCACATTTCTGATGTACCGCTTTGAAAGTGTTCTGTTCCTTTGAACAGAACACATTTCTGAAGTACCGCCTGGAGAGTGTTCTCTTTATGTGCAAAGTGCCCATTTCTAATGTACCGCCTGGAATTTGTTCTGTTTCTGAGCACAGTACACATTTCTGATGTACCGCCTCGAAAGGGTTCTGTTTCTGTGCAGAGTGCACTTTTCTGATGTACCACCTGGAAAGTGTTCTGTTTCTGTGCACAGTACAAATTTCTGATATACCGCCTGGAAAGTGATGTGTTTCTTTGCCTAGTGTACATTTCTGGTGTACTGCCTGGAAAGTGTTATGTATCTGTGCACAGTAAGTATTTCTGAATACCGCCTGGAAAGGGTTCTGTTTCTGTGCACAGTAAACATTTCTGATATACCGCCTAGAAATTGTTCTGTTTCTGTGAGCGTACAGATTTTTGATGTACCGCTTGGAAAGTGTTCTGTTTCTGTGCACAGTATACATTTCTGATGTACCGCCTGGAAAATATTATGTTACTGTGCATAGTGTACATTTCTGAAGTACAGACTTGAAAGTGTTTTGTTTCTGTGCACAGTACACATTTCTGGTATACCGCCCGGAAAGTGTTGTGTTTCTTTGCATAGTGCACATTTCTGGTGTACTGCCTGGAAAGTGTTATGTATCTGTGCAAAGTAATTATTTCTGATTACCGACAGGAAAGTGTTCTGTTTTGTGAACAATACACATTTCGGTTGTGCCGCCTGAAGAATGTTATCTTTACGTGCAAATTGCCCATTTCTAATGTGCCGCCTGGGATTTGTTCTGTTTCTGTGCACAATACACATTTCTGATGTACGGTCTGGAAAGTGTTTTGTTTCTGTGCACAGTACACATATCTGATGTACCGCCCAGATAATGTTCCGTTTCTGTGCACAGTGCATATTTCTGATGTACCACTTGGAAAGTATTCAGTTTCTGTGCACAGTACACATGTCTGATGTACCGTCGGGAAAATGTTCTGTTACTGTGCACAGTAAATAATTCTGATGTACCGTCTGGAAAGTGTTCTGTTTCTATGCACACTACATATTTCCGTTTTACCATTTGCAATTTGTTCTGTTTCTGTGCACAGTACATATTTCGGATGTACCGTTTGGAATGTGTTCTATTTCTGTGCAAAGTAAACATTCCTGATATACCGCCTGGAAATTGTTCTGTTTCTGTGCAAAATACATATTTCTGATTCCCAATGATGTGTTATTCCATCAGTAATCCATCACTCGTTACAGTTTCTTGCTTTTCGCTCTGTTTCTTTGCAATTTTACTTTATTTCAGACAGTAACATTCCCAGTAAAAACGGGTAAGTTTGCAATGTTACCGTACTGCAGACAGTTAAAATCCCTTCAAAAACATGTAACGTTGCAATGTTACTGTACTGCAGACATTTCCAACCCCTGTTCATACATACCTCGTATAACGTTGCAATGATACCGTACTGCAGACAGTTCCAATCCCTCTACAATCATGTAACTTTGCAATGTCACTGTACTTCGAAAGTAATATTCCCTATACACACATGTAACCTTGCAATGTTATCGTAATGCTGTCAGTTCCAGTCCCTGTACAAACATATAACGTTGCAATGTTACCTACGTCAGGCAATAACAATCCCTGTACAAACATGTAACTTTGCAATATTCCCTACTGCATACAGTTCTAGTCCCTGTACAAATGTGTAACGTTGCAATGTTAACGTAATGCAGACAGTTCCATTCCCTGTGCAAAGATGTAACGTTTCAATGTTACTGTATTGCAGACAGATTCAATCCCTGAACAAACATATAATTTTGCAAAGTTACCTATTGCAGGCAATAGCAATCCCTGAACAAACATGAAACGTTTCAATTTTATCGTAATGCAGACAGTTCCAATCCAGGTACAAACATGTAACTTGGCAATGTTACCTACTGCAGGCAATAACAATCCCTGAACAAACATGTAACGTTGCAATGTTACCGTACTGCAGACAGTTCCAACCCCTGTACATACATGTAACTTTGTAATGTTATCTACTGCAGGCAGTAACAATCTCTGTACAAACATGTAACTTTTCAATGTTACCGTACTGCAGACAGTTCCAGTCCCTGTACAAACATATAAAGTTACAATGTTACCGTAATGCTGAGAGTTCCAGTCCCTGTACAAACATGTAACATTGTAATGTTACCTACTGCAGGCAATACCAATCACTGAACAAACATGTAACTTTGCAACATTACCGTACCGCATAGAGTTCTATTAGCTGTACAAATGTGTAAAGCTGCAAATTTACCTTACTGCAGAAAGTTCCATTCCCTGTATAAAGATATAACATTACAAAGTTACCGTACTGCAGAAATTTCCAATCCCTGTACAAACATGTAACGTTGCAATATTACCGTACAGCAGACAGTTATTTTCCCTTGTACATACATGTAATTTTGCAATGTTACCCTACTGCAGACATTTCCATTCCCTGTACAAAGATATAACGTTACAATGTTACCGTACTGCAGACATTTCCATTCCCTGTACAAAGATATAACGTTACAATGTTACCGTACTGCAGACAGTTCCATTCCCTGTACAAAGATATAACGTTACAATGTTACCGTACTGCAGACAGTTCCATTCCCTGTACAAAGATATAACGTTACAATGTTACCGTACTGCAGACAATTCCAATCCCTGTACAAACATGTAACTTTGCAATATTACCGTACAACAGTCAGTTCTATTCCCTTGTACATACATGTAATTTTACAATGTTACCGTACTGCATACAGTTCCATTCCCTGTACAAAAATGTAACGTTTCAATTTTACCGTCCTGCAAACAGTTCTATCCCTGTACAAATATGTAACCTTTCAAAGTTACCTTACTGCAGACAGTTCCAATCCCTGCACAAACGTGTAACGTTGCAATATTACCGTACAGCAGGCAGTTTTCTCGTGAAAAGAAATTTTGTAATTAACTTTTGGAAAAAAACGTTACGCAAGAAACAGGAATTCTTATTATCTTCTTGTTATTGCCGTAACTAGGAAGCCTGCAGCTTTACAGAATAAGCAAATTCAGCGATTTTGTATCTTGTTCTACTTATTTACTCCTAATTACAGCTTGACTGACCTACAAGTGATTCATAGATTTTGAAACAGGTATTAACTTACTTCCATATATGGTAATGTAGGAAGTCATAAAACGCTGACTGATGTGCCTCTTTAATGTATAACGTTTTGAAAGTTACGATAATGATCTTTCGTCAAACTTATTTTCGGTGCAAGTAACTAGACGATACTATAACCGGCGAACTACTTATCTACAGACAGAAGTGCTGCAATTTATAATACCGCCAAAACAAGCTGGTATTTAAAATAACGTTTGTATATACAACGAAACCCTGTCTACTGCAAATAACAAGGTAACCTTATTGGACAATGTGTTATAACTCAGCGGGCTTTTTAACTACAGTCGAGTCGAAATTCTAAATTTGAAACATTATTTAAATTATTACTTGAGAGGTAAGCGTCATAAGTTAGTTCCCTTAATGACAGAGTTTAACTGTGTAAATTTGTAAATAATTATCAGTAGAATAGATGTAAGTAAAATCTGGAAATTTAGTTTTGTTCTAGGAAGATTCCTTCCTGCACTAATCCTACACAGTTTGCCTAGATTTTTAGGCTGGTCGCAGCTCAGCTACGCATACTTAGAGCCAGATTTAGAACTGAGGACTTAGAATCCTCCTCCCTCCGTATCCATCTGGGCTTAGCTTGGTGGAAGATCAACCACATGCCCCAGTGGGCACGACATGTCTATTCCCTGTACATACATATAACTTTGCAATGCTAATGTACTGCAGACAGTTCTAGTCCCTGTACAAATGTGTATAGTTGCAATTTACATACTGCAGGCATTTCCAATCCCCGTACAAACATGTAACGTTGCAATTTTACCGTACTGCACACAAGATCTAAACCCTGTACAAACATGTAACTTTGCAATTTGGCCGTACTGCAGACAGTTCCAATCCCTGTACAAACATGTAACTTTGCAATGTTATCGTACTGCAGACAGTAACATTCCCTGTACAAACATGTAACTTTGCAATGTTACCATACTGCAGACAGTTCCAATCCCTGTACAAACATGCAACGTTGCAATATTACCTTACAGCAGACAGTTCTATTCCCTGTACATACATGAAACTTTGTAATGTTACCGTACTGCAGACAGTACTAGTCCCTGTACAAATGTGTATATTTGCAATATTAACTATTGCATACAATTTCATTCCCTGTACAATCATGTAACGTTGCAATGTTACCGTACTGGAGACAAGTTTTAATCCTTGTAAAATAATGCAAATGTGCAATGTTACCGTACTGCAGACAGTTCCAGTTCCAGTAAAAAAATGTATCTTTGCAATGTTACTTACTGCAGGCAGTACCAATCCCTGTAAAATCATGTAACGTTGCAATGTTACCGTACTGCAGAGAGTTCCAGTTCCTGTACAAACATGTAACTTTGCAATGTTACCTACTGCAGGCAGTACCAATCCCTATAAAAACACGTAACGTTGCAATGTTAACGTATTGCAGACAGATCCAGTCCCAGTACAAACATGTAACTTGTCAATGTTACCTAATGCAGGCAGTAACAATCCCTGTAAAAACATGTAACGTTGCAATTCTACCGTACTGCACATAGTTCCAGGCCCTGTACAAACATGTAACTTTGCAATGTTACCTACTGCAGGCAGTACCAATCCCTGTAAAACATGTAACGTTGCAATGTTACCGTACTGCAGACAGTTCCATTTCCAGTACAAACATGTAACTTTGCAACGTTACCTACTGCAGGCAGTAACAATCCCTGTAAAATCATGTAACGTTGCAATGTTACCGTACTGCAAACAGTTCCAGTCCCTGTACCAACATGTAACTTTGCAATGTTACCTACTGCAGGCTGTACCAATCCCTGTAGAAACACGTAACGTTGCAATGTTACCGTAATGCAGACAGTTCCAGTCCCAGTACAAACATGTAACTTTGCAATGTTACCTACTGCAGGCAGTACCAATCCCTGTAAAGAAATGAAACGTTGTAATTTTACCGTACTGCAGACAGTTCCAGTCCCTGTACAATCATGTAACTTTGCAATGTTACCTAATGCAGGCAGTACCAATCCCTGTAGAAACACGTAACGTTGCAATGTTACCGTACTGCAGACAGTTCCATTCCCAGTACAAACATTAATCTTTGCAATGTTACCTACTGCAGGCAGTAACAATCCCTGTAAAAACACGTAACGTTGCAATGTTACCGTACTGCAGACAGTTCCATTCCCTGTACAAACATGTAACTTTGCATTGTTACCTACTGCAGGCAGTAACAATCCCTTTAAAAACATGTAACGTTGAAATGTTACCGTACTGCAGACCATTCCAGTCCCTGTAAAAACATGTATCTTTGCTATGTTACCTACTGCAGGCAGTACCAATCCCTTTAAAAACACGTAACGTTGCAATTTTACCGTATTGCAGACATTTCCAGTCCCAGTACCAACATGTAACTTGGCAATGTTACCTAATGCAGGCAATACCATACCCTGTAAATCATGTAACTTTGAAATGTTACCGTACTGCAGACAGTTCCAGTCCCTGTACACACATGTAACTTTTCAATGTTACCTACTGCCGGTAGTACCAATACCTGTAAAAACATGTAACGTTGCAATGTTACCGTACTGCAGGCAGTTCCAGTTCCAGTACAAACATGTAACTTTGCAATGTTTCCTACTGCAGGCAGTAACATTCCCTGTAAAATCATTTAACTTTGCAATGTTACTGTAATGCAGACAGTTCCAGTCCCTGTACAAACATGTAACTTTTCAATGTTACCTACTGCAGGCAGTACCAATCCCTGTAAAAACATGTAACGTTGCAATGTTACCGTACTTCAAACAGTTCCAGTCCCTGTAGAAACAAGTAACGTTGCAATGTTCCCTACTTCAAGCAGTACCAATCCCTGTACAAACATATAACTTCAATTCTTTTCCCTATAAATGTGACCGATAACTAATCTTATGTTCACATCTTTCTTAGAAATCGAAATGAATTATTGCGCTAAATGTGTTAAAATATGTTGCGTTTTGGATGCGAAATTCGTGCTTCTTGGCACACATACAGGTTTCCAGCCAAATTCACACCCCCTGCTTCGCTGAACCGTCACTAGTTAAGTGACTTCTCTTCTTATTTTGCATCAGAACAGTCGGCCTTTATCACTCTGACCCTAGCAGTTACTATTTTCTGCTCACTGAATGCGAAAGTGGGACAAGTCATGAAATATGTGGTGTAGAAATGAGTATGAAATATATATATACAAATTTGTCTTGATCTAAGTCGTTTGTAAAATTTCGGAGAGTACTAAATTTAATTTAATTTTGTTTTTCGTCATCTGTAGTTGACATTTATTTGGTTTGCATGAGGCTAACAGATAACTGCTCTGATTTAAACGAAATATACTAGTCTTGGTTTTTATTTTTCCACTAATGCTATAAAATGTACTAATTACTTTCAATTTATATTTAAGTATGTATTCTTTTATTTAAATCGCATTTACTTATGTCAAATGAACTTTTCACGGTCTAACAAACATGGAAACATAAATTGGTTTAAGAATGTAACAAAACTAAACCGCTCACTTCATATAATTCCTGTTCAAATTTCAGTCCGCTGTAAAAACGTTAATGGCTGAGTTTTGTTAGTTAATGTTCACTGCAGAATGTCATTCTTTCTGTTGTAAACGGGAAGACAATCAAAATAAGCCTTTTTTTACCTACACATTCTGAAACACCTCCAAACACAATATGTACCGCTTCATGTCACATTAACACATTCACACTAAGCAGCTCCAAACACAATCTCGCAACGCGTCATGTCTCATTAATTTATTCACACTTAGCAGCTCCAAACACAATGTACACCGCTTCATGTCACATTAACACATTCACACTAAGCAGCTCCAAACACAATCTCGCAACGCGTCATGTCTCATTAATTTATTCACACTTAACAGCTCCAAACACAAACTCGCACCGCTTCATATCACATTAACATATTAACCCTCACAATTCCTGTAAGCCTCCTTAAAGCACAGCTCATTACGCTGCCTTTCGCAACTCTCAGCACCCAAATAACATTTTATTTACAATATTTCGGCACTCAATCCACAGTCAGTTTACAGCAGTTAGTTCAATATATTCCTTGCGATCCAAAACACTCTAACGGTCCAGTCATGAACTCCGAATTTCTCTCCGTTCTTCCTTGCAGTTCAAATAATTGCAGCAAACTGTGAGGGAACAAGACTCGAATTCAAAGCCAGGGAATCACCCAGGATAATTCATACAAAATTCAGAACACGGCGAAAGTTTGAAATCAAAAAGAATTAACCAGAGTTAAAAGATCTTGTAATACGAGGGAAAGTCATTAAGGAAGTTACAAAATGCACATCCACGCATTACAGTGATAACAAGTAACACAACAGTATTCTGAGTAAAATAGCAAAACATACATAAATTGAATAAACAAGAAACACAACAATTACAAAAGCAAAACAGTATCGGCCTTTACAGTGAATTATCCAGCACTCACTATTCCCTTACGTAACATTACGCTGCACAGCAACAGGCATCCACAGGCCTAGAGTACCATAACAAGCTACCACACAAGCTTCGAGGAAACAATGTTACGTAAATACAGACTATTGCCTAACTCACTCTACAGAGTTGGCATCCTTCCAACAGAAGGAATATATAACTTGCACAACATTATACTGCCCCGTATATAATACCCGTGCAACTTGCACTCAAAATCATAACACACGAACTAGGCACAAAATTTACACAACACAATATGCAAACAAAAGATCACTCCTACCTTGTCACTGGCCACCGGGCCGACGTCGAGTATGAACCCCGAACAGCATAAAAACCATTATGAAAATAACATGCCAAAATCGAATTTCTAACTTAAGGTCCTACTCGATCGTCGGTCCCGAGGGCAGCGTAGACAACTGGGCAGGGTAGGTCCCTATCGGTGGCCAGCCTCTTCTGCCGAGAGGTAAGTATATGGGAGTGTAGAAGAAGAAGTAGAAGTGAGAGTCCGGGCTTCGGTCGTCCGACAGCAAGTCTCTCGAGAATCGCCCCAACGCTTTCACACTCTCACGGCAGTCAGTCCCCGGATGATAACATTGGGAAAGTGGTAACAGGACAGAAAATTCTAGAAGACTTACTTCCGCATGAAGACCGTCTTGAACCGAGACTGTCGGGCACGGCTCAGTAGGTCGAAACTTGGATTTGTAACTCACTTATTGACTTTCCTACGTATTTATCTCAACCAAAAAATAGCAACTGTCGCCCTCATTTTGTATGTGACCCACAACGATGTATTTATGCGTAACAGAATGTATTTGAACGTTCGTTACAACGTGTAGAATATCAGCTACTATGAATTTATTATTTTTTTTCCACCACAGTCACTAGAAGGGAAGGTTGTTCCAACATTACTGCTGTTAGAAGAAACTGACGCTTCATCAAATGATACAATAGTTATGGTATAATATTTCAATAAAATCCCTTGCCTTCCCTCACCCCATGTCACAAATAACAGTGAATATCACCCAGGCCTTCCCACACCCCATGTAACAAATAACAGTGAATATCACCCAGTCCTTCCCTCACCCCATGTTACAAATAACAGTGAATATCACCCAGTCCTTCCCTCACCCCATGTCACAAATAACAGTGAATATCACCCAGTCCTTCCCTCACCCCATGTCACAAATAACAGTGAATATCACCCAGTCCTTCCC
>Ga0123355_10017325_pt1 | contig 11383 bp, 7 predicted proteins | sample TergutEmb28metaG_3_FD_89872 | JGI IMG/M metagenome (GOLD analysis project Ga0123355, IMG submission 89872) | Embiratermes neotenicus P1 segment gut microbial communities from Petit-Saut dam, French Guiana - Emb289 P1 | ecosystem: Host-associated > Arthropoda: Insects > Digestive system > Gut ...
CTATTATCTCCGTAACCGTTCTACTTTGGACATAGGTGTTTTGGGTTATATCGGTATAGTATAACATAAGGAACACCCTCCCGAAGTCTGGTCCGTTCCTCCTGTTACACCCCGTATATTAGGAATCGAGGTTATCTGGAAGAACTGAGAAAGTCCTTTACTTTTGCCTGTAAATTCCGTATTTGACAGGACAATTGATAGATGCCGGCGTATAGGTCTGTAACGTGTATCAGGTTGTAAGTACACACATAGCAGCCGTCGTACACTATCTTCGTGTGTAGTTGTTTCCCGTGATTTATACTCGTACAATCTTAAGTCCATTACTGAATTTAGTTATTGAGTAGTAATTTGTATTTCTTTACTGATGGTCCAGAAACATACGAAAACTTAGAATGTGCAGTAATTTAAGTTAATAATTAGGACATGACAGGCAATGCACGTTTACGTATAACGTAACACCGAGGCGCGTTCGTGCAGCTAGGTATCCAGCATGCAATGCGCATGCGCCATATTGTCATCTGTGGTCTGCCCCGCTCTATAATATTTTTCAACATTATCTCATAAAAAGAACGATTTTCGAAAAAAAGTTACTTAGCACATAATGTGTGTTTTGATTTTATCTACAACTTTTGTCTGAAACATGTATCATTCTAAGTAGAATTGTTCGAGATATGATAAAAATGTAAATTGGTCTGTGTATAAAGTAACCGTTATTCTTGTCCGATTTTAATGAAACTCGAATTTTCTCGACAGATTTTCGAAAAGTCCTCAAATATCAAATTTCAAGAAAATCAGTGCAGTGGGAGCCCAGTTATTCCATGTAAACGGACGGACGGACGGACAGACACGACGGAGATAATAGTCGCTTTTCGCAATTTTTCGAACGCGCCTAAATTCATGTTATAAGGAACGCACACCAAGCATTTAGAATCAACCAGCTGTCCTAACGTTAGCAATAAACAGCGTTCAATAAATGAATTTTAACTATAATTAAAATTAGAAGTAGAATTAAAAGTTAATTATTTTTAAACACCGCGAAGTTGAAAAGAAATGACAGCAATGCACTAGAAGAATATATAACAGTATTTTCTGTATTTTACTACGATTCTGTTTTTATTTTAGTTCCCTTAGGAACGTTATTATTTTAATGTTTTGCTTCAAACACGTCAGTGTTAAGTTATGCAGTTGTGTTATAACACTGTTACGTAAATCAGAATGACCTAACGATGATGCAAAATAACCAAACGTGTAATAAAAGGCTAGTGTCTAAATTAATCTGTTTTTGTCGGTGAGTGTTACTGAACACTTGGAAGAAATACTCTGGATCCTCATGTCGAACATTCTCAGAAACCTTTGATATATTCCTGCCATCTTAACAGAATCCATGTTACAGTTTGTAACCAAATATTCCAGATGAACTCCAAGGCAGGGGGCCCCTTTTTATATGAGAAAATGGAAGTTTCGCAAAATTTCGATCGTAAGCACATGTGTTTAGCTTTACAGCTATGTCGTTACCCTAAACTCTATAAAACTGCCATAACCTACCAAGGTTCATATATTTCTGATCAGAATTGTGACAATTACGCTGTTCCTTCCCAGAACCCTCACATTTGCACGCTGGGCTTAGGTAAAGGTAAAACAATCCCATTACAGGTCTGGACAGGCCCTGAGGGCAGGAGGCTGAGGCTCCCAGATTTCAAGACAATCGGCGCCTAAGGGGGAGAGGAGATGTGTATACAGGGTTTTGGTTGGAAACCTGAGGGAAAGAGACCACTTGGGAGACCGAGGCGTAGATGGGAGGATAATGTTAAGATGGAACTTCAGGAAGTGGTGTGTGGGGGTATGGACTGGATCGAACTGGCTCAGGTTAGGGACAGGTGGCGGGCACTTGTGAATGTAGTAATGAATCTTCGGGTTCCATAAAATGGGGGGAATTTCTTGACTAACTTAAAACCTTTAGCTTCTCAAGAAGGACTTTGCTCCATTTAGTAAGTAAGTAAGAAATTAGGTAAGTAAGTAAGTAAGTAAGAGTCTTTGTTGATGTTTATTTTCGTAATCGTTAATGGAACTGGTGTTCACTCCAATGTAATGCTGAACAAAATTTTCCTTAAATAATGTGTACGACGCACACCTAGCCACTGCTCCACAACACTTTCCCACACAACATGATTTGCTGCCACAACACCTCGTTTGCAAAAACGAATTAAATTGTGAATATTGTAATATAAATTTAGCAAGGAACAACCTAGCTCCCTGATGATGATCTGACAAGATCGAAACATGTCGTAGTGATGTTAAGTGTTTTTAAAGTGTTTTATGTGAAAGTTATGTAAGTGCAGTTGTTGGTTGATAATAGAAGTATTTATGCTGTGTTTCCTACGTGCTTAATTTCCGAACTGCTGTCCTAATACCCACGAGTTACACGCGGTAGGCACAGTTTCTCGTCTTAGTCGTGAAATGAGCAACCAGCGTCGGTTTATCCTGGCCAGTTTTTCGTCCATTAGCATTAGCCGCTCCAGTTGAATGCTTTAATGGTACGTTAGGGAGGTTACCGTCACACTCCCACCCCTCTCCATTATTCTTCCTATCACGCTAGCATCAGATCTGAGGCTGCACGACGGTGCTACTGTGCAGCGTGGGCGAGAGCTTCGTATACCAGGCAATGTGCAGCCATAATTCGTTTGAATCGCCCACCCACTTCTTGACTACGTGTCCAGCGGATCTGTACGTGCACTTTGATGGTGGATACATAAGCGGATGCGCCTCCATGTCTCAGTGACACGCGTCGGACCTTTTATTGAGTAATGATGTGGAAGGCATTTTCTGCAGCTCTGCGTAACTCTTCGCTGGTGGTGTACCGACGCGCAGCTACTGTCCCCTTGATGCTACCCACCAGGAATAGTATGGTCAGGACTATGTGATGGCCATGTTAGTGGTACCAGAGCTGTCGGTGGACCACGGGCAGTCCATCGGCTTGCGAAATGTTCCTTGAAGATTCCAAGTTGCCACTACATGCTTCTCATGTAGCCCTCCCGACTTAAATTTAGTAGTAACCAATTCCATGTTTTGTTTACATGTAAAATAGCCACTGCCACCGGGTGACAACCCAATTGCAGTAAATAAATATTATAAAATGTCGTGAATGTAAAAAGCGAAGGATGGTGTACTCCATCGTGTTCCAGCCGCACGTCTTCCACGAATCCCCTCGCTCAGAGCTGAGGTTTGAGCCATGTCTCCAACATTGCCGCGTAAGATGCCGTGTTCACGGGGCCATCTAAAAAGTAAGAGCCAATCAGATAACGTGATGTCGTACCCACCCTTATCATCACTTGCAGTGGAATATGTTCCAGCTACTGCGTGTTACGGGGATTCTCCTTTGACCAGAACACCGCATTTCTGTCGCTCGCCTGCGATAGCTGGCACAGTCATCACCGTAAAGAACCTTTGGAGCGGAATACGGCGTGAGTCGTAGCGCCGATCCAATGTCGGCATCCGACAGTTCATTCACGAAAGTCGGGCGATACGACCTCACTTTCTAGTCTTTCTTCATGTGGTCTCACATCGTTGACCGTGGCATACCAATCTCTGATTATCGTTTCCGCGTCGACTTCTTTGGGGAATGGCGAATGGACCGAGGTGCTATGTAAACTTAAATTGGTTGTGGATGCGTGTTGAGAGGGTGTACCGTGAATTCTGGCCCATTCTGTTGTATACTGTACATGGAGTTAGTTGATTTAATCTGGAAGCGAGATAGCTCAGCCACGATATGGTGAATAGGCCACGGGCACAGGACCGGGAAATTGTGGTGCGTTTGCTAGTAGGGGTAAGAGAATTTCTGTCTTCCATCTTCTCTGTATCATATGTGGGGCCAATCCAGCCTTATTTTTGGGGAGTACTGGCAGCTACTTTGTGGGGGTAAAACGGCCGGGGACGTTAATTTGTATTCACTTCCGTACAGTTCTGAGGTTAAGGATGAGTGAAGCCACGCAACTACTGCCTATATGTCTTCGTGCCGTACGGAGGAGTGATTTTACTCCACTTTGGTTAATTCATTCCGTGGAGCTGATTCCTCGGAAATTGGTGGTCACTCGCTGGCCAAATTCCCACCTTTTGAGAAATCCTAGTGCTAATTTCCGTGTTCTTAAGAGTGGTTCTTACCATGAACCAGATAAACCCAATCCACATCCTTGAAACCCATTTCTTTAGGACAAGGTTTGTTAACACTACCTTTCCAAAAATATATCCCGAAATGGCCCTCTTTCGTCTGGGTTTTCTGAAAGAGTTTCTGTACACATTTCCCATCTTTATATGTATGCCATATTCCTGGCTTATCTTTTCCTTTTTTCCCTTCCTTTCAACTCTTCATTTAGCGACGCTCTCTACGACGACTAGACCTATACAGCGTCGCTGGTACCGGGACGAATATGAAAATGGGGCACTGGTAAAATTAAAATTGATTGGGGGAACCCGAAACGCTCGTAGAGAGTTCGCCCAAGTACTGCTTCTTTTACCACACATCTCACATGGCCTACACTGGAAATGAACTGGTGCTTTCGCGCTGAGACACCATTCCTGTTCTTTGTGCAGCGGTATTTAATGCACACGAAGATACCGATGAATAAAACAGGACGCTACAATACGTCAAATTGCTACATTCGTGTTACAGTTCTTACCGAAAAGCAATGACGTCCTTTATACTCAGCTTTCTGATGATTGCTAGAGCCCACATTATTCAGTGTTTTGCTACATTCACATATTCGGCCTCGTTGCGAAAATAGAAGCTTACAGATTACATAGCAAGTCTTTGTAAGCTGCTGGTAGTCTTCTTTATTTCTTTCATCTTGGTAATCTGGATCGTAAAAGGGAAGTGTTGATTCAGTTCTAAAACTTAGTACGACTTGAGTCCCGGCTTAAAGCTGGTGGTCTCCCTTTCCGCCCTTGAGCGCTAGGGACACACGATTTCCTGCAGTTTTAAAAGAAGGGTATTTCAGGTGTTTATGTGGATAAAAAGATCTGAGCTTTGAATGTCATTGTGTAGTGAGGGAGGAGCAAAGGGAAAGAGAGTGAAGATGTACTTTAAGCCGTTAAAGACCGTTTATACTGGTTATGTAGCATGAACCGTTTATACTTAAACCCTTTGTAGAAATTAAACGATCATTTGCAAGCGGTGCACATACGAAGCAGCGCCGCGCCAGTTGTCCAATTACGTTCGATGAATGCGTGAGCCTCCCTCCATCCTCTTCAACTCCGTTTCCTAATTAAACACATAAGCGCGCGCATATTTGCAAGCATGAAACCAAAAACAACACGAATCACTAGTAGAAGTACTTCAAAACAGCACTTGAAAGAGCACATTCCACGTGTTTTCTTATTTTATAAATTTTGCGGTTAAGTATAGATAAAGCCATGATGCACTCTCTCTCTCTCTCTCTCTCTCTCTCTCTTAAAAAGCTAACAGATTCTCAGATAATCATCTATGCGGAAATTGGTTCGATTCCAGAGCGGAGTATGTGCCATATTGGCACTGGGACAGTACACGTACTTCGGTTTCCCCTGTCAGGTTTCTGTAGTATTACTTTATCTACCAACATCGGCATAGTGTTTTGTCACAGAAAACTTCGCTAAAAAATAAAACGGGGCCTGAATTCCCTGCCATTATGTAACCCAAATTTCATTATCCCTTTAAAGCCTAGTGGTTACTTTATGTACCACCACTTTGAGCATTCGAAAATCCTACGTTCTGCCCAAACAGTGTGCTTACACGTATGTGTTTTGTATGGTTCCCAGAACAAACAGCGATTATTTCCCTGTACAACATGAACCGACTGGTTTTTACAACCGTGTCGGAGTTTGTTTACTGCGCGGTACAGACTGAATCTTCAAATAAGGCATGTTAATATTCGTCTCTATTAAAGGGATATTATCTCCTCAAGCCTCTTATGAACACTTTTCTGAGCCGGATGAATACCACCGACATCACCTCAACCCCTTTCTTTAGGGTTAAATTTAGTAATATCCTCCACTTACAGATAGCTCTTTTCAGTGATCGTTTCTCTTTGCGGTTCCCGATAAATTTTATTTGCACTCTTCTGAATTATTATGCAGCGAGTAGTTGTAATTTCTTACCAATTTTTCGGGAAAACTTATCAGTCCCATCTTCAGGGGTCTGTAATCCAAGAGCTTGACAGTAAAGTGTAGCAAAAGACATCATACAGTATTTTTTTTTTTTCCGTCTGTTACTTCTTCGAAGTTATTACAACCAAGACTGGATGCCAGGTTCTTCAACAACAATACTTACTTTCAGTAGGGAAGGACATATAATGTGAAGTAATTAGCAGAGAAGACGATGTTTATAAAAGCAAATCAGTGGCGGAATGACACTGACAGTGGGAATAAAAGCAAATTAGTGGCGGAATGACACTGACAGCGGGAATAAAAGCAAATCAGTGGCGGGATGACACTGACAGTGGGAATAAAAGCAAATCAGTGGCGGAATGACACTGACTGGGAATAAAAGCAAATCAGTGGCTGAATGACACAGTGGGAATAAAAGCAAATCAGTGGTGGAATGACACTGACAGTGGGAATAAAAGCAAATCAGTGGCGGAATGACACTGACTGGGAATAAAAGCAAATCAGTGGTGGAATGGCACTGACAGTGGGAATAAAAGCAAATCAGTGGCGGAATGAACTTACAGTGGGAATAAAAGCAAATCAGTGGTGGAATGACACTGACAGTGGGAATAAAAGCAAATCAGTGGTGGAATGACACTGACAGCGGGAATAAAAGCAAATCAGTGGCGGAATGACACTGACAGTGGGAATAAAAGCAAATCAGTGGCGGAGTGACACTGACAGTGGGAATAAAAACAAATCAGTGGCGGAATGACACTGACAGTGGGAATAAAAGCAAATCAGTGGCGGAATGACACTGACAGTGGGAATAGAAGCAAATCAGTGGCGGAATGACACTGACAGTGTGAAACGGAAGTGAAGTTGGTGGTGGATGAAGGGGTAATGAAACAAGCTATTCACCAAATATCTATTTTTTATCCAGTCATCATGTTTTCACCAATGTTCCACACTCATGTTTTATTTGTGTAGTATGAGCGCTACATACGGCTAAACTCGTCAATTAACAACATCGTTACATGTAACACTACTCAGTATTTCTGTCTCGTGACTAACACTGAATACATGTTCCAGTTTAATATTATAACTGCAAGTGGGGCCTGTTACCTCAGAGACTGGAGAAGGATAGAAAAGGAAGGACGATTTTTGTGCCAATAACCTGGAAGGACGCTTTTTGTGCCAATAACCTGAAACAACTAACATGGAAGAAATTCCTAAATCCAGAATGAGGTTTCTGTTTGAAAATTGAGTTTCTCAATTCGGAGACTATGAAGATTACTGTCTTCTGGGATGTTACACCGTGTAGTTTGGTAGATGTGTGACGATGTTTTAGAAGAACGTGCTTTTTCCATAATGCGATTTATCTGAAACTACAGTTTACAGCTATCAGACGACACGGTGTCGCAGCCCAGAAGTGAGCAGTCTACGGGTTTCTGATTGTCTCAGCAGGAAAATCGAAGGTGTTTGGAGGAGAAAAACAAGTCTTTTGTGTATCTTGATTGGCAAGCTTCTTTTAAATTAAATCGCCTCCTCTTGCATAACTTCCTGCATTTTGTAGTTGCTTTCTGTGACAAAAGAGTCATTTTCACATTTGATTTATTTCGCGAATAACCAGGAAGTATTCCAACTCCTGTTTCGAGTGTATTCCTTAGAGGATTGTAAATTGGTGTAAATTATTTTGCACTTGGGAAACTTGGTAATTTAAAAGGATTCCTAATGCTTTCCACCTCAATTATCGGTTTTATTATTGCATAAGAGGAGACAGAATTAAAACAGAGTGAGTTGAGAGGAGATTTGATTTATTTCTGGAACAAATTGAACTGGATTTTTTTCTTTCATTCTTTCCACATCAGAGAACTGGAATTTAACTGGAAATAAGTTGACAGATTAGTCGCTTCTTAAGAAAGAGCTGCGAGGGAAAGTTCTTTGTGAATGTGTTCTTGGAACTACATATTTATAGAAATACTAATTAGTCATTTAACTCTTTTATTCTTCCAGTACGCAAGGCTTAACGTCTGAGTTCAACTTTAAAACTTTGTGATGTGTTAGTGGTTTTAACGTAAGCTATTTATTCCTGAATTGCTACTATTTTTATGCGGTTGTGACTGTAAATTTCTGGACGGAGTTTATACGTGACATCTCTGGAAATGAGTTGAGAAGCTTATAGAGGAAGTTAAGGACTGAATAAATGAACGAATGAGTGATTCTGTATTATTACTGACTGGGCATGTCATTGTAAATTGTGAAGGTTTCTTTTGAAACTTCTGTCAGTTTAATCTAAAGGAAATCTATATAAATGATAATTTTCTTCTGATTCACTTGCAAAATTTAAGCGGTAAATATTTGAACCACCTATATTAACACAAAACACTTAGGTTTTGCCCACCCAGTACTCGTACATTCATATGTGTTTACATTCTTGAAATACAGAGCGGTTATTTCCCAAGAAGTTCATGGACCCATTGTTCTTTGTAATGGGACGTAGTGTGTTTACTTGAGGTAAAGACTGAAGTTTTATGTATCGTGTAAACGATGTGTTTGTTCTAGATGTATGAGCTATCCTTGAGCTTTACAGATACATAAATCGCGTTTCCGATAAACTCAACCTATTAACACCTTAAAGCTCAGTGGTTACTCTTTGTACCCCAGTTTTAACACCAAGAAGAACTTGGCATTTTGCCCACGTGGTTTACTCAAGTGACTCTTGGCAGTATTCACCAATAATTTCCGTATGAAACATTAAGGGATTTGTCGTTCTGATCGATATATGCTGTGGTTTCTATGTTGTAGGATGTGAAGCTTTACTTATATTGTAAATCAGTTGAATTCAAAACGTTAAGTAAGTTACCAATCATAGCGTCTCTAGTAATAGTAGCCGAAGATTGAGCTGTCTTCTTGCTGAAGGGCATCCACCCTGATCCAGCACACGCATCATTTTTGAGAACATTAGCTATATTTGTGCTTCACTTACAGCACTTGTTAATATGAGTTGTTTATTACCGTGAAGGTTTATATTGAGACGTGATACCTTATTGTCTCATACCTTATAAATACAGTATATCCTGAAATTGGAGAAAGCAGTTTTTCAGAAACGTTCATAACCATTTACGCGATTATTTTTTCATGGGACGACAGCACCTGATGGGCCAGGTCCTCCTTATTGTCTAGGCTCCACGATCACACTCAGACACTTCACACTCGGTGGGACTCCTCTGGACGAGTAATCAGCCCGTCGCACACACTTCTACCTGGCAACACACGGCACTCAAAAGAGAGAGACCTCCATGCCCCCGGCGGGATTCGAACTCGCAATCCCAGCAAGCTAACGACGTCAGACCCACACCTTAGACCGCTTGCCACTGGGAATCGGTCTTTACGTGATAACCGTGTCATAATCAAGAAAGTCGCACTTCACTCTTATAAAGTGAAGCCTGCCTCTAACGGAACCGCAAGAGATAGAAATTTTTTTACGGTGCTGGCAGGTTTCTTTTAATACATACAGTTTCTTGAAATTTTGATTTTCGGGACTCCATATTATCGGTACTGTGAAAGGTTTCCGCGAAACACCCGTTTCCGTTATGTCCGTTGCCGTTTTGGAAAGGCTTCACTGCATAGACTTTCCGGTAGTGGAAACCAAGAGAAATCGCCTGAGGAGCTACTTTGACCATTATGTTACATGTCAAAGACACCTGGTCTCTTCAGCTCGTGTGGTCTGATGATTTTTAGAATTACTGTTTCCGTTCCCTTATCGTATATATAGAGGAAGGATTGCTGGTATACCTTGCAATATAAGCTACTGAGGGGGGCTGTATCACTTGCATACAGGATAACAGTCCCTTTCACTTTTCCTCTGCTTTGAACTCCCCACCTCTTCAGTTCAGCTGAATGAAATTGAATTGAATTCGTTACTGATGTGACAGCTAGCGGTTTGCACCGGCCGGGAGCCAGTCTCAGACTCGTCGTTCCAACATTCGCTTCCAACTCTCCTCATATCCTCATTGCAACCCCACACAATTCTGCGCCTTGTTCTCATAATGACACAATCCAGTCTGCCTAGAGGAAATATGTTTATTGTTTCCTTCTATTTGTGGAATGTCAGACACAGTCATAAAGTTACTGTTTTTTTATTTTGGTGTGAAGCTGATTATGCCGCAGCAGCTGAACGTTTTATTTTTCTGAAAATACGGGGCGTTTCGTAATGTACTCCGAGAATACAAAAATTTGTTACAGGAACACCGTAGGACACGTATTTACGAAACCTGTACAGATATAAGGAACAACTCAAGAAATTTTTCATCATAGTTCACATTTCTGTCGCTAGGCGATGTGAGTGTATGTAGTGAGAAAATGGCCGCTCCTGGGGAGAAGTCGTTTTTTATGTTGGAATATCACACGAGTACGTCTGTGGTTACCGTGCAACGTGCATTTCGTGCAAAGTACGGAAAGGACCCGCCTACAGACAAGACCATTCGTGCGTGGTATAAACAATTTACTGGAACTGGGTGTCTGGGCAATCAGAAATCAAGTGGTCACCCATTAACCGCTGAAGATGGCGTTGAACGGGTTCGGGCCAGTTTTCTGCATAATCCGAAGAAATCAACGGGAACTGCAACTAAGGAGTTATCGATGCCAAACAACAGTGTGGAGGGTTCTACATAACGGTTTTCTTGTTATAAATGTTTATAATCGCGGAGAACATTATGAAACGCCCTGTGTGAAACCTGACTTGTGATCAGCTACAAGGAAAGGGGAACAGAAGTGGAACACAACTGGATAACACAGCATAATAAAAGGGAATAATTTCATAGACAGTAAATGGGAAATGGAATAGTTAAAAACGCTCCAATTAGAGGCTAAGTAATGACCGTTCAATAATTACAGATTTTGGGTAAAGAATATGAAACACAAGACTCAGACGGTATCGGTGAGAACATACTGGTCAAGTATACATACATACATACATACACTGCACAAAGAGGGGTTTACGGCGCGTATAATTGTACACAATCTTCATTTCGTTAAAAAAGTAGAAAAGATGACATTAGTAACAAGATTGCTAAAAGTAATTCAGTAAATAGGAATAGTATTCACAATATCTTATGTTTATTGGACCGTGCATCATTGTGATAGTTGAAGAATAAAAGACCAACTTCATGTCACTTGCTATTTTATTTCACTTCTTATGTGCTCAACATGTTTCGGACATTAATACATCCATCATCAGGAGCTTGCGACTATTCTGTTGAATTAC
>Ga0123355_10017326_pt1 | contig 11382 bp, 10 predicted proteins | sample TergutEmb28metaG_3_FD_89872 | JGI IMG/M metagenome (GOLD analysis project Ga0123355, IMG submission 89872) | Embiratermes neotenicus P1 segment gut microbial communities from Petit-Saut dam, French Guiana - Emb289 P1 | ecosystem: Host-associated > Arthropoda: Insects > Digestive system > Gut ...
CGAAATAACTCAGCACATAAGTCGCAAGCTCCTGAGGATGGATGTATTAACATCCGAAACATGTTGAGCATTAAGTAAAGAAATAATAAAGCAAGTGACATCAAGTTGGTCTCTCTTTACTCAGCATTTATAGAACACTTTCACTTTATTGCGTTGTTATTGGTTGCAATATCTTACACATAATGTTTTTTTTTTACTGGCCTCAAATAAATCTGATCAATTTAAATATGTTTCTTATTGTACAGTGTTTTACTGCTTCCATATTCGAATATATGAACCCCTACAGAGCTATCCAACAGTCAGTTTTCCACGACTACATCAAACCAGTGACTGAGAGCTTCAACTTATGTTAGGTGGTGAGGCAAACTCCTTAGTTTCACAAAGTCAAATGTGTTTGTTTAGACTGATGGCTTACCAAATTTGCATCAGGCTTTAGCTGAAGGCTACTGCAAGTAAGGTCAGGCAAAGCTGCCCATAAAAAGGCATTAAGTCTACACTCTACGCAAGGAATTGTGATGGGCACTCTCCTGTTGCACGGACTGCAGTTTCTTGTGATTTACTTAGTTGTAGGGCAGGACGAAGCATGGCTCGCATCCCCCTTTGCCCCCCCCCCCCGGGCCATATTGCTACATGTAGTACTGATCCTTGATATGAATACAAGGAGGTCCTCAGCCAAGACAGGAAACCTGTTAGTGTAAGCACAGTCCTGGCTATTATTACACGGTTTCCATATGACAAGCCTAGCTATATGTTTTGTATACAGGTATGGGTAAACAGAACAAGGGAAGCCGACATGCGCTGTTTACATGCCTCCCACCTTGATTAGGTTTATGGCTGGTTGGTGACCTCGGTATCACGTCAGAATGCGGATGAAACAGTTCAGTCACCCTGAAGACGGAGGCATTACTTTGCTTCGAAACATCGGAACCACCTCACATTGCAGAAACCCAGCGGACGGCCATAATTTGACTGTTCGTGGGTAGGTAGCAGCACACGTTTGAGTTGTACGGAAGTAGATTCCTCTCGTACGCACAGATCGCTCACGTGTAGTATCTGTGCGTGTAGTCATCCCTTTGAACCAGCTGTGCTGCTATTTGGTAGTTACCATCCGTGCTTCTGAGTAGACACGAGATGGTCCGTGGTCCACCAGTTCACTTGTGATCGGGTTCGATGTAATAGGTAGACGCGTTATAATCCGTGATCCATACGAGATGATCCGTGGTTATAAGAAAGTGGTAATGGTGGTAATTGTATTCGGTAGTCTGGTTGAAAGGTAACGCCAACGTCGGGAGTATACTGGCTTTGTTATGAAATCTAACAAAATAGCAGTGTTGCTTGTGCTGTAATAATTATAGAAATGAAGCTGCACGATGAGTTGTGTACCGTCGTCACGCACAATCGTTTGTAAAGAAGTTTTTGATGAAAACAGTATTCCATCGGAAGAAGGTAAAGGCGGCTGTTTTGAATACGTTAAAAGTGGTCTCTTATGTTTTTGTTTTAGGTTTGAAAGAATGTGTAATATTGTGCTACGCAGTATTTGTATTTAGCGGCTAACGTAGACTTCTCATGTCTCAAAACAGTTGTGCTGTGCCTGAACATTTTCTGGCCATATCGATCGTTTGTCAGTAATCATGGTACCGCCGGGAACGTCATGTACAATGCGGGTGTTATAGGTGGAACCACACACTATGAGCTTTTAACTCATCCAGGCCCTCAGCTGGTCGCTATTTAAGAGGAAGCTGTACATGAAAGAAATATTTACTTTTGTTTTGCTGTGGTGCAGTACTTCAAATCCCCCCCGCGTTATCCCAGAAATCTGACCCGTTCTGCTGTGCGAATTCAGCGTAATGTAGTGACAGGATAAACATGTTGTATTTACGCAGTACATGCATAGTCTTTTTAAGCAAATAAAACCATTTTGAAGTACAGTGCTGAATCTGCATATTACTAGGCCTTATAGAGAAAAGATTGCGAATGATGATAGCACAAGCAGAAGTTGGAATGGGATGGGATGAACGGTCAGGATCAATATAAAGCTGCGCTTGAACTCCGCACCCTCACCCCCGTCTTCTGAAAATCACTGTGTCCAAACCGGCAGAAATTTTATAATCACATTTCACAGCATGAAACGCAGAACTTTTTTTTTTTAAACAAAAATTGATGTCACATTTCTGCTCTACAAAAATACTCACAAGGGTTCTGCTGTAAATTTTGCAGGAAAGAATCACGACTGTTCATAATGCAATTGTAAAACAATTTCTTATTACAAGGGAAACACATGGGAGGCTGTACTGCACCAGTCTGCTGAATAATTCAGGCACTGTTTTGATTAGTTAATTAATGTACAAGAGACAGCTGGGTTTAGTATAGTATGTACATTATATGAGATCTACCTGTCACATGTTTTGCATTCATAGTGATTACCTGAATCTTACTCTGTCTTTTCTTTTTCCTTTTACCAGCAGTTCTTCTCTTGAGAAGACTGTTGTTGTTGACACATTGCTTCTGTATGAGATGTGTACTCTAGGTCAAAAAACAGATTCTGAGAATATGTTTACCAGTTCCACTGAAATTAAGTAGACATTCTAGACTATTTGTGGTTGTTAAGAATATTAACTATCTCTCTTCCCTTCTTTCTCTTCCTCCCTCAGTCATTCATAATATTGGTTTTGTTTGAAAGGTGTGAGTATAATTTTCATATTCCTCTCCAGAGGTCAATATTACTGTTCAAAATTGCAGTTTTTGTTTTTCCATTTTCTTTTTTGTTAAGTTTCGTTCTTTTATGCTGTTTCTTTTCTTTCTTCTTTCTCTCTCTCTTCTTATATGTATAATGTACTTGTTAAGTAAGTTGCTGCTCCCTCTGTGCTTGTAGTGACTGTAATGTGCCATTTACATATTGATGTATGACTGCTTGATGTCCCTTGCTCCCTATTTTACATACTGACATCTTGTGTATTCTGTGTTGAAGAAACTGCCCTGTTCCAACATTTTGTGTGTGATATAATGACCAACTAGTTGTCAATGTTGAGCAGCCTTATATTTAATTATTTTAAACGATGCAGAATCAAAAATGCATTGAATGGGGGGTAACAGTGTTCATTTGTGTTGCAAGACTTCGTTTCTGCTTGACATTTAAATGAAGTGCTGTTAATAGAGCAACTGGTAAATAAATAAGTAAATAGATAAAAGGGAACCAATTATTATTGACTGTCACAGAAATAGACCAGAACCAGTAGGACTGATGAAAAGAGAACAATACTGGAAAAGATTAATTCGGTATATAGTCAAAGACCGTGTAACACACTTTAACATTATCATGTCGGCTACATGTTTCGGTCCTTTTGTACCTTCATCTGGCTTTATATATATAAACTTAAACTGAAGATAAAATTGCAATATACAGATTCAATTCCATATTCACAATTACTGTGTGTTTATTCCATTTGTATGCCATTGTGTGTTGTAAGATATCTTCATAGTAGCTTCTCTTGTAGTGCTGATCTTTTGTGTATGTTGGTAAAGCCAAAAATATTTGTTAAACCATAATTATTTCTAATATATTGGGTTCCTTTGAGTACATTAATCTAACACTTTTATTTTTTTAAATTAATAATTGCAAGTTGGAATATGTGAGAATTGTAGTCATTCATTTTTTAAATTCTATTTTCGTATCCAGAGACGAAATTTCTGTTTTGATATTTTTTATATTTTTTTAGAAACCTCTAAACTGTTTTTATCAAATCCCTTTTATGGCCTTGAATACTTTTTGTGTAGTCTTCTCGTTTTGCAACACCATGAATCGTTAAGTTGATGCGTGCAATAACATGAGGTGCTGACAGACAGAACGGTACACACCAGTATATTTCAGTACCACAGTAAAGAACCGAGAAAAACAGTTTTGAAGGATCGAAGGAAACATAAAAACGTCAACAAAGTGGAAACTTAGTCTTCGGATATGAAAATAAAATTAAAACAACAAAACAATACATCTCTCACACGTTTCAAATTGGAAGTATTAATTTTTAACAAAAAATAAATGAATAGATATTTTTTGATTAAAGTAATCAGCAGACCCCAATATATTAGAAATATTGTTGGCTTAATAAATATTTTTGGCTTTGCCGATATAGCAAAATGATTAGCAGTATGAGAGTAGATACTATGATGACGTCTCACAAACAATAAAGACTAAATTGTAATATATGCAATGCAATTGTGAGGTTTCACAAGAACGTATATATGTATATTGCACTTTTACATTCATTTGTAGTTTTTATACATAGAGCCTAATGATGGGCCAAAAGGACCAAAATATGTAGCTTACATGAAAGTACACGGTTGTGTTAGATACCATTTGTTCATTTGTTGAATATTAGAAGCATAATGGGATGCCCTCTATCAGAAAGAGTAATGTATTTGCAGGTTACTTAGTAACTCTGAATCAGCTGAAGATGTTATTTAGCAATAATGATAAAAATGAGAGTGTGGTGAACAGGAGAGGCTGAGGAATGAATGATCATGATATTTCAGGGTCATATTTGCTGTGAGTGACTGAAGGGAACCTTGAAAAGTCAGGATGTGTGTTAGCCTGTCTGTGTCTGGAACCAGGTGCCTCCTGAATACAGTTCAGAGGTTTTTCTGCTTTAAGTGGTTTTTTGAGTAACCAGAAGTAGACAGAAAGATCGTATGTATAGAAAAAGTAGACTTTTTGGGTCATAGCTGTGCTGATAGGAGGACATGAGAAAGGAAACAATTAAATGAGACTTCATCTGAGTTTGCTAAATTTGGGCATATATTTTTATGTCACAGCTATTCTAAGGAAGAGTAGTTATGTTTCTCCACAGTAACTGTATGAATTTTTTGTTTTTGTTTTATTAACAGAAGTGAGGGATTATGCAGTGAAAATTGGAATCAATCCTGACAGTGAACCACACCTGCTCCACTTTGCACGAGATGGTCTTATGCAAGCATTGCCTGCTGGCTGGAAACCATGGTGAGTGTAGAGAAAACAAGTGGAAGATAATAGAAATCAATTTTGAAATGAATGCTATTTAAATGTATACAATTTTTTTGGTAGTTATGATGAAGAACTGGAATCTTGGTACTACTTCAACTTCAAAAGTGGAGAGTCTCGTTGGGAACACCCTCTGGATGACATATATAGAAACCTGGTCAGGAAGGTTCGATCAGAAAGCATCAGCTCAGCAGGTAGACTGTAGCTCATATTACTTATTGCAAGACATTGTACAAGTTGTTTCAAATTGTAATTCTTGAAATACATGAAATAAAGTCTCAAACTTTAAAGTAAATTAAGAAATCATAGACAATTAGATCAAGATGGAATTTAATGTCTCAGTGTCTTGTTCATTCTCTGGCTTGTCAAATTTGCTTCTCAAGTTGGAAGTTCAAAACTTGGTATTTTGTAATTTATCAGGTTTTTTTTACTCTGTACAGCAATAATTACATATGTTGTGTCATGCATCCTTGTAAATTTGTGAAGAATTATGAACTCATTAAACATTTAAAGGTAAATATCTGTCTAAAATATGGAAGAACTGTGTATTGTAAATGGATTCAATATGAAAATACTTTACAAGTGAGTGGTAGATATGTAAAAATCTGTAAAATCTGATATTTTCTCCCTTATAGCTGAAATAGTATGGGAGATTTGAAGGATTAAATCAATGATTGAATCTTTGCTGATTTTTTTCTTGTGTTAGATCAAAGGCTTGTGGATGTTATAAAAGTGTTTCTGCTTCTCTCTCTGGAGTTATTTTTAATGTTTATCATACGGTAATTCATTAATATTTTTGTTTATTTTGAAAGCAGTTGTATGATGGCTGTGTGTTTGTTTTCTATACATATATGTGTGTGTGTGTGTGTGTGTGTGTGTACACACACACACACACACACACCCACACACTTTTTTTTTCAGGTGAGGAAGATTCCAAAACATCAGCCAAAGAAGACTTGAAAAGTTATGAAGAAATTGCTTCTACCACCCCTAACACACATCAAGTTCCACGTTCACTAGAACCTCTGAGAACCAGTGACATGCTCAAGAAGGGACGTGTTCAATTGGTGTGTAATGTTTGCTGATACAAAACAGTTCTTATTTGTTGTGCTTGAATTTGTCCATGTTAATAGTACAGGGAATTTGTACAGTAATGCTGAATTTAAATTTTATTGACTTAGGAAGACAAATTGTGTGTTATGAATAACAGTGTAAACTTTTTATTTTTTGTGTGTGTAAGTTCAGTGATACTTGCTGAAGAGATATTCATGAAATTTGATATTAGAGATGTGTACTAAAATTTGTCATCACATTCCAGGTTGGTTAAAATAGAACAACAAATATCAGCTCATGCCAGTTTTTGTCAAGGCATCTTAACTTTGATCAAAGTGTAACAACAATATTGGATGCACATTGCGAAGACATACACGTGTATCTTGAGTGTAAATTGTTAAATATTTATTGCAGGGAAATATTAAAAAAAAATGTTATAGAGTAAAATGAGGCACACTTTTCATTCCCAGCCTACTGTTTCTGCAAGTTTTTGAGGAATTTGTATGAGAATTGTTGTGCTGTGCGTGTATTTTGTAACATTTCTGTGCACCAACTGTGTTGTTTTGAATATGTGCAGAGATTGTTGAACAATCAACAGGACCTTTATGAATATGCAAGAAGATTACTGAAGTCTCGCCACTCTGTATAATTTATATGTACATGTATAGAAAATAAATATTTAATGCAGATGTAATATTATATAAGAACATTAATACTATTTTCATGCTATCTGAATAAATACTTATAAACAGGCATACACAAATTTCCCCAATATCTAGGAGCTGCCAAGTAACAGAAGGGTGGCATGGAACAGGTCGGATTCTGAGAACCCACAGACATTAGATGCCACCTGCAAAATTTAGTCACCAAGGTGACTTTGCATCTGGGATCTGCACACACCTACTCTTAAATATTGCAGCTTACTGCACAAGGTGCCTGAGCATGGATTTTAGCATGCCATGTAGTTTCTTGTTCCAAATTCACAAAGAACACTATTGTAACTATCTCTAAATAGTTCATTAGGAGAGCCAAATTATAGGTCTCAGTTTATCAAAAATCAGAATTTATAACTTTATACTTCAAAATGCAATATCAAAGGTCAGTGAGGAATACTTACAACTTGGTGCTTATTTCCCACTTTAACTTGTATATTTAACATTATCATTTATGTTTGTATGATGCTAAGTCCAATTTCTCATGCTTTATGGTGTATTTTCACATCAAACTCATATAACCAGACATGCAGTAAGTTACAGAATGGTTCAGTACTTTTCAGTTTGGTATGATTGTGGCTATTACATGGCCAACACTGCACATTTTGCTTTACTTGTATGAAAGTGATGGGTGTCTTTCCAGGCTCCACTGAAGACATCTCCAGTTCTATCACCTTTAGTTGCACCAACCTTAGCTTCGCCTAAGAAGCTACAATCTTCTCCACTTACTAGTCCTGCAGGCAGCAAGACTTCAATGGGACAATCGGATGCTACTCTACTGACGAAGTCTAAAGATGTTAGCAGTGCTGCACCAGAAACTGCTGGCAGGTCAGACTCTAGAGGCATTAGCACAAGGATTGATCTTGGTGGAGGGCACAGAAATGCAAAGATGCACAAAGAAATCCCAAGTCCAACTGCAAGGATTGATATTGACAGTATGGATATGGGAAGTCTGGTGAAAAGGAGTGAGGAGAGTGCAATTAACAGGAAGGAGAGACTTTTGTCTGCCCAGGAAAAACATCCTCGTAGCATGACTGGACGAGGGGAACTTACTCTCACTGGTGAGACATACTTTAATTCACATGGAAATTCTTCATTGACTTGCAAGCATTTAGGCTTTTGCAGTGGTGCAATTGAGGTCTCTGTTCTTATGGCATATAGTGTAGTGTCACTGGGTGAATGGTGCCAATGTTTTGAGACAGTGTTTTCATCTCATCTGCAAGGGTTGAAATATCCAGTGAGGAATTCCTCATTGGATGTTTAATGGTTTTCGCATGAGCCAGCAGAAGCTGGAAATTATATTTGCACCTTGTGAGCTTTTTTTTTTAAGTAGGTTTGAGGTAAGTGGCTGATTTGTGTATGGAAAGCTTTACTGTTAGACATTAGTACAAAAATTAATTATTTCTATATGTTACAAATAACTAAATAAGAAGTAAATTTAACAGCCATGAATCCATTGTCACTCGAACTAATTGTCCATGCTGGTCTGCAGGAGACTGGAATTTAAATGGGGACTGCATAGAAGCAGGTATGATTATTATAACATTGGTATTTTGAGCATCACACTGCAGATTACATACATATATATATATATATATATTTTAAATGTATTTATTTATATTTATGTAATGTTTGGTGCTATATGTGTAAGATTGATACTTCCCACAGAGGATTCTGGTGGTTAGGTCAACAGCTAAGGTGTTTCATCTCAGTGTGCATTCACTACTACTTACAACATCATGCATCGGGTTTTTTGATTCTAAATTTGTGTTTATGATGTTTGCAAAAAAATGTAGATACATATAAATGATAATAGTATGTATCAACATTTTTGAAGTGTTTGTGAGGGTGGGGACTGATTTTTCTGACTTGAGACTGGGATCTTATGAATGCAGTAATGAATCTTCAGGTTCCGTGAAAGACTGAGAATTTTTTGACTTTGGGAGAGACTATTGGCTTCTCAAGCTCTCGGATGGGTGGACTTGGTTATGGAAATTTGTGCGTGGGTGTAGCAGACTTGCATATTTCAGGTGGTGGTTCTGTGTTCCTAAAGTCAAGACAGCAGAAACAAGAGTCTCCTACTGCCACATTATCATCTCCCACTCCAGGGGTTGGAAGTCCAACCAGTGATATCTTTGGTGGTGTTGTCAAACTGGTTCCTTCCACGGACCAGGATGAGAATCTTCCCAAGAGTATTTTGAGAGGAGACCAGCAACGCTCAGCGGCACCTGGAAAACCACTATGGGACGTAGATCCCAGGGAAATGTCCAGTATGTGTTGCTGGGAGAATTTTAATTATGCATTGTGTAGTCCAAACAGAACCACGTACATTAACTGAAAATGTAATAGCCAAGTGTGTTGGATGTTTCAAGGCTTCATTCTTGTCAAATATGTACAGAATAAGTATGTGATTTTTGACTGCATCCAGAGTGACAGGCAGTAGGTTGAGTAAAGTCTTTGTCAGTACATTCCTGTGTCCGTAACATTTAATATATTAATTATGTTTACCTGGAGCTGAGATGGTGTAGTTGGTATAATGAATAGGCTACAGACTGCCTTCACCAGTAGACATCTGTCTTCAGGGCATGGACAGGGGCAGCTTCATGTTCATGATATTTACCTGAATGTGAGATGGCCCCTCTTCACAAAATGCATTTGCAGAACATATTTAACTTTGTGTGTGATTATAAGTCAAACCCCTCCTCAAACTTTTCAGGTAATGAATTGGGAAAAAAATTCTCGTCTCAAATGCATGTAATTTATGTCCCCTTTTAAGTGCAGTTTTAAAATAGATTCATGTTGGTATACTACTCTGTTAGGGAGCCAAGTTGTTCCATTTGCAGTGGTGAACAGCATACTTGATGTGGCAGGGTGTGTTAGCATAGAGGTATATACTAAGACACACTGAAGATTATATGAACCCAAAGTGACTCGTTGTCAACAGTCTGAAAATCATCAATCTGGAAACTTCACTGCCATATGACGGGACAGCTAGTAAGAAGCATCAGAAAAGAATATACAGGAACAATAACATACTCATACGATGCATAACCCAAATACATCACAATTACAAGTGACAGGTGTAGATTCAGCACCTAGAACTATAAATCAATTCATTTCCTCTTACCATGATGCACACACCACAGAAAAGAATCAGTAATAATTCTGATATGTTTTAGTGAGTTGTAGTTGTAGTTTTTAAGAGTTTTTTTATATTTCTCCACCCCTGAACATGGCAGAATTCTGATGCTGAGTTCATGTACCATGTGATGGTAGGCGAGGAGAAACAAATGTGGCGCCATCAGGAGCTGGAAGAAGAGAGGAAGAGCGTCCGTTTCAACTTGGATCAGGAGCTGGACATCCGTTTCAGTCTGTCGGAGGTGTCAGATCAGGAGGGGGTGGAAGAGGGAGATGATGGTGAAGGAGACTGGAACTCAGATGAAGAGGATCCTGATGAGGAGCGTATTATTGCAGGCATCAAAGTGTCAGGTGGGTAGCATGTGTCAAGACTGCAGTCTAAGTATGATACAGTCTATTCCCACATTTTATTTATGCTTTGTATGCTTAGAGGACATTTAAAATCCCATAAAAATTGTAAATGTTGTCTGGCATAAGCGAATATGGTTGTGACCATTTTTGGGTACCACCCAGGAATTTTTCTCCACTGGTTGAAGTAAGTCATGAAAAAATACCTTGGTCTGGGTATCCATTGCTCCATGCGAGGACTGATTTAGGTTTCTCTGACTAGAGATTACATGATTTACAATATGCAGTGTGTTGTGTGAAACATAACCATTGTCTAGTACCTTCTTTATTTACTTATCACTATCAGCTTTTGACATTAGAAATGCCATCTTAATGCAATAATATTTTAAGTTTAGAGCTAGAAGTTAGTATGACAATGACAATGTTGGAACTTCATCTCTGAGTGCAGTAATAACACTGAATTTGATAAAACGCAGTTGGACTTCAGTCTTTTTCTTTATTCTTTTTCACTTATGTGTCTAATGATATATGTATGTTATGCTGGTGTGTTGAAGTCTGTAATTACACTGTTGCACTGTTTCATGCTTGTCCTGACATGTTCTTGAGGCATCCTTGCCCTTAGTTTTACGTGACACCTGGAGATGAACTGGATTCACCATAGTCACTAATACCCCAATCCATATTTTCCATGTTTATATTGTAAGAATGGTGACAGTCCATTGACATCTAAGCTGTTGTGTAGTAATCATTAAAGTAATTAGTGCATTGAAAAAAAAAAGAAAGAGCATGTCAGTGTTAGGTGTCTTGAACAGTGGAATTGTGGGTTTAAATCCTGTTTGAAGTCATGTCTGTGTTTTTGTGTGTTTTCCTGTGTTGTACAGGTTGTGTGACCATCATGTAAGGAGTCATGCTTCCTGTCTGAATGAGGATTTAGTAATCTTTCAGAGCAGAGGAGACCAAGGCCCGTGTTGTATTGTAGTGCCAGTATATAAAAACAGCTATTTCATTTGTTCAGGAAAGCCATGTTGCCTGCCATGCAAATGCGTGTATTTTGACAGAATCTGTTTTTATAAAGAATGATTCAATTCCAACATTTATGTTCTTTTCAGTTCCTGA
>Ga0123355_10017328_pt1 | contig 11382 bp, 6 predicted proteins | sample TergutEmb28metaG_3_FD_89872 | JGI IMG/M metagenome (GOLD analysis project Ga0123355, IMG submission 89872) | Embiratermes neotenicus P1 segment gut microbial communities from Petit-Saut dam, French Guiana - Emb289 P1 | ecosystem: Host-associated > Arthropoda: Insects > Digestive system > Gut ...
ACACAACACAACACAACGCAACACACCACACACACACACAACACAACGCAACACAACATACACACACACCACACACACATACACACACCACACACACACACCACACACACACAACACAACGCAACACAACACACACACACACACACACCACACACACACAACGCAACGCAACACAACACACACACACCACACACACACAACACAACGCAACACAACATACACACACACACATACCACACACACACACACCACACACACACACAACACAACGCAACACAACATACACACACATACCACACACACACACAACACAACGCAGCACAACACACACACACACAACACAACACAACACAACACAACACACACAACACAACGCAACACAACACACACACACACACACACACGCGCGGGGACCCGATCCGCTTTAGATTGAGATACGCATTAGAGGCCGGAACATAAGTCGCCACATGATTAAACGTTTCCATTACCGAACACCATAACAATAACTTTATTTTGTGTATATCATATTGTGTAAGATATATTTTAGTGGTATTTTAACCACATGTTTTTAAAGGCCTGTACAAGCTGTACCTTTTTGTTGATTGATTTCAAGCAACGTAGCTACTCCACACTGAAGAACCTTACAAATTACAGCTGCTTATCGGCATTTGGTTTTAAAACTGGCATTCTGTTCTCCCTGAAGATGGAACGCTTGTACCGAAACATGACGGAGATACGCCTTTAATATTTATATATAATTAATATTGGGCATTTGGTTGATAAATGAAAGTTGAGGTCTTTGATTCATAACATTATTCACTGGACCATCCTGAAGCAGCTACGTTTTCTGCAAGTACGTCACACTCCCACTTCTCTAAACCCAGCTATGCCGAATTCTTCAAAGTTGAAACATACACACGGGCATTATGTAATTTTGGTTGCATTAAGGTGCTCCATGAAGTTTAGTTGTGGTGAGGGGGAAGGAGTATGAAGCATGCGAATGTGTCGGTTTGTTGTTTTCCAGCTACTCCTCGCTTGCTACGCTCTCTGTCGTCATTTCGTTACGCTACTGTCTTCCTTTCAGTGTGAGGGCAACTCGCTGTTCGGCCGCCGTCCTGTTCGGTGGTTCTTCGAAATTCTTGCAGCTTGCGGCTTTAAAACTCGTTTCGGTTTCAGTGACAGTGCGCCGGGGGTTTTGCTGGTGTTTCCCGGACTTCGGTGTTTTTGTGTTTATTAAATTCTGACAGCGCCATGCAACCGTTTGAGTTTACTCTGAGCTTGGCACTTGCCTCTCTTTACATGTGTATAAAGCTAATGTGTGCAGTGGCAAGATAACCTTATTACATGTGTGTGTGTGTGTGTGTGTGTGCTTCTACTGAAAGAGTGAGTATTTTGATTGTTGTTCTTTAGATTGATGCCACAATACATTTGCTGGTTACCTAATTCAAAATTTGTAGGCAGTGTGATATGTCTGGTGGGATTCGCCGCCAGTCAGCGCTTCCATAGGCGTTTTGAAGGCTGAAGTACGGAGGAGGTGGTGGAAGTCTGGGGTAGTGGCAGTTAGCGTGGCTTTGAATTTTTTTCGTGTGTATTTTGCTTTCCGTTTATGTAGTGATTTGATATTGTTTGGCTGTTGCGCCGTAATTGTAATTTCTGAGTTTGAAAAGGAGCTTACCTTGTAATTCGGCATGCTGTTTCTTATTCTGGGCGCCGTTTTATAGAGTGTCGGAGCCAGGTGTAAAACATAAAGGGTGTATTCTAAAATGCTTCGACAGACTTCAAGAGCGAGTGAGCTCTTCAGATCACAACAAAGAAAAAATAAACAAGTGTGCGGAAATGAGTGATGTTTTAAATTTATTTGGAAGGTTACATCCAACAATAAATACATTTAATATTTTACCTACAACCGACATAATAAATAAGATCCGTGCTCTTCTGGGACATTACACAGCATAGTCTGAAATCACGCATGACGTAATACAGTTACAGCAGACGTTTCCAAATTAATAACTGTCAAGGTTTTATTGTTGATGAAGTCCGAGGTCACGACAAATGCTCAAAATATCCCCGTCCTGACTCAATGCACGCGTGGATACATCTGATGACGGATAGTTGCACAATTTCAAAGGTTCCGAGACCGTCACGAATGGTCATATAGGCATCAGAAATGCGTTGGTGAAGTGTCCCTTCAATTTCAATTGGAGCTGAATAGACTATGGTTTTTAAGTGTCCCCACAGATAAATATCGAAAGGAACGAGGTCGGGCGAACGTGGGGGCCGTAATTCTAAAAATGAGTGTTTACGACATACATCGGCATGAACTTTTTTCCATGTTTTTGTGTGGGGAACTCACTCCCGAAGTTTGCCCAAGCGTTTTAGATACACCCTGTATATGAGCACCTGGCTTCAACAGATGTTACTAGGAATGATAACCTGCCGTTTAGAAGTGGTCGCGTAGGCCCAACACAAATAAATGACTGCAGAGTTCTACCTATACTGACGTCAGTAATGTGTTAAGTGGAAATGGAGATCAACGAAGACCCGATATGCCGAAAGCAGCTTTCCATTTCATTGGCAAACATCACTGTCTTGGCACATTTCAACACAGACACTGCTTTCATGCGGAATGCATAGACATGTTTATTACCTGTCGCCTGACCAGATTATACATAGTTACGTAAGTTTGAAGGTTTGAAGTGATAGAATCGGGAAGGGCTGAGTTCGGCGTTGTCGCCATGTTACGACGCTGTCATTTTGTTTACAAATAACCGTATTGGGTGTATCCTTCAGAAACCTGTGAAAGTAGCGAATTAAAGACAATGTTTATGGTGGTTGATCTCGAATGTATTGATGGTGGATCCTTCGTGGCGTCTTACAAGTAATTTTGTCGTCATTTGCTTCGTAGAACAGGCGAGAATCATGAAAAATCTGTCGTGACGTAGCTTCGAACGAGGAGTATGCGCTATTAACGCTATGTTGTTATGCTGGATTAATTTGACGAGAGAGGAAATGTTGCAGTGACTGGTAGCTGTCATTATCATGTCTGGCCTCAGATGGGTCATTTTTTCCTTATTTTACGTCTTTTTGTGGCTAATTTCGTCCAGAAAAATGACCTACGATTTTTGGATGAAGATCTGACTAAATCAAACAGTTGTCGAAGTATGAATATCTAACGTTGTTTTATTTTGCTGCGAAATATCAGAATGTATTCAATCTGAGGATTTTACGATACTGAACATGGAAGCAATGTGTTTCTCCGAAATATTGGTACCCGCCTATCGGACTTTGCACTGTAACAGTGGACCAAAATATGGATTAAGTTAATACATAGTATACTTTTGGTTTATGGTGGGACATTGTACCATTGAGACAGGCCTATCTTCTGAATGCTTCAGTTCTTGCCTGTAAGGGCCGTTCCACCAATGCTTCATACTCATACTTCATCCATCTACCATCGACGCTACATAGTTTTGGTAAATGACGGCGTCGCAAATAAAACACTTCTTCAGTCTGATTTTTCATGGCTCTCTTTGGAGACCAGTATGGAAAATCGGAACATAGAACAAATAAATAGGCTTCTTTTATGTTGTTTTAACCTTTGCGCTTTATAGTTGCCAAAAAAAAGTCGCATTTGATCCCTCTTTGATTACTACACTTCGTCAACACTGAATATCGTTTGCATGTGTTTCCAGTCGTACCTGACATTTAATGGCTAGCATGATGATGTTTGGCAGTGCTTCGAAAATGAAGCAGAAAGGTGCATTTGTGTCCATGGGTTATCCGAATAAAACAGCATATTTCTTGAAAAGTTAATAGGTCCTCATCGAGTCAGGAAATTCCCTACATTCGTGCATACCCACATTTATCACCGTGTCTATAAAGTATCGCCACAGGACTTCATTCTCAGCCAGTTCATTCCAGTACGTCACTTCACGTTCTGTTTGTAATATCCGTTCTGACATCTCCTTTGTGGTTTTTCCAACAACAAAACTGTCGCTTGTATGTGTGCATCAATACATACATAGACCAAAAACCATTGTGCGCCGTCGAACGGACGTGCACATAAATATTTTTCTACTTACATTCAGCCAGCCTTTCTACCTGAAATCGAAGGAAATCAGGCCTTTGAAATCAGCTTGTTGGTGTCTGTGTATTCCACGCTGCAGCATTGTACTAGTCAACCGATTTTCACGAAACTTGGTATGACGGCCCGAATATCGCATTTGAGCACAGCCCAACACCACCTGCGATACTCATCTGTGTGTCCTGAATTTATGGTATAGCAGAGCCTAGAAAAGCATGCAGTTTTTTTAATTGTAATTGTTCTTCAAGATGAAAAACTCGAATACCGTGCGAAAAATTTCTTGATTTTTCAGTCTGAGGGCGATAAATAAGGAATCATTGGAGCTAGGAGCGTGAAATTTGCTGCTAAGATAGATAGTAAACATAACTACTCACTTTGTGTGACATGTTATTTGTAAGTTCACAATTAGGAACATGGCGACGATGCGAAACCTCGAGGTTAATTCCGGCAAATTGAACATGTACTAAGTATGTAGGTAAGCAACAAGCTCTTCATAACGACAATACAACAGCGTCAGTAGCTACGGCCAAACAATATGTGGTACTAGATATGTATACATTTAGACAGTAGACGTTGAGTTCTGCTGGAAACTAGTTGTTTGTGAAAAGTGGGACAACAAAATTTCTTGGATAGTTCTACCGTACACAGAATTGTTAATATGCTGCTTTTGATAATGCGGCTCCGCCAGAATTCATTTCACTGTGTTATTCTTCGGAATAATTAGAAGTATAAACGTGCTTGTATATTATTGCCATTAATTGAATCTGCTGGAGATGATACAGCGTTGACTGTCACTGTAGTGGGAAATTCGACATTCTTCTACTCTGAGAATGGTAGACAGCAGGTTACTCCAAAACTGTGGTAAACATCTGCGTGTCTGCACGTTGTTACAACTCAAAATATAGCAATCCGAAATTATGTTTGTGTTAATTCGCATGTAGACTGAAGCACTTCACTGGAATGAACATTCCTATCTTTTTTTTACGAGTCAGTGAGTGTTATGTTCTTTCAAGCGTCGTTTTTATTGCTGTTACCATATCGTCATCCATCTTGGCCTTCCAGACGTTTCTCCGATGCTAGAAACAGATATAGCACCTTCTGTAAGGGCACAGTTTTATGTAGAAACATCAGCGAAACATTGGTTGAAGGATGTGGACACTGATTTGTATAGACACGGGATAGAAGAACGCATCCTACACCAGGGCTGACCAAATTCAATCCACGTAATTCGTTAGGGACTCGCCTGAGGGCCGCAAGTGAGCATACATATAGGCCTATTGAAACAGAGGGAATGGGTGTAACTAGAAGGCCGATATTTACTGACAATCATTTATGCTGAAAGCACGGTTGAATGACAAGGTAGCAGGAGTACTAAACTGGATAAAACGCAAAGAATGGTTAGTTTACTGTGTGCTGTCTTAGAAATGATGAGTTATAGTTTCTGAACAAATTCTGTTCAAATAAAGTTGCCATATTATGTTCTGCAGACCTGTTATACTATGTTTGTTAAATTGTATTACTGATACCATTCAAGTGACCGAGGGCTGCATGTGGGCCAGCCCTGTCCTGGGCTCGACGGGAACACGTATGCAGTTTAAGTCCCACGGGTAGTTATTACTTTTAAAGAAGGTGCATTAAGTCATGTCACCATGCCACTGCACTTTACCCTGAACCTATCTCTCACTAAATGAGTACATTTTAATGTAATCAGATTCGTATGCAACGAGTGAAATACTACACTTCCTGCCACTCTTGTCTGTATGCAGTGAATAGATTATTTTTGAAACGTTGTTAGCGCTGTTCATCCTTTGAAGACTGGAATTAAACTACATTATGTATAGAGATTTCTTTATACCTCGCAGAGAACATAGCATGCTTACATTATAAAGACAAGTCAGTTAATGCCGTATGGGGAGGTAATGTCTGTTTGTTGTAAGCAGCGTACGAAACCCATAAATACACGGTGGACAAAATGCAGAGTTTAGAATGTTGAACCTGGCTATATGTGTGTTAATAACTTGATGTTAGAAGGGAAAAATGAAGCAGAATGTTGTTGGCGATACGTGTAGCACGCATACGCGAAACGTAAAACGTCTAAAATTTGTTTGAAAACCTGGAGGCGAGAGACGTCTTTGGAGGTCTAAGTGGATAGAATAATAGTAAAAGGTGTCTACGAAACGTAGGACATGGAATTTGGGCTGGATTATAGTGGCCAAATATTGAATTGAGTAGTAAACACTGCATTGAATCTGTTTCATATAAGTGTTAACTTCTTGACCATAAAAGCGATTCTCAGATTTCTAATTACATTTTACATTAGCACCGAGTTTAATAATATTAATGGTGTGGGATATGTTTATTTTTGCTTATAATTGACCATACGTCTTTAAGCCTTTACTTTAATAGAAGAGAATGGTATTATTAATATTCATAAAAGCTTCTGGTTAATACTCGTGACGTATACAGTCGTGACAAGTACGAATATTATCCTAAGCTTTCCACGTTTCAAAAACTTGCGTGCAGCGAAACTTAAGAACTGAGTATACTATATTTTTTTCCGTGGAAAAATTTGAAGCTGGATCCTGCAGTATTTCAGTGCTCTTGTGTGGTTTATTTGGAAAAGTATTGTAATTTTTGTTTTGTTCAGTAGGGAACTTGGTTCTTTTTCTGTAACGGTACAGCACAAATCGGCCCTAGGTGCCTCTTTGTTGAGGTTTATAGATGGCACACAATTAGACACGCACTTGCCCCTTCGGAGTCCTCTGAACCAGTGATCATCCCGTCGTAAATTCCGCTCTCAACGCAACACACAACATACACAAGAGACGAAAATCCATACACTCAGCGGGATTCGAACACACGATCCAAGAAGTCAATCCGCCGCAGACTAAACGCCTGAGACCGCAGTGCCACCGATATGGGCTTGTTAATTCTTTTAGTCGTTTTATTGACGTCATTATGTCAATCGTTACCATCAGCACTGGTGATGTTGGCTCTGAATAGTGACGGTTTGTACAAAATCATTTAACAGCCTGAAATCTGATATGCATGTAAACAGTGTATACAAATTCACTTCCTTCGTCACATTCAACACAGCCTTTCAGTACAAAGACCAAGCCGTTAGTACGAAGTATGGTCGTGTTTGTCGTGAGGAATATAAAGGAAACACATCAGTGCAATGTGTGGAAAAAACACAAAGTTTTGGAATGTTAAAGCAGGCGAAAGGATTATGACAGCGGTCCTATGAAAGGGGAATGACTAAATTAGTGGAAATGGGAATCTCTATTGTACATTTTGAATTCGGTTGTAGCAGGAAAGAGGCGGAGCGAAGTTTAGAAACGGACAAATGAACGAAGGAACAAATGTAAGAAGAAGAAGAAGAAGCATGATACCAGTTAACGCAAGTTAGAAACGAGTTAAAATGGAAAAAGCCTAAAAATCTTTAAAGTCGTTACTAAGGCTGTACATTTTATATATATTCACGGAAATCAGAGCAAGTCATTAATATAAGTCATGCAATTAATCCTTGAACTTACGAAGATAAATTGATGCATTATACATGTTGTTATAGCATAGGCTACATAAAAAGGCGCCATACAAGTAGAAGCTACAAGAAAGTGGAATAGAACTGGTAGAACGGCAGTAAATAAATATCACTGATTGGACTTCAGTGAAGGCTGATACAAAAGTCGTGCAACAAAAGACCGATACCACTTTATCGTATCTGTATAGGACAGTGGTAACCACGTGTATGGCTTGCTTGCTCATTTTGGCATTCAGTGACATGTTTAGTCCGCACAGTTTTTGTATGGGGTTCGTTTGATTCTTGGAACAAGCGGCGAGTGTTTTCCCAAACGTCATTAACACCGGTCTTTGAAAGGAGGTGACGTGTTTAATTTCTGGTACGTAAGAACTGCCTATCACAACATTATATGTACGACATTTACCTGATAATCTAGTTTTTGTGATATTATAACGCCAATATGTATAGTCACAACAGAAGTTTAACCCTTTGACGCCTAAAGACCCCTATAGTGGTCGTTCCGCACCGCTAACCTCTAAACGTTGCATTTTATATATTTATTCAACAAATACAGGTACTGAATATTTTTAACATGGTATATACTGTCCGTTTTTTTTCTCTTAAAAATGCAGTTTGTTTCATAATTCTAACATATTTGGTTCCTGTTTTTTTTCACATTTTATATACAGTGTGTGCTAAAATTTAAAAAAATAATTCCAGCGCCAAAAGGTTAAGATAACTTTGGCCTTAGCAACACAGGCTTGTTTCATTGTGTGTGTTTGTGTATGTTTTCTGCATAAGATAAGCCCCTGAAGTGCTACCGTTGATAAGTATTTGACTGAACTACGCTGTCAGTTGCTTGGATTGTGTGGCGTCGAAGGCAGACGAATGGAATTTGTGAATGGAACGTTGGTGGAAACATACTGGCAGGGGAAAACAGAAGCACCCGGAGAAAACTCTGTATGAATGCCAGTTTGTTTACCACAAATCGGACTTGGACTGCCCTGACATCGAGCACGTGTCTCCGCTGTGACAGGCACGGCTAAAGTGGTATCGTGTATTACATACACACCCTATGTAACGACAAAGAGTCTTTACATAGGGTGTGTATGTATGACGGAAAGTGACAGAACGAAAGCAACTGGAAGCGATCGTGACGTATTATAGGGTACAATTACGTTTATAATAGTTTATTACAATGCGTACAGGGTACCCTTACGCACAACCCGTGGTTCTTTTTGGATATGCCTCTTCTCGTAGTAAGTTCTGCGTTATTTCGATTCAGCTTTCATACTTGCGTTGTAAGTGTTAACACCTCCATGACCAATTGAAAGTAGGCTCATATGCCGACCTATGCCTCCAGAGAATAACAAAACCGATCAACCGGTTCCTTGGAACAGAGTCGCTTTTAAGAACCCCACAGTCGGGTTGCTGTTCAAGTGGTGTCCTGCCTTTTGTGAAAGTACATTTCGGGACTCAGCTTTGCGACCGTATGGGTTTTGCGAGCCAGAATTATCTCACACTTTTCCTACATATCCCCAGCTTCTGCGATAGTAGAATTGAGTCACGGACTGTAGAAGTTTCATTATCTTGTTCACAAGAGCCCTTTATCGGACACAGTCTCAGAGGCATGTGATTATTCCTGCCTTCTTTAGATCAGTTTTAATATTATCAGTACATTACTGTCAAATAATCTCCTCTCTTAAGGTTCTCCGACTAAAATTTTCGTATTTTTCCATCTGTCCTGCAGGATCCGCCCCCTGTCATTACACTGTTATTTGGTTCAAAGTTTTTAAAAACAAGGCAATGAATCCTTAGGCCTATCTGATAAATAATGGGCATTTACTGCCTGGCATCTATTCCAGTAATCCGGATAGCTCTTCGCAACGCACCCATAAGGTAAGGACCACCCCCATTTTTTCCCCCAAAATGGCAGCAGAACCAATTTCCGAAATTAAGGTTTTTAGTAAATGGTGAAATTTGCCCTCTAACCTACCATGAAGGCACAGAAGGCGAGCAGAGGTATAGCTCTACTCTTTCATTGGCCTCGTCGATGGGTGAGGGGGTAGTTAACGCCACGCTTCGGCCGTTTTACTCTCAGGATTGACTCGTTGCCAATTGCACAGATTTCGAGACAATCGACACAGGAAGATGGTAAGGTCAGCCCTACGTACCGGCCGCCTTTACCCCCCCAGGAAATATTCCTGGTACGTATTTCTGTTACAGACTGAATCGACCCCAGGACCTTAGCGCGGCCGGTAGGATTATGTCAGTGAAAATTTCAATGATGTCATGGAAAATCGAACCTGCAACCTTTCTCGGGGCCTTAATTTCTATACAGTACAATAGATAATGGAGATTCCAGTCTGAGAGTGTTAAGTTCTGTACGGTACGTACTGAGGATTCCTTTTTTTGGGGGGGGGGAGGGGGGGGAGTGTTAAGTTCTGTACACTAGGTTCCTTCTCTCGAGGGTCAGGTTTTACATCTGCTATGGGTACTGCTAGTTTCTCCTCTGAGGGTTATTTTCTGTACAGTACTTAGGGAGGATTCCTTGTTTGGACGCTAAATTCTGTACCGTTTGTGTACTGCAGGATCCTTCCTTGGATATGAAGTCGTTTGGAGCGTAAGACTCAGCCTTCACTTTAATCTATAACGAAAATAGATGTGCTTAAAGAATATTGATTTTTGTAGGAGATTTTAGGTTTTCAAGTAGTTAAATCTTAGCTTATGGTCGCCTGGGTTATGACGCCATCTAATCTTATTTGTGGTTGTCAGTGCTTTCTGGGAAACCTGGTGCTACCATCTTCATTGTCGAAGTGTTCTGTTCCTATAATTTTGTTTCGTGTCGAGGCTGTAGAAGTTTTAGAAGAAATTGTTTCATCAAAAGTTGGAAAGAATTAAACACGAGAGTCGACATTACCACAATCTGTACTTCTGTAATCGTCAGACAATTCACAGACTTGGTAACGTTTCTAAAAGCTTCAGTGTTTTAATTGTCACTTTCCTCCAGTTTAGGCGGAATGACGTCACGCGACTTCGTCTCTCTGCTCCTGACCTTCACTGTCTCGAATTTCACAACATAAATTAGAATCAATAATACATAAAGTAAACTGGGCACACTTGTCTCTCTGGCCAGTGCCGCCTCACCGTCATTGACTTCGAAACTTTATCACTTGGAACCAGCACACATTTCATAGCTGGAAACTCTTTCACTGTTGGGTGTAGGAAGATTTACATCATCATTGTTTTTCAGCGTAGTGTATTATTTCGTGCAGCTCTCATTTAATCATTTTTTGCTCGTCTGTGCCTACCGTACAGTCATTTTTGAAACAGGCTGTGTGTTAAAATAATGGCCTTCTCTGTACTGTGTAATACGATTACAAACTTTCTCCAGGCATGCCATAATTACACGAAGACTTGGTCCATCGTTGCTCTTTACGTGAGTAAAGTGTCCCACTCGAAATGGGTGAAACTACTGCACACGTATTTTACTTAATTAGATGGAATTCTATTAGAAGAGTAAGTTAAGAAGTTATTTTCTTTGACATTTTATAACCAAGGGCTACAGAATCGTCACATATTTCTTGAAAATTGTATTCATTTTTCTTACCATGCGTGTGTTGAGGCCGTAAAATTTTGGGCATTTATTTTTAAGTTTGTTCCTCGAGATTTTTCAGGTTAAATGTTTCTATAAATTATGAATAATTTCAGTTTACATGTGAGTGCTTGCTGCCCTTTTTATTCTGCAGATGGATATATATATATATATATATAT
>Ga0123355_10017329_pt1 | contig 11381 bp, 1 predicted proteins | sample TergutEmb28metaG_3_FD_89872 | JGI IMG/M metagenome (GOLD analysis project Ga0123355, IMG submission 89872) | Embiratermes neotenicus P1 segment gut microbial communities from Petit-Saut dam, French Guiana - Emb289 P1 | ecosystem: Host-associated > Arthropoda: Insects > Digestive system > Gut ...
TCTCCGTAACCGTTCAACTTTGGACATAGGTGTTTTGGGTTATATCGGTATAGTTTAACATAAGGAACACTCTCCCGAAGTCTGGCACATTCCTCCTGGGACACCCTGTATATATATATATGTGTGTGTGTGTGTATATACGTGTGTGTAGAGATTGATTCAATAGGGGACTGCCCAAACTATGTTAACGAAGTGACTGTTTTGCATACTATATTATGAATATATGCTCAAATAGGGAAGTCTCCAAAAGTTTGGTAATTTGAAAGGAAAAAAATTTCCAGAAGCAAGGGATTACTAAGGGAAAGTCACAACCCGTGTTTACATGTACCTAATGTATAAATAAGCAACGGTAAGAGGGGACAGTTAGCATCAAGTTGCATATTGCTCGACCGTGACACATTAAATGCTTCAAAAATAAAAACTTGCAAATTTACGTAACAGTAGTACTCACGAGTTGAACACGCTATTAGCATATTAAACAACAAGGACAGCCTCACCCATAAACAGTATGACACAACTAGACTCTAAATGAAGCTAGTTTTATCTATATAAAATCGAATCCTACCATATAAAGGCTAAATGCGGATTCACCAGCCGCAGTACAGGTGACCAAAATTCTGGTTTCTTACTAAAATATTCATAGAATTTTATAAATTTTTTATTTGACTATATTTCTCAGAGAGCAGTAGGATGTGCAAAGCAGTGAAATAAAAAATTTCACCTATGAAAAATTACAAGGCATAACGTAGGCGCCAGTATTTTTAAGCCATATGTACAACACACAAAGTCTTATTCAAAACGTCATCGGTTTTCTTTTATTGCGGCAGGTAAGGGACAGAAGACAAATACATACAAAATTTTGGTTAGAATATCGAAACAACGAAGTCACTTGGAAAACTTAGGCACATATAGGACAATAATAATACAATAGACTTTGAAAGAAATAATACCGGAGTTTGTGGACCGAATTTACCATGCTGTGGATAAGAACGATACGTATGTAGGCCCTTGTGAACGAGGTGCTAAATCTTCGGGTTCCATGGAATACCTGGAATTTCTTGACTCGTTGGGAAAGAATTAGTTTCTGAAGAGGGGCCTTCCAGAACATATAGTTAGAACAGTTCTAACCGTTGGAAGATGGTAGTATATATCCTTTTCGCAAAAAATCCTCATCCAATAACGCCGTAAGAGAAGGACCACTCCTTCCAAGGAGAACATCCTGCGGGTAACCTTGCAAGGCTTATATTGGTCTACAAGTTCTCCGCTGATTTTGATTCCCTTTGATATGGAATAAAGCGCTGCCCCCCACCCCCCCCCCAACCCCCACCCACCGCATACATCATATACAATCAAGGGCTAAGGACAGAGGAAGGTCAGAGAGAGTGAAAGAAGAATTACAGAAGGCTTGTCTCCAGGAGTTCAGGTATATCGGTTATCGGACGCCAGTCCTGCAGAGAACAGACTTTCTGTAAACTTTACAATATGAAAAGAAAGCTAGACGGTCTGAAAGTTGTAACTAGATGATCTGTGGTTGTAATTGCCTATGGACACTTCGATTTCCAGAAGAGTATATTGTTGTCCATCACTGTGCTCGGAGCAGTTTGGCATTCAAGGAGACAGAAAACCTCTTTCCCCGGGAGGAAAAAGCGGTCTGACGGTGTAAATCTGATATCTAAGTAGTGTGATTAGAATGCCAGGATTCTTACATCCGCGCACCACGTAACGATTTACGTCCAAGAGATATGTATGTCTTTTTATTTCATATTATAAAATATATTTTAATGTAAGTGGTACATTTTTTCAAGCTTTGTTTCCGCACAGCATTTCAGAGACTAATTACGTGGCTTTAGTTTTGCTGCCGCCGCAAAATTCCTACGTCCCTGGCGATGCTTTTACGGATAGTAGATATGCACAAAGTCGGAGTGATCATCAGCGATAAAACGTCCGAATCGTATTTCGTGAAAATCGATAAATTGTCGCAAAATTTGAAACGAGCACTCAGGAACAAAGTGTGGTTGGCGACTTCATAAACATACTGTCCTGTTTAGGTTATACAAGTAGGCTACATTTCTAGCGAAAATGATTATGTTAAATTACGCGATCCCTGCATGGCGCTACGGGCTGGATGATCCAGGGATCGAATTCCGATGGGGGCGAGGCTTTCCTCAACCGTCCAGACTGGCCCCGGGTCCCACCCAGCTCCCTGTCTATATCCCGGGGGTACACCTGCCAGGGCGTGGTGTTGACCACCCACCTCCATCTAGCGTCAAGGTTAAACAAAGAATAGAACTATACTTCTGTTCCCCTTTCTGGGCTTTCGTAGCCTGTTGTGGGATGAATTTAGTCGTACCTCTATTCCTGAATGAACATATTCAACTGACCTCTAGATTAAAGTCAAATTGTAAATAAGGTATTATAAAACAGGAAATGACTCATACCAATTCATTGAAGAAACATCAAATACGGAAACTAATAATTACACAACTGTCTTCTATTTGCAAATGTCACGTGGTTTCGAATTATACATTTAAAATTTAACTTTTCTGTGTGGTTATCGCAGTTCCTCAGCTTCACATTCTGAACACCTTATGACCGGGGAAAAGGCTCCCCGTACTCACTGGGCACCAGACTAGCCGTGCCACACAGCCGGTCTATTTGACACCGTGTTGGTGAAGACGGCGCCTACCAACAGCTGATCCCCACTGGTCCACCTGCCAACCAGTCACTTGATGCTTATTCAATGCCATCATGTTTCACGAGTAACGGAGACTCACGCTCATTGCTGTAGCTCTTTGCCTAGCAATAATCTCCCCGCTGACAGCTGCATAACGAACTTTTTGTTCTCAGAACTTCAAGCTAAAGGCAATACAAGAAGCAACAGGAACAGAATTCCACGTATAATCAGAATCATTTCTTCTTAAAGCGTCTTTTGTGAGTTTGCACATCTCACTGACTGATATACGCTATGTTACGAACAAATACTTTGTTACACAGCTACCCACATGACAGTATCACACTGTGTAGACTATAAGCACTAACTTTCTTATTTGCATAGTTGTTTAAATAGACCTGTGCACTATCATCCCTTGAAACATGGAAGCGGAAAATACTAAGAAAGATACATGGCTCAATAAGAGATCAAAATGACTGGAGAATCCTAACTAATGGTGAATTGCAGGTTATGTAGAGGAAACCGAATATTGTAACAACAATAACAGTAAAAAGGATAGAAGTTGCTGGCCATCTGGTAAGAATGATGATAGGACAGGTATAGAAAGTATATCTTGGGAAGCCAGATGGAAGAATAAAAGCAGGAAGACCAAATTTAATTTGGTTCGGCTCTTTTGAGAATGATTTGAAATCTATGGGTGTCAAGAGACTGAGGAAGAAAGCAGAACACAGATATTTATGGGATATCGTTCTGAATGAGGCACTGGTTAAACTATAAGGACATTATGCCAAAAGAAGGAGAGGCCTGTGCACTGAAGTCAATTATGCTGGTTTTACGTAAACATGTGGAGGGAAAAGGGCGCTTTATAAAATGCACTTATCGTCAGTTACAACTAAGTTACTGAAAAAGAGCTCTTCTCCAGAATCTAATTGTTTCCCAGCTACTGAAGAAAATTCCTGCCTTACATGGAGTCCAAAAATGCCCAAAAGCTTCAGCCACTGGCCCCTATCCTCAGTCAGTAAATCCCCTCCACTTCTTCACACTGCAATAATAATAATAATACCAGTGATCATGTTGTTATATGAATACTGCATGCTGTTTCACGCCTCTAGAAATCGTCATTGGCCTGCGTCTCACCCGCAACAACGGATCCTGCCACTCCAAGTGGCCGCTATTCTTCGCCCACTGCCTGGAGTCTTACACATTCGTAACTAGATGTTAAAGAGAGGAAACGGAAAGGGAAAGAGACAAAACAAAGACAGTGGAAAAAAGAAAGGATGAAAGAGAGAAGTAGTGTCAGACAGCAACTAACATGCGGAAATATTCCCAGCATTTTACTGTATTTTTCAAAACCAACACTTCAATGACAACCACGCCGTTACCAAAAATCCGATTTTTGACACAATACTCACAAATAGCTAACAATAAAACATAAACGTAGGAAAACACTCACCGAACAGACAACACAACCCAGTACACACATCGCATCAACAACAGTTATCTTCGTAGCCGTCCTAACTACCACAACACCAAACTGTTCGAATGTCTCAGATGTTGAGCATGGCCTTTACTCGGGGAACATTACGTGTTGAAAGCACAGAGACATGCGTACAGGTTTACCGACAAACCTATCAAAACACGTAGCATGACAGACACTTCAATAAGTCTAGAAACACCGGTATTAATATTGTTCTATAAAAATGTAAAGGTAAAGTTCACCCTATAACAGGCCACGAAGGCCCAGTGGGGGAGTAGAGGTATAGCTTTACTCTTTAACTTCGGCGCTAGATGGGGTGGGGGTGGTCAACGCCACGGTCCTGCCGCTTTACTCCCGGGAAAGACCCGGTACCCACTGTATAGGAGGCTGGTTGGGCCCCAGCTACGGTCTGGACGGGTGAAGAAAATCTATACCCCTACCGGGATTCGATCCCGGGATTTTCTAGCCAGTAGCAAGTCGCTATATCGACTGAGAAATCCTGGCCCTCAATTTTGTTCTATATCTAGCGTTAATTACATACGGCACTGGAATGGCTACCGACTCTTTATTAACGCCAGTCTGCCATATAACTAGCTTGACGCGTACAAGTCCCACAAACAATTGTCTACGAGAATCGAGCATGGGTTAACGTCAAGACTACTTGCCCTGTGAACCCATATATCAGCTGTATTCTCAATTCTGCTATGGCCGAAAGTTGTACAGTATAGCTTTATTTGCCAGGGTTCAGAGTGACAATACGGGCACTAACCCTTAGCTAAGGGTAGGCTGAACCCTCTCTGCTGCCACATTGTGTCCTACAAGCAACAGCAACGCCTTTAATCGAAGTGTGTGAAAAACTTTGAGGGCTGAACCCCCCGTGTGGGTAATGAACCTCGATCCAATGTGCCAATATATCGTAAACAGACCAACATCCGTTTCGTTCGAAGTTCTAATAAATTTATAAGTAATTCACCGAAATGTCATTTTACCTATTTACCCACCGAGCACTCGAGTATCTATGACCTGGTCTCGAACCGAGAATAATCAGTAACATCTTTTAAGTAAAATACACAAACTAAAAACCTTGTGACATTTAGAATAACCTGAAGATGACCTATATATTTCGAAACATGTCTTACTAAGATACCATCTTGGTTATTATTAATATATTTACATGTATTAATGCAGAGATGTTTGGAAAAAAGAATGACTAAAGAAACAAAATTAAGAAGCCACAGTACTACAGCTAAAACGGCCTTCAAAATCGGTAATGAAGCCTGGGTGCTGAAGAAATGAGATGAAAAAAGACTTGAAGCATCACAAATGACAATAAGATACGTAATAGCAATTACTAAATTATATCGGGAAAGGAATCAATTCGTTAGGGACAAACTGGGTGTGCAGAACACTATTCGGGAAATAGAACAATATCAATAAAGTGACTGCGATCCCCTATAATGGACAGAAACAGGATAGCCAAGCGGGCACTGCAGTATTCAACATACAGGGAGGAGAAATATAGGAAGTTCTCTATTTATGAATAGTTTAAAGATAAGGTTAATGCACAGAAACAGGTGTTTACAACATAACAAATAAAAAGACAAGCGATATTATCGCACTCAACTCACCCATCATAAAAAAATTCCAATAACTGCTCCAAGCCAATAATCAGTTTCGTCTCGCTGCACAAGATTCTCTTTTCTTTTTCTTGCCATGGCAATCAGAGTGCGTTGGCCAGCCCATGAACTCGAGAACCAGTTCATACCAAGATTGCTTTGAGACTCGAGTGATAATTCTTTTGTTTATGTATTTCCTTTTCGCCATTACAAATCTTAAATGAAACCTGGGACATTCCAAAGACAAAGGACTCCGTCATTTATCTCAGCACGTCAGTATGCCGTGTTGACATCCCTCCAAGTAGTCTCCGCCCTCTCCAAGATGTGCAAAATAATATGTACACACCGAATAATACCTGATTAAATTTCTTTCATTTTTCATTAGAAGCCTACTGATCCAATACCCATTTTGAATCCCTGGGCGTATAGTTATCCGTACTTCAGAATATTGCAGAAACTATTTTGCTTCGACGACCTGCAGTATACTGGATTGTTTGCTTATTAACCGTTTGACGCCTAACGACTCCTATAATGGTCGTACCGCACCGCTAACCTCTAAACGTTGCATTTTATATATTTATTCAACAAATATAGGTACTGAATATTTTAAACACGGTATATACTCTCCGTTTTTTTCCTTTTCAAAATGAAGTTTGTTTCATAATTCTAACGTATTTGGTTCCTGTTTTATTCACATTTTGTATACAGTGTGTGCTAAAATAAAAAAAATAATAATTCCGGCGCCAAAAGGTTAAGATAATTCGAGACGCTGTATTAGCTGTCCTAGGGTCGAAGTAAGCTTAACAGGGTGTTTGGAAAAGAGGTGGACGGAGACTGAAATGGTTTAATTTCAAGTTTGTCCCAGAATCTTACCTTGAAAGCAAAAGGAAAGCTAAGGGAGATCTCAGTACGAAAACTAGTCTCCAGGTCTAAACACGAACCTTGGATCTCCTAGAAGTGCTAACGAGTACACTTTGACATTGGCAATACAAACATTACAGTGCACAGGTGTTAAGTGTACACACAAAAACACTTTAAGGTATGTAAGTGTGGGAATTATCCCTATAATGAATGAAACAATGCTGCGGGTTGTTTATTATGTGGGAATGTGTTGAACGGCGTACCAAGAACAGGAAGGAAAAAAACAGCATATCGCATCGCAACAGGTTGTAAGGCCCTGCCTGTATAAAAACATTCAAAACAATCCCGTCTTGCTGAGCTTGGTGCAACAACGGTCTATCACCAACTGCAGAGCAGTCAATGACAGTGCAGTTGGTCAGATCACTTCGTGCTGTGGTCATAAACGACACCACTGAAATCTACCGATCTAATTTATTACTCATAGCCATATCATTTCTCTACGATGCGTTTTGATATCGTCCTGTCATCTAAGCTTGTTTGGGGCGATCTGACTTTTACATTTAAAATAAGCCTGCTTTACAGACTTAAATCATCCAGCCAACTAATTCTGGTGTCTGAATATTCTTAGAGCACTTATTAGTCACAGATGAACTTTTTCATGAGCCACTTGCAACTAGACAATGTACATCCCCAGATTAAATTTTATTATTCCTCACCTACTTCCAGGTCTTCCAGTTAACTCTTCACTCGAGGCCTACAAAGTTCTTTTGCGTTTAGCCGCGCCGCGATTTAGCTGAACACCAAAGTTCCTGAGAAACGCTGTCTCCATCATCAGCTTTAGATCTGTGAACTGAATGGGTAGCATGCATTTCATAAGTATATTTCACTCTACACTTAAGGACGCGTCACCAAATCAGCATATCGTAGAGTGCCAAATAACAAAATGATTATAAATTAGCAAATATGTGGAATGCAGTAATATCTGTCAGTTGTAGAGATATTGCGGCAAATTTGTGGACCTAGGAATGCCAATGAAAATTAGTCAAAATATGTTTCTCGGACGAGATTCTATCCGGATATTCGTCGAATGCAACGGCGTAAATGTGGTATATATTTTAATTTCTTTCTCACGTATGATTGTAGCGTCTAATCCGCACTTCACTGGTTTCCTTGTCTCAGTTCAGAATACGAGTATATCCGCATGATCAGAGAACGAATGACGTCAAAGCCCGTCTCCTCTTCCTCGTCTACTGAAGTTCAAGGACAGTCCCACCCAGCACCTGCCTGGTAGAGGCCAGTCACCTCGTCAATACTTTCATAATTAAGTACAGTTACAAAATGTAAGCAATTGACAATCGGCTAGCATATTCTAACTCATATCTTGCTAATAATGAGATCATTCTATTGCGAAAAGTTCATTAAGTGAGCCCTTTATGAGTAAAGTTTATTAATTTAGAACACGTTTCCCTTTTCTTGGCGTTCAACAGCGCGGAGGCGGAAGGCACAGTTACTTTAACGCACAGTGGCGGAAATACAGCACTGGTGATCCACGTTCCGAATCCCAGGCGAGAATCAGGTTCTCTGACTGAGGATTCGGGTGGTTCACTTCAGTCTCTCTAGCGAATGGTGGGCATATTATCTTAAAACCGTTAACAACCTTCCCTGGAGTATCCTTGCCAGATCGTTACTCATAATCATTCTACCACAGGTTGCAACGTAAGCTGCTGCAATAAGTGTAATAATTTCTAGCGGAGGGTGAGAAGCATACAGCCCTTCCATTAACAGCTTTCTTTGCACACACACACACACACACAATATATATATATATATATATATTACAAGGAAATATAGGAAATGAACATATGAAAATAATATTCATATGCAAGTTGACGAACCTACCCAACTCTGCGGTCCTGCTTCATATTTGGACGGTACCAGGTGCATATTTCGGACCGCAGACCGGCTGTCATAACCAAAGTTTTCCTAAGTTTCCTACTCATTCCAGGAAACTGTGGGATAGTGTCTCTGACCAGGTTATGAATGCTTAGTACCTATCCTTTCCACTTCACTGGTTATTACTATCTTATCAGTCCGTGCTATGTACCAGGAATTTCTGACAGCTCAGTTAAATAAACCACAACTTAACAAAATAGAATATATAAGTGAGAAATAGTGTATAATACGTCGGCTAGATTATAATCACATATATAGCTGATGCGTTGTGAACTGTGAACACTCTTATGCAGTGTCACCTTATGGTGTCCCTAAGAACGCGAGCTGTCATGAGATATGCCGGCGGATGCAGACTTTCTATGCGATAAGCCTGCCTTCCTCCGGTGCACGAAAAAAGGGACATTCTCTACACCATGGGCTTCCAAACTTTTCATGGCAAAGGGCCACACCCATTACTATGGTCTGGTTCGCGGGCCGCTCGTGGAAAAATAACAATAGTGAGAGGTATACCTAACCACCTAAATTATTGTATAACGTCTATAATATATACAAGGTGGTTCAAATATGACCGGGACTGATGCGGGTTGTTTACACACTAATCAGTCCCGGTCATATTTGAACCACCTTGTACATACGTGTAATTTACAAACATGGCCTCGTGCCGCGGGTTGGAGATCCATGCTCTAAAAAACGGCCTTCAAGTCGGCTCTGGAGAAACTGCTTAATTGAAAGTGAAGCCCGTTTCCCTTACCCAGGCTCGAACTCAGCCATGATATGAGCAAATGTAATATCCAATGACATCAAGAAACCCGTTTCAAATATCTTATTAATTTTGTTCTAAATTGGTAGTGACAGTAAAAGAATCAAATGCTCTGCCGTATACCAATTTCCCATCGCATTCATACGTGCTCTTCCATTTAAGGATTAAGCAATGCGTTTTATCGTGACATGTGTGGGTCGCGGTATTACATAATATATCTTCTTGCTAATTGAAAGAATGCTTAATATTTACACATACACTTTTAACAGCGCGAAGAAGCACAATGGCACTTATAAAAATACCATGGGCTTAAACACATTCTGGGGCTGATATAAGACGGGAATATGAGGGAGTAAGAAGGACCCATCAGACTAAAGACACAAATTATTCTCACATTACATATGAGGAAAGATATTTATGTTACTTCCAAACGCCCTTAACACCTCATTATTCATACCGGCATAATATTGTGCCATTTTTTTATGTAAATACATTCGACATGAGAAGTTGGCAAATGAGATAAAAACGTTGGCATGAACGAGACAATGATTAATTGCAGCTAAGTTTAGAGAAACTTAGCATTTCAAAAAGTAAAAGTGTCATAAAAACATTATGCCTGCCCCTACATAGGGAAGATGTATGCAAAAACCCTTGCATGTAGACGAAAAGTTGAACGGCTTACTTGTTCGTATTTTGTTAAAATTCGCACAAGGAGATCTTGTATAGTCCGGTATTAGTAAACATATCTCATACTTAGCTTACTTTCAGTGTCAGAGGGCGGAGCCTGCATGCGCCTGTGTTTATATCGGTCTGTATTGCCACACAGACAATAGCAGCAATCAGATGATCGGGGCCTTTTGTCGCTCTGGCGTTCTATAGTAAGACAATAAGAATTAGCTTCAGGTATGAATTTTCAGTCCGAGGTAACAAAGTTACCACCGTTAACCCGTGTACGACGTAGCCTATTGGGATCATGATGCTCACATTCAAAACCAGTTGCTTTTCCATCACAAGGGATGTCTTTGCTGAGTGATGCCAGTAGAAGCATGTTCCTCTTTAAGGTACCTTTAACCAAAGTTGAAAGAAAAAATTTCGTGTGGCAAGTTAAGTAGTCACAGAAACCAGTTTGCAATATAAGTGTCACTAAGTACATTAAGAAAAGGAAGTGAGGAGTTAGTTAATTTAGTGTCGCAGTTTAAAACCCAGTTTCTGATTGCAAATTATTTGTCTTGTTAGGTAGATAACGGTACGCGGTTCATAATATTCTAAGTATATGCGGTCACAAGCCGAATTCCCAAGAGGGCAGATTTCAACTACAAGAAAAAAACAGGGTCTATTCGTTCGCCAGAGGTGACACGTGGGTGGAGAATAAAACTCAATTCCGGAATCTCACTGTCGATTACTTTGGCCGACTTCTTGTAATTTGTATAATGAGAAATTTCTACGCGAGCCAAAGTAGAATTCCGACTTCCAAGAAACTTCTGTAAACACTAACAGTTAAAGAAAGCCTGGAAATGTAGGGTTTGGAAAGGAAATCACGGAATCAGAAGAATAAGGGTAAGACTTTATCAACTGTAAATGCATATTTAAAAAAAAATATGAGGAAATTCCGAGAGGGTTTACAGATATATATACTACGTGCATATGTTTAACTCATAAATCTTATTGTAGCACCGTGCATTTTCGTAGAATCACTTCAAATTATCAACCAACGAATGCACATATAATTTCACATAAAACACTTTTAAAACACTTTAAAACACTCCGACATGTTTCGATCTTGTCAGATCATCATCAGGGAGCTTCGTTCATTGCTAAAGTTATATTACAGTATTCACAATTCAATTCGTATTTGCAAACAAGGTGTTGTGGCAACATATCATGTTGTGTTGTGGAGCAGTGGCTAGGTGTGCGTCGTACGACGTACACCTAGCCACTGTTCCACAACACATTCCCACACAACATGATATGCTGCCACAACACCTCGTTTGCAAATAAGAATTGAATTGTGAATACCGTAATATAACTTTAGCAAGGAACAAA
>Ga0123355_10017332_pt1 | contig 11380 bp, 9 predicted proteins | sample TergutEmb28metaG_3_FD_89872 | JGI IMG/M metagenome (GOLD analysis project Ga0123355, IMG submission 89872) | Embiratermes neotenicus P1 segment gut microbial communities from Petit-Saut dam, French Guiana - Emb289 P1 | ecosystem: Host-associated > Arthropoda: Insects > Digestive system > Gut ...
AAAATCGAGAAGAATGAGATGGGCTGGGCATGTGGCGCATATGAGTGAGGAGAGGGGGGTCTATAGGGTCTTGGTGGGGAAACCGGAGGGAAGGAGACCACTGGGGAGACCTAGGCGTAGATGGATGGATATTAGGATGGATCTCCAGGAGGTGGGATGTGGGTATATGGACTGGATTGGGCTGGCCAAGGATAGAGAGAGGTGGCGGATGCTTGTGAGTGTGGTAATGAACCTTTGGGGGGGAATTGCGGGGAATTTCTTGGCTGGCTGCAGACCGGTTAGCTTCTCAAGAAGGACTCTGCACCATGGAGTAAGTAAGTAAGTAAATATAATAAAACATATGATTATACAGTAGTAATTTATTAAAAATTTAGTCCAAATTTCCAAATTAACCACTCAAACTTGAAGAGATTTCACTATTTCAACGTGTATGGAAGCAGCAGACTTTAATAACTGTCTTGTATTAAAACAATTTTAATATAACACTATGCAGTAGGGTCTCGTTTTATGATGGGGTTACATTCTTGAGTATTTGGTTGTAAATCGAATTGTTGTAAAACGAGTACTATTTAAATGGTTTAAATTGAGACTGGTTCATCAGCCAAACAAATCAGTCAAATAATTTTATAATTTACAATATTTCTTTACATTATGACATACAATTTTAATTTAATGAATTAGGTATATAGAAAATTACACAGATAATTGAAAAAAATATCAATCAAATCACTTTTTATTTTGTTGAAGAAGGCCCAGGCCGTGGTTCAGAAGACATCAAGAAAGAATTTCATGTCAACTGTTTCGATTTTTTCTTCTTTTCTGTCTTTTTAATGGATGTCATGGGTGGAAAAATCATAATCAACTTAAAAGAAATAGAAAAAGAAGAAATGCATGCACACCGGAAATGAGCTAGAAGTGCGCTACCTAGAGAAAGGATGCACCACAAGTTGGGAGCGCTCAGTCCTATTGACAAGGGTCATAAAATTGAATCGTCATAAAACGAACCCTCACAAAATGAGACCCTACTGTACACTGACGCTATAACGCACACTGGCATTATACATTTCACCATTTACAAATAACTAAGCTGAATAATAATGCTGCACACGTCTATAAGGACTGATGCTCCCTGAATATAGTTATAACCAATAGCCAAAACAAGTAAGAGTGATTTTGTATTAGTGCAATCAGAGTCATAAATTTATTGATAAGCAAAATTTATGTTGAGGCACTAAACTTGAAGGTATGCAAGAATAAATGACATGCTTATCTGACAAAAATTTTCTAATAAAGTGGACACCATAATTCTGACTCAAGCATTGTTTCCATTGCTGTCAACTTCTCTTCCTATTTGTTAACTACTTATTAATGTGCATAAAAACAGAATAACATAGAAGCAATCCTCCGTCTTATACACCTTTTAGAACAACTCCTTGCGCAAAGTAAATAATATTAATATGTAAAGGGAAAGTTAAGCGTCTGTCTGTCCTTTTCCACACATATCAACAAAAACTACACAGATTTAAATGCAATACTGCAGTGCAGGTATGTGCTCAGCAGAAGATGCACTGTCTGTGTGGAATGTGATAGCACGTAGTCTGGCAGACAGTAAATAACACTTCACAGGATCCTTAAGAAGTCCTTCAAAGCAAGGGTGATTAGATGTTACACTACACACATACACAGCATCACATGACACAAGACCACAATGTAAAGACACCTCCATGGAAACCTCAGTTTTCACACATACCAAAAGTTGTAGGGTAAATTTAATTTTGATCCATACTGCTAAAAAGCCAGGAAAAGCATCAGTTTGGTGACTAGGCAAAGGGCTGGGCTGAATGGTTTGATTCCGGATTCTCTTCTACAAAACATTCTCTGGGGTCCACCCAGCCCCCTACTCACTAGGTACTGCAGGCTCTTTAAACAGGTGTAAAGTGGTTGGGTCATAATGCTAACCACTCACCCCCATCCAGTGCCAAAGTTAAGAACAAGAGGAACTACACCTCTATTCCCCCTACATTCCTTCATGGCATGCCTAGAGACTTTATGTTTAACCTTTCCATATGGGTAGAAACAAACAATGATATATGCAAACATCAAAAATTTTATTCACTTTTTATAATATGGTTCCTTACATACACACACACACACACACAAATACGATTTTTAAGTATGTAAAATGTAAGCACGCATAATACTAAGCCTCTTGTCATGCTAAACATTAACACACTCAGCTGATGTTACTCCTGTTGTGTGATCTGTGTGCTTAGTGGAGTGGCTTATGGGCTAATATTTCACAGTCACATGTTGCCTCCACCTTCACAGTTAAAACGTGTAAAACAAGAATGTAGCCTTATAAAGACAGGCCCATAGGGGAATAAATAGCTGACACACTTCAACCATGCAGTTGGAAACAGCATATTAACAAATGTTGTGCTTATGAAGAGTGAAGAAAATCACCACATGTAAGAAAGCCTGTATTTGGACCTATGTCTGAACCACTTATCTCATCTTCTACAATGTTTCCTGTTATCATTTCACATTATCTCTTTGAATGGGATTTATATAAGTGTGTCTACTTCCAAAACACAGGGAGCTGAGATTCCGCAGCTCATACAGTGGCTATGCTACAGGCCACAGGAAACCCGGGGGTTTCAATCACTCCAAAACACCCAAAAGAGCTCTAGGACCAACCCAGGTTCCGATTCAATGCATACCAGAAATTCTTGCCCCACGGAGAAACAGCTGAGCACAAATTTGAACACTCACCTCCACCTACTGCTTAGGTTAGGACTGTGTGGAGTTATACCTCTGCTCTCCATAGACACCTTTATGGCATACACAGGGGCACCATTAACTTTACTTCCACCATCACACACTACATATACTTTCCATTCATTTTTGTTTGTTCAGTCATTACAACAATATTAAACGAAAATGCCAATTGTTAAATTCCTCTTGTAAGAGATTTTGAGAAAATCTCTTAATGAGGAATTTAACAATTTAACAATGACTCATTTTCTCACATACATAACAACATTCCCATCAGCAGTTTATTCTCAGACTTCCTCCCTCCCTTATCCACCCTGCTCTCTACATAAGGGGTGTCCACATCTCCGGTAGCAGGATGCATGCAGCACACCAGGGTGTGATATGCAGCACATGGCCATTTGTAAATTATATATACTATAACAATTACGCAACAATTTTGGCCGTAAGGTATACTGCTTATTGTGATTTTTACATGTGGCCCTGGAAATGGCCCAAAATAACAGTTGCAGTCCTTGCCAGAAAATGCTGGGACACCCTTGCTCTAGATTCTAACTTAATAGAATAGAGGATAATAATGTGAACTCTGAATGCAATCAAAAGTGAATAAGTTATCTGTGAGAACAGCAAGGGCAATTAACCATGAAAATATTGAGCAGCACATGGACAAAAAGGAACAGAGACCACTCAGGTCTTCATGCCTTTTAAAGCCTGTTGTCTGTCTTATCTTACACACTACTTACAAAATGTAACAACCAGGTTGATAGCAGTCACCAAGCAGGGTTGCAGTATCCAGGGGCTCGTGGCAGCTCACTGGCCACCAGTTGCATCCCCACTTGACCATGTGCATACACATTCCTGCACGTTTGTTTGGTCTTTGTACAATATTGGCAACAGAGGGTTTTGTAACCCGAGTATTTTTTGTGTGCTCTCTGAAAGGTGATGACAGCAGAGGGTGTGGTAAGATATGTAGCACAGATTTAGTATAATTAGGCAAGGAGCCAGAGAAATGGGGGGACTCTTTCGACACCAGCCAGGCCAACCACTTTGCAGCAGCGACGGGCCTCATAGAAATTAGCGGTACTCCTGCACTCGTCTCCACAACAGGACTGTTCCCTTGTACAGTCAAGTGATTACTGAACCATTAGTATACAGAGATTGCCGCGGGTTTTAACTCTTAATCTGGACGTTCAGCTGACTAGATCTGTCTGTACTCTGGGGAGTCAACTTAATAAATTCGTTTGTTTCATCTCAATGCTTGTACTATCTACTACCCCAAGAATCACACCCATTGCTTCTGCTCAGCAATATTCCTCAGTACCTGTCCAGGTGGAAACACATAAATTGTTAGTTATCAACCTGCAGATACAACACTGGTGTCTGGTGTGTGTGGGGTATGTACAGCAAAGTTGCTATGTTGAAACAATAAGAATAGTACAAAGGCCAAACGACCCCAAGAGGAAATTGAATGGCGGGACCACGGAAACTCCTAGACAGAAAATTCTACGGTCTGAGAAGGAAGCTGCAGCGGGCAGAGCAAGTTCGAGTCCAGGCGGCGAACAGAGCGAGTTCGAGTCCAGGCGGCAGGCAGAGCAAGTTCGAGTCCAGGAGGTGAGCAGAGCAAGTTCTAGTCCAAGCAGCGGGCACAGCAAGTTCAAAATCTAGCAGCAGGCAGATTCACAGAAACCAGGAGATCCCAACGCAGGCCAGTCCACACCATTTCGTCTACCCGAGCATCATACAACGCAAAAAGATCACTAGCTGGTGTCGCTACTGCCAACTCCACCGTAACCGTGTAAAGCTGAGGTGGACATCCGCAGCTGAACGAGTGCAGAACCAGAGGCCGCAGTCTAAATTGCCACAGCTGTTTGTCGGGCTCCTCTTCGGTATTTCTACCCAACCAGCCACAGCCGATTACGAAGGATGTCCCCCTGCCTACAGCAGCCTTCATAGTCCCATCACATTTCTATAAGGTAAGCCACACTCAGGCGCTCTTACAAATTATCACACAAGGGAACGCATTTTTGGTTTTAATACCATTCTGCACATTCGATGGTTAGGATGTGCTAGATAGCATAGAAATAAGGTACAAACTTGTGAATGAATAAAAATGTAATATAAGCTTGTATCACAAAATCTGACAGTGTAGCTACATTGGTAAAAGTAGCTTGTATGCATTAGTAACTTTAATGTTCAATGTGTTTTACTTGGTAATAATTTAAAAAAAAAAACATGTGTTCAATATATGAGACAAAGAAAGTTGATGTATTTGCTTTAGCATTAGACACGTGTTTGTTGGACACTGAAAACGCAATGGAATCATTGGGAGGCAGTTATCGTACTATTTTGGATACAACAGAGCTAATTTGCCAACTTTTGGATAAGAAATAAGTTTTTTGGTCAAAATAGTTGCGCAATTAAAAGAAGTTTTGTTATTTGTGTGGCCGCCGCATGTTTAGTTCAGGGGTGTTGTCCTTGGTATTTACTATCAGCTAGTGAGAGGAGAACTGTCAATGTTTAGAAGCATCGGAAGTATAAGAAGGCCAGGAGGGTGCCTGGTTAAAGCCGCGTATCAGTGACGTACAGTAATGAAAGTAATTGTTGTAGCTGTTAAGAGGATCTGGTAGAGGATCCTGGGTATATGCCCAAGTGTTAGTGCAGCAAGTGATGGAGGTAAAGTTTGTGGAGAGATGTTAAGAGGGAGGATCCGGTAAAGGATCCTGGGTTCACAACCCGAGTAAATTTATAAGGCCTTATGCACCCTGGACACGGGGTTAATATAGTTTCAGCTGCAGAGTATATAAGGAATTATTAAGAGGTTATTGGAAGAGAAACCATAGGGCTGTAAGAGTTAATAGAGGCTGTAAGAGTTGATGTACGTTGGAAGAGTTAACAGGCTGTAAGAGTTAATAGAGGCTGTAAGAGTTGATATATGTTGGAAGAGTTAATAGACTACGAGTTAATAGAGGCTGTAAGAGTTGACGTACGATGGAAGAGTTAATAGACTGTAAGAGTTAATAGAGGCTGTAAGAGTTGATGTATGTTGGAAGAGTTAATAGACTGTAAGAGTTAATAGAGGCTGTAAGAGTTGATGTACGTTGGAAGAGTTAACAGACTGCAAGAGTTAATAGAGGCTGTAAGAGTTGATGTACGTTGGAAGAGTTAATAGACTGTAAGAGTTAACAGAGGCTGTAAGAGTTGATGTGCGTTGGAAGAGTTAATAGACTGTAAGAGTTAACAGAGGCTGTAAGAGTTGATGTATGTTGGAAGAGTTAATAGACTGTAAGAGTTAATAGAGGAGTTAGTAAGGGAGAGCTGCACAAAAGTTTTGGAGGTATTAGTAAAGAGATATAGGATGTGCTACAGAGCAGCTGTAGTGTTGAGATTTTATTTTGAGAGAATAGTGTTGAAAATGATATGGTAGGCGTGAATAGGCATGCACAGTAGGCAGATATGTGGGTCTGCACAGGATGAGAGATAGGAACCACAAGGGATCAGAGGAGCAGCCTTGATGTGCCCCTTACGGTGAGCTTAGGTAAATGTGAGAGTTGTTTAAATGGCGGCACTGAATATGAAGGCTTCAAAAAAATAGTGTGGAGAAGTAATAATAAGGTAGTTAGCGAATGCAAGAGCTGATGTTAGCAGAAAGGAATGTTCTGTCTACATTTTTTCAGTGAGATGTCATTCATTTTAAACACATGTTAGGTGTGTAAAGAGAGAAGCTTCATACAGATTTAGTAGAAGACGTCATAAAATCAGCATGGTTGTGTACAGGCAGCGAAGTGGAAACTAATAATGTGTGATGGGAAATATGTATGATAGATTGTTAGTGGGAGTTAGGGTTGATTTTAGCTGTAGAGAAATTGTTACAGAAAGTGAAATTAGAATTGATAAGGAGACACAGCTCTGTGGACAGCTTATAGAAGGGTGTATTTTGAAGCCTAGATGTGACATGTAGTGGTAGTAGCTATGAATTTGAAAAAGAAAACTGCCTACAGAAAATTAGAAATAGTAAGACGGGGAGGATAGTTTGTCAGGATTGCGAACAAAAAAAAATGTGTTTATAACATATAATTCTGTCTGTTATGAACCTAGAGGAAAAAGAAATTGACCCTATGCAGGTAAAACGTTTATTTCAAGGGAAGGTTTGGCACAGGAATACAGGTTATGTGAGTTAAGATTTTAAGTTGTAATTTGTTACTTGAATGACCAGGAAGAGAAAGAACTTGAAACACGTTTGTACATTCATTGCGTGAGAGATGAGCCATGTCAGATTTGTCATAAAGTGTACATTTAATAAGATCCTTATGGGGTTTACTTTTGGTTTGTATGAAGCAAGAGGTAATAAGATTTTGTAATGGCAGGTACTAAACAAGGCAAATGCTTAGTACAGCTTGCAATAAATCCGTAAAGTTTTGGGTTATAAAATATGAGAAGATATGGAGTCAAGAATTGTAACTGTCACATTACCGCAGTGAACCTGTACGGAATATTAATTGCTTAAATTGGAAGCGCGGTTTCAGTTAAGAAAGAACATGGTGCGTGACTTTTGATTCCTGTTGTTTTGAATTATTAATACATCCCGAAATTTTAAGGTAAATGTTTCTGAAGTGTTTTAGGAGTTGTTACTGAGTTACCGCAGTGCTTTATGTTATGTGACATCATAGGTCACACCTACAGAATTTAATGTATTTGCTACAGATTTTGGTGTGTGTTTGACGCTAATCATCCTATTCAAAGCAGTGTTAGTCCTTGCAATAAAGGCTACTAAATGTATTTGTGACAATATCCAACTGATGCTTTCAGTAATAATTAGGATGTTTAACTTCTGTTTTCTATAGTTAAATTTTTGTATGTACACCTTCGATGGTTATTACCTTCTTTGATGTATGTACTGTCCTTGCGGCATTTTGGCAACTGATGACAGTGTATTAAAGTGGCATTGAAATTTGGGACAACGTAAAAAAAGATGACATTGAAAGATCAGTAGATGTACGGACCAACTGCGAGCCGTGTGTAAATGTTAAAGAAAGAGTGAGTTTAGGGGTTAGAAAGGTCAGGAATGTGAGAAGGGTGGCTGCTACGTGATTGTGCTGAGAGCCTTGCTAACGGTCGCTAGTCCCCTCCATAAATTTGCCAAAGTGATATATGCTTGGGGGGGGGGGGGGGGGGGGGAGGTCAGGTTTGTTTCAGATGCCATGAAATATGTGGAGTAAACCAGAAAACATTTTACTTTTAAGGCAGTGGAATGACTAATTTTTTTTTATGTTTGTAACCATTTAAATTGTAGCTATGGAATATACATTGTCAACATGAGTAATTGAGACGAATGACATGAGCATTAGAAGAAAGAGAAGCAGAGAGAGCAGATGGTAATATTTTGAAAGCAGACAGCAAGAAAGGTTTAAAAGGTACTGAGGAGAAACGTGGTGACTTGGGTAAAGTTTAAATAGTGTGCACAAGTTAAATATTGACCAGTTAAAGCTTAAGGAAACCAGGATTCCCAAGTTAGCGTAACCACACTGGTAGAAGTCGTATGTAGATGAATGGGAACGATGTATGGTTTGGCTGAGTGTAGGAGAAACTGCAGAAACAGTATTAGGAATTGTGGGAAATGCCAGGAGAATAAAGAAAATGTGCAGCATTGATCTGGCAAGCAGATGTTTGATTATAGATTATTTGAAGGAAACTATAATGATTTTAATCATTTTGATTTTCATTTTGTTTATGCTCAGTTGAATATGAACTTGTGGTCTTAATGGGTGGACATTAAGTTCTTCCTTCTTTGTAGGGTTAAATTAGCAATGGTATGCCATATGTACAGATTTTGTGTCAATATTAGGAAAAGAGCGCAGGAGAGATATGGCAAGATTTTATTCTTGTTATGTGAGGCAGAAGTAAGCAAGAGTTGCAATTTATGCAGAAAATTTGGTACAGTAAACATTTTTACCATACTAGATGAAGGATTACAATTTATTTACAATAATTACAGTAGCATTCAAAGAAACAATGGTATAAGATCAAAGGTTATCAACAATTATAAGTTAGAAAAATTACTGACATTGTTACGTTAGGTATGCAAAATGAAGGTTGTGGAAAGTACTTAGATATCCAGAGCGTAATTGGCAGAATAGAGCTTTTAAGGGCATTTGAGTTTCATGAAAGAGCAGAACATGCACTTAATACAGACATGAGCAGAACTTTTGGAGTCACGAAGGGTGTTTGTTATTAAAGAAATTAGATGGTATTGAGAAAATTCATTACTGAGCTTTAAGGTTTCAACAGATGGATTTTGTAGAGGTAATTTGACTGAGTATATTAGAAACTACATTACTGCCAATGAAATGGTTAGTGTTAGTGAATCAGCTGTTACATGGACAGTAACATAACTTAAGAGGTGCCTTGCAGAGGCAGCTTATTTGTATTATTAGGCCGTGACATTTATATTAAAGTACAGGAGGCTAGTATGAGGAAATTCAGAAACACTGAAATCTGGTAATAAACGCCACTACAGTCGTCGGTTTAAGTATGAAATAAGCACTCATTTTAAAGGTAGACTAGAGGATTCGCCGTGGATGATAGAAGAAAACTAGAAAAGCCAAATGTAGGACAGTATGAAATAGTAGGGAGAGAAGAACCAACTTATATGATTAGCACAAAAGGATTTTAAAATTTACAGAAACTTACTAAGGCTTAATTTTTGCTACTGCAATGGACCAGCTGAAATTAACGGAGATTTGATGACCATGAAAGAAGTGCCAGACTGCACACAAAAGTACGGAAAAGGTGACATCTCCGTTTACAACATGATCGTAACAATGCTGACGAATCAAACCATAGGCTAATACATATGATCCAATCTAACAGTGTACTAAGAATGAACAGAAGGTAATTAACCTTTTGGCGCCGGAATTATTTTTTTAATTTTAGCACACCCTGTATATAAAATGTGAATAATACAGGAACCAAATACGTTAGATTTATGAAATAAAACTGAATTTTGAAGACGAAAAATGGAGAGTATATACCATGTTTAAAATATTCAGTAACTATATTTTTTGAATAAATATATAAAATGCAACATTTAGAGGTTAGCGGTGCGGTACAACCACTATAGTCGTCGTTAGGCGTCAAAAGGTTAACATGATACAAATGAGGTTATTAACATGGTATGTTAGATGTCACATACATTATTTAGAACGCTAGACTCCATGAATGAAGGAAATTGACAACTGCAAGTTTGTTCAGTCATACATCAGTGTGGAGGAAGTTGACTGGTGATTAGAATGCTGTTTGTGAAATGAGTAATTGTAAACTTTATATGAAACTGTTCAGAATTAAGCGGCTTAAGAAAAGATACTGTAAGAGATTTCAAGTTTATTAATGTTAGGAATAAGAAAATTAAGCTACTTTGCTGTTAAGTGTCCATGCTTTACAATTGCAGCAAGTTGTTGAAGTAGAGAGAGAATAATTTAGCAAGTATATTGTAGTGTGTTTTAATTGTAGAGAATGGGATTATGTAGCTTTCAATATTACTCCTTGGTTACATGATTGAAATCCTGAAAATTAGTCGGGATAATGTGAAGTGTGATTAAGTTCCTATTGCGCTGAGTGAGGCTTACACAAGGTTACTGATTATAAGAAAAAATTACACAATATTACTGAGTGTAAGAAAAGTTTATGCAAGATTAATGAGTATAAGAAGAACTTGCGCAACATTACTGAATACGAATAAAAGTTACACATGTTTACTTACCATAAGCAAGTTTATGTATGTTTAGTGAGTATAAGAAAAGGTTAGACATGTTTACTGGTTATTAGCAAAGGTTACACATGTTTACTTAAAATAAGCAAAGGCTTATGCAAGACTACTGAGTATCAGCAAAGTTTGTGCATTTTTACTTCATATGAGCACAGTTTAGGCATATATACTTATTGATAGTATAAGTGAAGTTTACACATACGTACTATTTGATGCTGTTAGTGTAGATGTATACTTGTGTACTTGTATACTGTGTACATCCCTGTAGCAATATAATTAGATTGGATGTGTTCCGAGTAATTCGATATGAGATGAAGGTGAAGGATGTGGAAGGTAGATAGAATTCCATTAAATTAGAAAAGGAATTATTTTGACAGAAATGTTATAAAGATATGTAGTAATTGCAGGGACCTTGTCTTTACTTCAACTTTGCTATGAGAGAACTATAAAAACAAAATTGTTTTCAGGTAGAAATCCACAGATGTAGAGATTAGAGATACAAATTGATGACACATTTATTTTTATTTCACAAGTTACTGCAATTAAGGTGTAACTGAACAGCAGTAGGAAAGCTGTAATTAGTACGTTACCGCACAGTGTGTGAATGTACAAAGACAGATTTCATCCAGCCGTAAGAAATAGCATATGATAGTTGCTGAGTGTCTATAGTTATGATTTTTGAATCATGTAAAAGGCATATTGAACCACAATGATGGTTTTAATGTAGAGACTTACTGGTCGAGATGTTTAGATCCTTACTGGTGAGGAGTGGAATTTAAAGCATTTGGCGAGAACCAAATTTTAGACCTGTTTGTAGCCAGTGGGGATACAACTGTAATAATGTTG
>Ga0123355_10017334_pt1 | contig 11380 bp, 7 predicted proteins | sample TergutEmb28metaG_3_FD_89872 | JGI IMG/M metagenome (GOLD analysis project Ga0123355, IMG submission 89872) | Embiratermes neotenicus P1 segment gut microbial communities from Petit-Saut dam, French Guiana - Emb289 P1 | ecosystem: Host-associated > Arthropoda: Insects > Digestive system > Gut ...
CAACAAATAAGTCGCAAGCTCCTGAGGATGGATGTATTAACACCCGAAACATGTTGAGCATTAAATAAAGAAATAATAAAGCAAGTGACATCAAGTTGGTCTCTCTTTACTCAACAATACAAAGATCACATTGTTACAATACAGGCAAAAGATAGGAACTAACTGAGAATTCAAGTCTTCTGGTATCCGACACTGCATCAGTAGTTCTCTGTGTGTTGAAGGAATGTAGTGCCTCCCATCTTCAAAGTTCGAGCAAAGACCTCTGGACCAACAGACATGAAGGTATGATGTTCCCTCAAAATTCTGGGAAATACCCACTCAGTGACACAGCATCAAACCAGAAGACCTGAATTCTAAACTACAGTGCTGTGAAAACCTCAAACCTCACAACAAAGTAACAGTTTGGGATGTGACATTCTCAGAGCAGTGAGTTGTCAGATTGGGACCTTCTGGGTTGTAGTACCATGTCATCATGTACACAGTTACCATGTGACAGTATGGCGCCCCAAACAAGATGACAATCTAAGAGCTGTTTTCTGTAAGCTACAATTTGTTACATTCTTCTTACATTAAGCACTCAATAAACCTTTAAATTTTAAATACCAACATTATTCTTATGGAACTCTATACACAATCAGCAGATACAATCTTAAACCTTGTCCAGCCAATCAACTCGTGACATGAATTAATATAATTGAAATCACTGCAACTGATAAAACAGCAGATAAAATTTAAAGTTACTGATTATCAACCAGAGAAAGGCTTGTTAAGAATACCCCATTTACCTGTAAGGCACACTATCACATATTCACTCTTATGTTTCTGCTGCCAAGTGAGTAAGACCAGCCCTAACCTGGATGGCTTCAGGGTGACGCTCAGACAATGGGACACTGCTCGACACCACAGATATAGGTGTTGGTACTGTAGCTGGCATCTTCTCTCCACGCATGTATGCCTCAAAGTCGCGGATGATTAGTGGTACAGCATCATCCAGTGGCATGTTTCGATGTTCTGCGGGTGGAAAACCATAACCGCACTACACGACACTGATCTTGCGCTGTCTAAATCTATGTTACTCCACTCCATGCAATATTATCAATAATAGCAACTGGTCGGCTATAGAACTGGAACAGTTACATGTACATGAATCATAAATTCCAGTTCTTTTTTAAATGCAACAAGAAGCTATTAATATGCAACACCTAATAACAACATTTCTGTGAATAATAATTCAAAATGTATCACAAGCCATACTTACAACAGAAGGTATTAACTGCAGTACATTTTAGCATTAGGTCTATTCGTCTGAATGCTGTGTGTACGTTATATTATCCAAGCAGGATTTGGTGAAGCACTATATTCTGATTTCATTGACAAATTCAAACAACATAATTTTCAGCAATGATATTTCATATGAATCTAAGTAACACTTGGAACACGACTATTTCAGTGTTTTGACCGATACACAAACAGATGATTGCGTATGCATAAAACTTGTATATGGAATACAAATACTATCATCAGGAAAACAAGGATGGGGCTAAAAACATGAAGAGTTTCTTAATTTTGATAAATAATTTGGTGCAATTTTAAGATGCGCACACTGTCACGAACGATATAAACAGGCTGGATGATGTACGTGTACAACTTTACGTATTACAACATAAATCATGAGCATAGTGACAACATAAGACACGGTAAAACACAACCTTCGTACATATCAATGTGGCACTGTATGTTGCGAAAACTGCCACAAATAAACGGCCAAGATAAAAATCCAGCTCAGTAGTAACGAATAAAATGTCCATACCTCACGCAAGCAATACAAAACGGGGCACGATTGGCCCAAAAGACAAAATCGTCACATTTTTGCATTTACATGTAGGTGACATTGTAAAACATACGATTTACAAGAAATGAAGTTCCAAATGTAATATACTAGATTAGCAGAAAATGTAAACATACCATTTACCTGCATACGAAACGTAAAACGAGCCTGTCATGACAGACACGATGGATGGAGCCAAATGCACAACAAAACTGTGAAATCTGGCAAATAAACACCACACGCTTCAAAATGATCACCGATTCCTGTTCAGTAACGAACGTTTAATAGACCCTTCAACACCAAGCACATAATGAAAAATGGGGTCTGTTGGCACGCACATGCCAAGAGCCACACAATCTGTAAACTGTGAGATCTGGCAAACAAACATAACGCATGTTAAAACGCAATAAAACGCACTAGCAATAAGGAGTAGCTCAAATACCAAACTCGCAATACATACATACGCACAGAGCCAAACGATCCATAAACTGATGGAATTAGCTGATAAACGTGAAGTATTCCAAGATACCCAAATGCACTGGCAGAAATTGGTGGTTCCAATATAGAACTCTCGCTAGACAAGAACTGCACGAAATATCCTCAAACACCATGATAATGACTGGTGCCACAGTGAACGGATAAGCAAAACACACCATAAATCGCCAGAAATCGCAAACAAACGCTCAGCAATGTGAAATGCAGACTGCACTGGCATAAAAGAGTGGTTTGTATACAAAATTCTTGCTAGGTAGTAAATGCATAAACACCATGCACCACCGATGTAATGTAAAACGGAATGTCGCCACGCATAACCGGAAGGAGCCAATGCACAACAAATTGTCAAAACTTGCGAACGCGATGCACTTAAACTGCACGAACGCATTGTCACATATGAGAAGCTTAAATATACAACTTACGTCAGATAGCAGAAGCACTACATTTTCTTCAAGACATCATACGTAAATGAATACAAAATGTGCTACCTAAGAAATAATGGACGGATTCGACCGAACTATGAAACTATCCGAAATTCTCAAGTAACTCCATACACGCAGTATTTAAAATGCATGAATACGCTATACAGAATGGACAGTTTAAACAATAAACTCCAATTAGGCAATAAATGTGCAAAACATCTCAACGCCATATATGTAATGTGAAATAATGTGAGTGTATAAGTAATGGATGGATAAAAATGCAAAGCAGTTTCTAACTTTGGTGAGTGACTGCAGGAAATGAGGCAATGAAATAAAAAGATTGGACAGATGGCAAAAATATAAGAACATTGCTCAGAACTGTGTGTGTGTGTGTTGACAGCACTGAACACATGACCCTCCCTGGAGCAGTCCTCATAAGAACCTGACAGCCACCTAGCTAGGCAAGTAATGCCTCACCTTTCATAGAACACTCCATCTGTTCATATGTGCCCATCACCACACCCCACTCTGAGTCAGATAAATTCAATTTGCATCCCTGAACCCATGAAAACAATGTTACTACCTCCCGAGCAATTTGTTTCCTTCACACTTCTTAATTAAACTGTATAAGTATTTCTCATCTCACCTATGGAAGTTACATGCCCCGAACCTCCTAACAATTTGATGAGCCAAGTAACGTTTCATAAGCAGTAAAAATTAACCTTCTCTTCGATCCAGATATTCTCCCATGATCTCAAACGTGCTGAAACCGTGTTTTCATTACAACGATAGGACAGGCCAAGCTGACTTTAATAAGACACGGCCATAACATAAATGATGGCACATTCATGTAATGTTGATACCTCCTGAGCTATCCGAACAGCCTAATACCACATCACCCAAAGACAGTGTTCTATGGTGATTTAACACTGCTGCCACAACAAAAAGTACTTGGGTCTTCAGGCAAGGCACCCGATATTTTTGCGTAACTTTAACAAAATTTGGAATATGTTGACAGATTTTCATATAAAGTCCCCAATATCAAATTTCATGAAAATCCATCCAGTGGGAGCTGTGCAGAATCATGCAAACAGGCAGACAGCTGGATGGATACACATAACAAAGGTAATACCTGTGTGAAAGTGCCTAAGAACACACAATTTTAATCAGAAAATGAAGATTTTAAGAAGAATTATGCCCATAAAAGAAAATAAGTAGATATACACAATGAAACTCTCTAATTAAAATCATCACATACAATATCTGTGTGTATGTATCACTAACGAAAGTGCCCTTTGTTGTCCCAGGGTTCTTTTAATGGTAAAATACACTGAAACAATGAAAATCCTCTTGTGTTAAGACAATTTTATAAATATGATAGAATGCCAATGTTCTGTTATCTATTACTATGGTGCCACATTAAACAGCTTTCAAGCAGTGAAAACTTGTATATATTGTCTGTGCCATAAAATCAGTCACAGACTGACAGAACCTGCTGTAGTGATTTAAAATAAATATCACAGAAATGTGAAGCGCTTCAGAGACATCAGCAGAATTAAACTTAAAGGTACTGAACGATGGTACAAGACAGGTGAACTGTGGGCAATACTGTGGTCACCATTAATCCTTTCACTCCCAACCCTATAATACTAAAACACTAATACTCTAAACAGCGTACTTCTCTTTGTATTTAAATCACTATTTACACTTTACACACAAACATAAACCACAAACATTTTTTTTAAGCTCGTGGTTCCGTGCATCGTAATTCAATGTGAATAAAAATCCAACAGATGCAACAGTATGCAGATATTTATTCGCTGCAATACTACTCTACATGTTTCGGGTGCTGTGACACCCGAAACATGTACAGTAGTATTGCAGCGAATAAATATCTGCATACTGTTGCATCTGTTGGATTTTTATTCACACAAATATTATACTTTCTGTTCTCTCAATCTACATTCTTTAAAGAGGCACACCAATTAAAATGTAAAAAAAGAACACTGGATTGGGGGGGGACCCACCAAAAATGGCAATGACTATATTCAGAGAAGTTTCAGCAAACAAATTATTCAGATACCCAAGAATATTTGGGGCTGTTCCTTAAAGTTTTCAGTAATTAAAATTCTGTTCAAACACTTTGGGAAGGCAAATGTTTGAAAACCAGTCCATCATTAACAATAAGTTTATTAACATCTACCATCTTACTTTTGTGTAACATATTAAATATTTTGTGACATGAAATGTTACGAAGTAGAAATAAAATCCAACCCAGGGACCTGGGTGATATCTGAAAATAGAAACATCACAATTATAGTTGGTGAAAGCAGTGCCACACCAGCACGGACACGAGTTGTTATATGCACATGAACAGGCTTACTCTCAGAGTAAAGGAAAAAAAGAATCCAGAGTGAATGATACTGGACAGACAGGAAGAGATACAGTGAGTATGGTCTGGAGGGTACATAACAACTCGGCATGGGACAGATCAAGGGTATCATTTATGAGAGGAGTAAGAACTGTTCATGATAGGACAACCCACTGACTGGAAAGGCAACCACGTGACAATGAAATACCTCTGTTATTTCAGTTTTTTTGGTGAAAGACTTAACACTTCATGAATTAACCAGCTGCAACAAGGATAAACAGGTTACAAATGTGAAAGAAGTTCCACACAAATATTCCTGAAGAGTAGTGGGAGTATGAAGTAATTTTGACATTATATTTGGGTGTACTCTGTTTCGTAAGCAACAAGAAACAGGAAATTGACTTAAAAGTTACATGTTTATAGTAGAAACTGTATCAGTCAGAAGGCCGTCGCATATAACACTGTCAAGTAAAATGAGTCAATTCTGTGTGTCAGATTGTAATGTTACAACATAAAGAGGTCATCTGGACAAGAATCAGTGACAGCACAGGCTTAATTAACAATGTACATGAAGGCTTTAAGTGAAAGCATTAAGCTGCTGGATCAAAATTCTGACTGCGGCCAAATCGAACAGCACAAATTGCACAGTACAATCGATATCTGACCACAGCCACAGACGATCCTCAGCAGTTTAAGCACTTATAATAATTTACTTCAGTTCAGCCCTTTTATTTACCTTGTGGCAGTCCATGCAATATATTTAGTGTCAGGCTGCGATGCTCCTCGTTCTGAGGCATAACCAAAATGGCATACAAACTTCCTCGATTGGAGATGCTTGCCAGCACACGGCCAATTGGAACCTCCTCATTTGGGAAAAGAAGGTCTACTGTAAGGCCCAACTGTTTGAGGCGGTGCTCGATAAATTCGGCGTATTCCCTGTGAAACAACAAATGGCTCTTGTTTACGTCATCTGTAACAGCAAACCCAAGCTTCATTATTTCATGGTATGGTTTCTACACGTTTTGCATTTTCTGAGTTTTTCAACAGTAAGCAGGTAGCACAACACTGGATGGAGGGTCTCACAATGGTGTTGTTGATGGTTCAAGCCCTCTGAAATGCTATTCTCTGTCATGGGTAAATAGTCTGTCAGGTTTTGAGGATCACAGCAAGCAGATAAGGATGAGTCTCCTTGGTCTCCTTCAACTGCTTGACTCTGAAGCTGAAGGCACTATGATACTTCAGAATGTCATAGTGTATTTACACCTTTGCATTTATCCATTTCCTCTTCCATTTATGACATCATTCTCAAGGACCAATTAAATAGCCAGTAATGATGTGGGTCCAACAACACACATTTGAAGTGCCAGCCATTATCCAATAATTCTGACCAAAGCAACATCTGTCACCTTGAATTCTGATCTACCCGATATGTGCCATGTGCCGGCACTTTCTGCCTTACAGACCAACACACCAAAATAATTACATCAGCACAGTTTCTCCCCAAACCCAATAATGTAATCATTATTTTTGAACAGACATCGGTGGCCATACTTTAAGTTGACTGTAAATGGTATTGAAATGCACACTGTTAGCACTACAGTATACTGTCAGGCTTTGACTGCTTGCTTGTGAAGGTATAGCTTCAATATCATTTGACCTTCACAACTAAACATCCTACCAGACAGCATAATTCTGGCAGACATACTACAGGAGAAAGGTGATAGGTAAAGTTCACCCTGTACCTCTGCCATTAAGGCAGAGGGGCGAAGCAAAGTTATATGTCTGCTATATTTAACCTTGGTGCTAGATGGGGTTAGGTGGTTAATGCCATGCCCCAGCTGCTTTACCCCCAGGGAATGACACAGTACCCATTGTAAAGGGGGCTGGGTGGGCCTCAGAGCTGCTACTCTGGAGGAAGAGCAATGGTAACCACAGCGTAGATTTGGCAGGTCCTATAATCAGTCTGGACACTGTACAAAAATGAAAAGTCCCCAGGCTTATCAGTAACTGAACTTATTGTCTGCTTATGCGGTCAACAGCATAAATCACTACACTAAACAAGCTATCAGGATAGGTAATGGTGTTAGTACAGTACACTTACTACGTGAGGCCACAAGCCTCATAAAGATGAAGGGAAAGGGACAAAGGAGAATGGACGTAATAGCCATATAAACTCCAATACCCAAGCCTCTCCAGCACAGTAGATAAGTTACAGGCTGACAGTAGCCAAAATAACGGTCAACCCCTGCCAAAATACCTGGACTGTCCATTCCACATGAAGACAAACATATATGTACACCACTACCATAGTGTCACCTACTGCACAAAAAAGGTTAATATGCATGGGCAGGACAGTTTACAACGATCACCACAGGTGTATACTGTTGACCACAAGCTTACCTTTGATTCTTGTTCACAACTATTATCTCACAATCATTTGGTCTGTCCATTTGTCCAACATTAGCAGCAGGAGGATAATCTTTCCCTCGTGGTTCTCCCATGCCAGGTCTGTATGGTCCACTGTTTAAATACATGAACAGCATTAATTTATTATTGAAAATACTGTAATTTGAGATCTTGGAAGATTCATCTCATTGCAAGCAATGAGGACACATGTAACAACTACATTATATGGTGGAATCATAATTCTGGACAGTGCATTTCTCTCTGGGCTACATGCAATCCGTTTGACACCACCTCACACAACGCTGTGCCACTACGATGGTGACAACCCTTCGTGACCAACAAGTCGATAACGTCCAAACATGAATTTAATGGTTCCTATTTGCAGGTAGTGGAATTACCAATAGCCAGACTTGGTGGCTCAGCCGTTGTCTCTTGCTATGTGTACAGCATACTGTAGCACTCTTACGTGTACTTCACGGGCTCTACCTTGTGTCATGGCTGCCACAACACACTTCATCTCCATCATGTTACGGAGAGGTGTCACACTGCAGCCAGTCCAGAAACTAATCTACCACATCATGCATGTAAAAATAATGCTACGCACCTAAACCCTGCACGATCATCTCTGCCTGATAGGCCCCCCCTGTAACTGTCTCCACCACCAAATGGTCCGTCCTTCTTAAACCCTCCATCCCGCCCAAAGAATCCACGATCTCGGTCTCGTTCACGGTCCCGGTCTCGGTCGCGGTCACGGTCACGATCACGATCGCCACCCTTTCCAGGAAAGCCTTCATATCTGCAACATCAAACAACTGTTAAAAGCTTCTATTTCCAAACTATTCTGGTACAAGTCTACTACCAGAAGCCCTCCGTCATTATTTATAAATTTACTGTTACATTTTGACTGCTTGCTGAGTGTTGTATTTTGCTCTTTACACCTGCCAACATCTATTCTGTACATCTGCATACAGAAACAACAAATGAAACAAGTTTGATATTTTTTCATACCACAGCATCTTCCTTGATTAACATTTTCATGACTGGACAGGGCTAAAACACTTACAGACACTTCATGAACTTTGTACAAAAAATTTACAAAATTACTGTGCCTTCTTCATGTAGACGTGCCATTCAGATTTAAACGTCAGTGATTCATTTACAGGAGCACATAATGCTATGAACATTTCAGTCCAATGTTTTGTACAGTAGTGATTCTGACCTTTTACAGTCACAGATTTTAATATTGTTTTGACCTTTCATGATTTGTTCCAGCGAACTTGGATGAGACCACATGACTGGCATGCCAGCTGTCCCCACTCTCCTGCTACTTTGCAGATCACTGACAGCCCAGTCAATATATATATATATATATATATATCTTTCAGCACAGTCAAGCTATGTCTTTCATTAAGTATGGTTGACTCCTTTCATACTTTATGGAATGAGACTCTCCTTTAACCATTTAATGTAATATGTTTCCTAAAGTGTCTGTATTTTATTAAAAACAAATGTTCATTCTTTTTTATGTTTTTGTGTCTATTTTATAATCTTTCAATGGTATTTTGTAAGTTCTTGGAACCAAATACATGTTTTACAATGAAAATGGGCTTTTCAGTCTCAATCACAAAGATAGAGACTCCACTGTACTTGCCTGCAGGAGGTCTTGAGTCCAAATCTAGGCCTCAAAAATTTGCTACATTGACTGAGGCTTTTTGTGGTTGTTATCAGACCCTCCAAACAAATTCAATTACAGAATCATGAATTAAGCAACAATCTTCTCCTGTGTTCATCTGAATTCATAATACAGCACTATTATTCTACTAAGTGTTTACTACTTAACCAGGGATGGCCAACTTGAACAAGACGGCCACATAATTCATTAAGGACTTGCCTAAGGGCCACCCTTGTGTATATACATATACCAAAGAGAGATAGGTGGGGTTGAGTTCACCAGAACTGCTGTTATTTAGAAGCAATAACTTATGCTAATAGTATGGTTGAATGACAAAACAGTATACCTTATTAAGCCCAGTAAAACACAAAGAAATATTGGTTTAGTGAGTGTTGTCTTAAAAAGGACGAGTTATCATTAGTAGACATTTTCTATGCTAATAAAGTTACCATACTATGTTCTACAGACCTAGTATATTATGTTTGTCAAACTGTGTTAATGAAACTAGGGCCACAAATAATTTCTTGAGGTTACATGTGGCCTGTGGGTTGCATGTTGGTCAACCCTGACAAAAATAATCAAAAAACAGTTTAAACTGTATTCCACATACCATACACTTGTAGTTAAGATGGGTCTCATTTTTCTGAAGGCCAATACCTGACAACTCCAATGAGGACTACCTACACTTCAGTTCAACTTGGGACATATGATACCTGCACCACTGTCAGCCTCTGTTCCGCAGCCATACAAAGGCACATAGCGCTGCATTAAGCTGTATCTGTACCTGTCAGCCACACAAAGGCACATAGCACTGCGTTAAGCTGTACCTGTACCTGTCAGCCACACAAAGGCACATAGCACTGCATTAAGCTGTATCTGTACCTGTCAGCCGCACAAAGGCACATAGCACTGCATTAAGCTGTACCTGTACCAGTCAGCCGCACAAAGGCACACAGCACTGCATTAAGCTGTACCTGTACCTGTCGCCTCGATCCCGTCCCCTGTCATCCAACGGAGAGCGCTCCCTGTAGAGGTCTCCTTTGTCCAACGAATCACCCCTCCGAGGGCCACCAGGTCCATCTGTACCTCGACGACCTGCACTGAACACTCGAGCTAGGTTTACCTCTGTAATGAAATTATATTCAAGAGGGATGGCTATTTACATAAAACCAATAACTGAATTACTTTCTGGTGCTACTAAATAAAATAAAGACTCTTGTCATGGGGTTTTCTGCACCCATCCAGACTGGCTCTGCACCCCCAGCCCCTTATACAATGGGTATGGGGTCATTCCCAGGGGTAAAGTGGCCAGGGTGTAACGTTAACCACCCACTCCCATCTAGCACTGCAGTTACAGGAAGAATACAGCTATACTTCTACTCCCCCTCTGTGCCTTCTTGGCTCGCTATACAGTACTTTACCTTTACCTTTTACTCTTGTCTGGCATTATTAAATATGGAATTATGAATCACACCAAATAGCTAAACACAAAATTTTCACTGACACCAGTAACCCTAAACTTACACAACAGTTACATTCCCAAGAGCAGTTTCATAGCTCAGAATTTGTTAGACATCTCAAGTGTCACAGCTTGTAATATTTTACTGAAAAGTACAAAGTTTATAAAAGCACAGTACTTGTATGCATAGTTGTGACAGAGTTCATTGTGGAAAAACAAGGCTGTGTTTCTGGGGGATTTATCTTTGCTGTTAGACAAAATACACATTTCCTTCCTGCATCAGAAATAGTAAAGCAGCAGGATCAAGCTGACTGCACACAACAATGCTTTCTCAACTAATGTTGCACATTTTCCTACCACATCACCCAATGACTCACATACTTACCTACCGATTCTCGTCTCCCTAAATGTGACAAATGATAACAGACTGCGGCAGTGATGTCAATATCATTAAACCTGGCCACTTAACAATGCTAATTCTTCCTGATTTAGAACATTAACCCTTTGACGCCTAACGACTCCTATAGTGGTCGTACCGCACCGCTAACCTCTAAACGTTGCATTGTATATATTCATTCAACAAATACAGGTACTAAATATTTTAAACATGGTATATACTCTCCATTTTTTTCTCTTCAAAATGCAGTTTGTTTCATAATTCTAACGTATTTGGTTCCTGTTTTATTCACATTTTATATACAGTGTGTGCTAAAATTTAAAAAAATAA
>Ga0123355_10017335_pt1 | contig 11380 bp, 2 predicted proteins | sample TergutEmb28metaG_3_FD_89872 | JGI IMG/M metagenome (GOLD analysis project Ga0123355, IMG submission 89872) | Embiratermes neotenicus P1 segment gut microbial communities from Petit-Saut dam, French Guiana - Emb289 P1 | ecosystem: Host-associated > Arthropoda: Insects > Digestive system > Gut ...
ACCACTAAGTCGTCAGCTCCTGAAGATGGGCACAAGGTGGCCCGAAACATGTTGAGCAAACTATAAAGGAGAAATAAATATATTACTAAAGTGACATCTAGTTGGTCTCTTAATCCACATTGATACATCCAGAGATTCTTTCACTGTGTTATTGCTTCGCCTCCTTCTCTGTTTATTCTCTATTGTTGTTATTTGTCTAGGTGTACTCACACTGCACAACAAGACACCTATCCCCTCAGTCTTCAAGAAGACTATGACACCTCAGTCAGCACTGCAGACCTTTACAGAGACGAAAAGATTACGGAACTTTGAACGAAATTGCAACATCTGAGGGTACCAAGAGCGCGGAAATAGTGGCATATCTGTTTCTTTGTTGACAAGCGACGGTGTAAAATTTTAAATCTTTAACATTACACGTAGCTGCTGACAATGATTCGAAATCCAGATCTGCAGATTCAATTCTGCCAACGGATGCAGCCTCTATCTGTGCTGGCCTATAGGTTGACACGTGGTCCAATCATATGTCTTGAAAATAAGCATAATCTTAATTACGTGTTTCTCACAATCACAACAGGTCAGAATACGGAACGTATGTAACACAGAGCGCTTGTGCTTATGTAAACAGTGTTTCTTTCAAGGGACGGTACGTCAAATGAGTTTATGCATGTGTATATACGGTACATCGGAGGGGCACAAATTCTGAGCACCAGATCGCCCAGGGGTCCAAATTTGTTTTATGGCGCGTAGTATTTGTGTGCCCACTGCAAGGAATTTCCCTCGTGTCACCCTTCTGGCGTCTAGAATTTTGAGGTGGCTCCAGGAATTTTGGAAAATATGTGTTCCTCTACAATATAGACAAAAAAAATTAAGTATTATATATATATGACCGAATAAGAAAATGTTAAAATTTGAGGGAGACAGAAGATTCGGGGAAATAAATGGGCAAGGGATTATTTAAAAGAACTAACCGTGAATTTACCCCGTGAATTTGAAATCAACACGAAAAAATCCAGAATATTCTGCATCTTAAGTTTGCATTTTACAGACTAATAGTTGCTGAAGGAGAAGTCCTGCCAATATTTAGTTGTTTCGCAGAATAAGCAACAGAAGCCAGCCTTTTTAAAATGCAAATTTGTGAGTTGGAAATTACTGAGTTTTTTTTTTTTTTTCTGTGACGCTAAAACCCCATGCCGGGGTTTCGCGATCATACTCATTGGATACACCACAGACGGTAGGACTCCTCTGGACGAGCGATCAGCCCGACACAGAGACCTCTACCTGAAAAACATACAACACTCAAAGAGAGAAATATCCTTACCCCAGCTGCATTCGAACCCACAATCCCAGCAAGCGAGCTGCCGCAGACCCACGCTTTAGGCGGCGCCGTCAATGGCGTCGGCATAAGCATATATAGTGTATAAAATTACTTATAGAATCAGCACACAAAATTCAACGAAACACTGCACAACGAAGACTGCTCGTGAGTGTTATTGACGACTGTGGTGGGGTAAGATGAGAAGAGCCTTCCGGAGCGTGGTATTCCTCAGCAAAACTCGAGTCTTTCATCAAGCCGCTCGAAAACATGCGGAAGTCTGTAGCAAACCACGACAGTACCTCCTACAGCAGCTGTGTAATTATCCCCCAGGGTACATTTGCATCGATTCGAAGTCACGTTATACGTGGATTCATGCTTGGTGCAGAAGTACCATAAATTTCGCATTCAAAAATAAATTTACATTATATTAAATAACATTAAGTCAAACTGTATGAACTAGTTTAGCTTGTATGAGGCGTATGTCTGGATTGACTGCTTTATGCATAATATTCTGAGTCTTGCTAAGCGGCTGCCGTCCATAATATTTGCTGCCTATTAAGGTCACATGACTGAGGTTCGAAGTTGGGTGGATTCTGGTCGAAGTTCATAGACATAGGTTTCTTTCTTAGAGGCGGCTAGTCGAAATGAAGGAGAAGAGCTGGTCAACACTATATGGCGAATTAAAACACTCGTGGGTAGGAGAGGTATACTCAGCTTACACTATGAAATGAACAAAAGATGTAGCGTGGTTAAAGCTGGTAATCTGGAGAGTAAGAGGAGGGATGGGGTGGGTTAAGGACAGGGACAGATGCCTCCTATGCGCAAGGGAGGAGAAAGAATCCCGTCTATTTTATGTTTGTTGTTTGTTGGACCGTGCATCATCGTGATAAGCGAAGAATAAAAGCCAACTAGATGCCACTTATTATTTTATTGTACTTCTTATAGGGTCAACATGTTTCGGGCACTACAATGTCCATCATCAGGAGCTGTTGATTACCACATTGGTCGTTTCGTTATTGGTTTGCTGTAGGTTGGAGGTTAGGCGCGGTTAGGCTGGAGTAGTGTCCGGTCTGCAGGCTAAAGCACGACTGTGCTTTAGCCTGCAGCCTGGACACTACTCCAGCCTAACCGCGCCTAATCTCCAACCTACTGCAAACCAATAACGAAACGACCAATGTGGTAATCAACATTGGAGTCGCGAGCTCCTGATGATGGGCATAGTAGTGCCCGAAACTTTTTGAGCCTATAGGAAGTACAATAAATAATAAGTGGTATCTAGTTGATATTTATTCTTCAGTAATCCCATCTATTGTTGAAGTGCCCAGAAAAGAGGTGGAGAGATGGGTTTCTGAACATCAAACATCAAGATATGAACAAGGAAATAGCAGTTGTTAAGATACTGCCAAAAATAACACTGAACAGAGAAAATGAGACGCCCTAACATACAAGATTAAATTAAACGAAAAAAACGGGCAAAGAATGAAGCTCTGAGTTCAGGGAGAGGACAATAACTAGAATGTACGTAGGCTCGGTAGGCTGTAGGTAGCTTTGATGAGACAAAATCTTCTCAAAACGTAACAAAGAGTGTAGATAAACCGTAGTCGTTGTGGATGTTCACTGGAAAAACCTGTCACATCCAAAGAAATGTTTTCGAAACTCGACATTATTTTGTGTTATTGTATTTTGTACAGGTTTCTGTCTTACTGGGAAAAAAAAGACACGTCATTAACACCTTGAAATTTTGATAATCCTTATTCAAATACATTGCCAACATTCAGGAAGTCATTATGTGACACTTGCACAAAGGCTGTAGGATGTCCTGACATTTTACTTTGCTTAATGAGTCCCTGTGAAGCTGACCGTTGCAATTTGTTTATAAATGTTTCTCGGGTGCGACAGAAGGCACAAAACCACATACTTACATACAAGAGCGGAATTAAATTACTCCAATACCATAAGACCAGATTAACCTGGGATGAGGGTCAAATCTTCTCCAGAAATCAAGGAGAGTAATTAAAGCTCGTCTTTTACTGCAAACTCCCATCCTCTTTCATCACTTTCATTTGCAAGTAACCTGTAAGCTTTTACTTACAGTAAGGGGAAGGGGGGGGGGGGCTGGATCAACGCAACCGCCATGTTGCCACCAGTGCTTGGTTCATGCAGTGTAAAGTGGTTGAGTCCTACGTATTTCCAAACATGTCAATTGAACATTTCATTGCCTCCTTCTTCTTGACTTAAGTGACGTTCATAGGGCCGTGCATCGTAATATCATTTCTATAGTAAAACCAACTAGATGCACCAGTGTATCAAATTTATTTTATTTTGGAATGACACTCTGCTTGCTAGCGGGTATACGCTAGCAAGCAGACAGCAGTATCTGTTTGGCAAATGCCTGTTGCTGTATGTACAGTCTTGAACTCCTGATGATGGACGGAAAGACCGTCCGAAACATGTAGAGTGTCATTCCAAAATAAAATAAATTCGATACATTGGTTCATCTAGTTGGCTTTACTATAGACATAACTCCTTCTTGACGTTTGTCTATCTTGGATACTGCTATATTATTTCGAAGCTTATCACACAAACTGCTGCAAACTTCCAGAAAATATATCTTATTATATATTTTTTTCAAATATTAGTTACATCGGAAAAACGGACTTAATTTAATGTGTATCTAAACTAACCCACTTTACGTTTGCAGTTCCTTCTTAGTAAGCTGGTAGTGACCTATCAAGTCAAGTTCTCCGCATGTTATAGTAATCGGTTGAATTTTTTTCATGTCCATGAAATCCGCCCTCTTGTGGAGGACGATTTTAGTCTATACATTTCCATCCTACTTTTTAAGACCCATTGTAATATTACTCTTCCTTCTACTCTTGGGTCCTTCAAGTGGTCTCCTTCTTTCACGTTTCTCTACCAAATTCATTCATCTCTCCTTCTTCTGTCACATTCCAAGTCTATCTCATCTGCATTGTTTAAACAAATATTTAAAATTTGGTATTCTAAGTCTCATTGGTGTGTCCATTATCACGTGAATTATGAAAAGCTACGGAATCTATATTCTATGCCTAAAGCCAATAATTTCATGACATTAGGGATAATTTTGTATATAATTTAAACACTTGCTATATGGGAGTGAAAGGAACTAAAATTCAATTCGCCACGAAACCCTTTGATTTAGATTCCCTAAATTTCAAATTTTGAGAAAAATTTCTCCTGTAATGTCGGCGACGTAACATGAAATAAGGCAGACCGGGCGTGCTAAGGATTCGCTTTTTGAAATTTATTACAGACTGTGTAATAAATTTTGGCTAAAATTGCTGACAAATAAAGGCTATTTCAGGCTAAAAATCTTGAAAATGCCCGATTCAAAAAATTTACTTCGTACTTATTAACCTTTTGGCGCCGGAATTATTTTTTTAAATTTTGGCACACCTGTATATAAAATTTGAATAATACAGGAACCAAATACATTAGATTTATGAAACAAACTGCATTTTGAAGACGAAAAAACGGAGACTATATACCATGTTTAAAATATTCAGTACCTATATTTGTTGAATAAATGTATAAAATGCAACGTTTAGAGGTTAGCGGTGCGGTACGACCACTATAGTCGTCGTTAGGCGTAAAAGGGTTAAAGAGGGTACAAATGGATCTTTTTTATGTAGATAGTCACAGTGTTGTTGCGGCCCTGACAAATTGTACTTCACTTGCAGTGAAAAGCATGCATATAATCTATATACCACACCTTTTGTTTGTTCAACCTGACGGCCACTTTTTAATTGCGACCCCGTAGAGAATAACTTGATTGCACTGCTGCAAGCGGACCACCAGTATTCTAATAAGCCTTCCTTCTCTCTGGCGGCAACTTCAGTCCACTTTCCATTCTTTTTTTTAACGCCACGTCAATTCCTGAGAAGCAAATTGGTCCCCGTGTTCTGACATAACGAACGTGCAGCACATAAATTACTATATACGTGGACGTTATATTGATAGCACCCGAAGCACGTAAGTGACGTAGTTGACTTGTACCGCTATGAGAAACATGGAGAGTTCTGTGGCCACCCGGAATTGCCAGAGTTACAGAGATCTTCACTTGTCACTTATAATCCGACAGATCTCGTACTGAAAAAAAAAAATTGATGCACATTCTTTCTCTTTTCTGTGCTTGTTGTGGAAAGATATATATTTATGTATATATATATATATAATTTTCAGGTACTCTATATTGTTCATTGTATATAACACATTTTAGGCTGAGCCTGAAGTTGGCTCTGTAAGAGGAGCCGAAACATGTTGCTGTTATAAATGATTTACGTAATTATATTTTAATTGTGATTATTACTTAATAAAAAGTTGTGTTGGAGTGTGAAATTATATATATATATGTCTTTGAAGTTTCAAGCCTTCTGGAATGTTGTACCGTTTTGATTGGTAAACAGTTATGGACGAAATAAAGGAATGCGGTGCCTTCATATCTAGGGTCAAACACCTTTTTTTGGATTGCTTGATTCTAAAGTTGTAGTTATTGCGAAAAGTCGGTAATTATTGTACCTTTTGTGAAAACCTCAAATCTCTCCCACATCTTTCAAACCCTTCTTTTGCTTTAAGGAAGGAATGCAATATTACGAAGTGTTCGACACGTGCTTAGAATTAATATGAACTAGTATTTATATGGTTCAAAGAGAGTCAACATTTCAAGTTTCGTGCGTCAGTACAGACGTCTTTAGGGAACTGTTAACACTAGCTCTTGAAAACATCCAACGCTCGTGGAAAATATGGAGTTTCACAGCACGAAACAGTATTTGTTTTCAGAACGGATAGATTTCTCCTAATTAAACAACGGTAATCTTCCTTATTGAGGCAGGTAATGTTGTGGTGTCAGAATATTAATTCATGGAGATTAAGGTGGCTTAGTCACGCAGATTGGAGGAGGTAGAAGAAATAACGATTTAAGGATTTTGCATGCGAACCTGAAATGAGGTGGTCATTTATAAATGAAACGTATTCTACTGTTGTGCAGGCAAATGTTTCTCTTGATTGTCATAATGACATTTGTCCAGTTCCTAGAAAATAATAACTTCCCACAAATTATGTAAGTCTACTCTTAACCCTTTGACGCCTAACGACCACTATAGTGGTCGTACCGCACCGCTAACCTCTAAACGTTGCATTTTATGTATTTATTCAACAAGTAAAGGTACTGAATATTTTAAAACGTGGTGTACACTGTCCGTTTTTTCTCTTCAAAATGCACTTTGTTTCATAATTCTAACGTATTTTGTTCCTGTTTTATTCACATTTTATATACAGAATGTGCTAAAATTTAAAAAAAATAATTCCGGCGCCAAAGGGTCAAAATTAGTAGATTGGGTCTACAGTATGTTTCATCCGAATATCTTTAAATGCGTGGCAACTTCTATTGTTAGTTCAGAATCGTAGTAAGTGCGCTTGATCCTTTCGTAATATGTCTTCACACTGTTGAATTGTAGCGATGCTGTGTTACGTTTTGAGGGGCGCGAAAGAATTGCGTCAAACAATGTATTTAATTAATACACCAACAAATGCACATATATTCATTTAATGGTCTAAAATTCACATTAAAACACTTAAAACGCTCCTACACGTTTCGATCATACGATCATCCTCAGGGAGCATACATTGTTCCTTGCTAAAATTACAGTTTAAAAACACTCAGTGATTTTACGTTGAGTTGGTGTTGTGGCAGCATGTCTTGTGTATTGTGTGAGTCGTATACTGTTCATATTGAGCCTGGCTATGGATGTGCGTTGTGCGACATATACTTGTACTGTTCAGACTGAGCCTGGCTATGGATGTGCGTTGTGCGACGTACAGCGTGAGACTCACGCTATACGTTAGCTTCTTAGGAAGGAATCTGTTGCATAGAGTAAGTGTAAGTAAATACAGGGGTGCTGATAAGTCCTTAGCCCGACCAGGAAGGAAACAGGCTAATGTTTCTGTCAGAATGGCGTGAATTTCCTTCGGCGCCTTGCCTTGCAGGAAAAGAAACTTGATGACAGCTCGCATCTCGATTTTGTTGAAATAGCGGGCGTCCCTGACATGCTTCCGAGCTTGTTTCCTTCCTGGTCGGGCTAAGGATTTATCAGCACCCCGGTATGTGTGTTAATACTCATAGGATAAAAGAACTGACAGGTATTTGTGTTTTGTACGCTATGTGGAATGTTCCTCAGCTCAATTCATACGTAACACCGACAAATTTCTCCTTTAATATATCAAGCTGACCAAAGATACCCCCCCCCCAAAAAAAAGACATGAATGAATATCACATTTTTAAACGCTCACTGGACGAAGGAGTGTGGGCGAATTGATTGATGCTTTGCGTGTGGTCAAACCCTCAGGCGGGCCTGTTGCTTACGAAGAGCGGTGAGCTGTGGATGGAACCTGTGCGAGGTCACAATGGAGGTCCCGGCAAGGAGCGACCCCACATAGTTTTCAAGCGTTCCGTAACCCACGACGCCAAAAAGCGCAAACGAAAGAGGAAGAAAAGGCATGAAAAGAACTGCGGAACCCGCGGTGAGTAGACACAGATTACCGTATACATTATTATAGGGACATTATTTTATCCGACAAATCGCATCGCTTTGTACTGAAACTGTTTTGCGAGACGTCGAGCAGCGTAGGGTTCAGGAATGTACCGAGTTTAGGTAAACTCGTATTTCGGTGTACTGCAGTTAATATTAGGTATTTACTTACAATATTTACAGGGTTATTCGAAATGATTGTCAGGGTTTTAACAACGTGTCATACACAATATACTTGAGATAGGAGTATATGTGTCTTTTTAATTTAATAGAACAACACTCCAAGTTTTTGTTACATACCTTACAGGTGCTCTATATGTGCACCCTTCGTGATTCTACAAACATCAACACGACAATGAAATGTAAGCACACAATAAGCCTTCTCATTGCCGTTTGCCGCCATCTTAGTAAACTGCGCTCCAAGCGGAGAAATGCATAACTACTGCACACCACACATCATAAAAGAAAACTTTGAGAATTTCTAGATCCATCGGTGCAACTACATACTCCTACATACGACAAGTTGTTAAAACCCCGACAATCATTTCGAATAACACTGTATTTGAAGAATGTGCCGGGAATGTGACTCTTCCCACCCCCACCCCCTCCCTACACGCGCCATAGCTAACAAACACTTTTTTTCTGTTCAAGTCGAAGTTTTGTAAGTTAAACGAGTCGACAGGAAGTGACTAGCGATAGTCGTATGATAAAATAATGTCCCCATATAACTAGCATTTTGTAGAGAACGAGAGTAAAACGGATTCTGCTTTTTAAATAATTCTGACATTTTTTCATCTTCAATATATGTGCTGGATTGTTTGTGGATGGTTAATTGGATAATATATGGAGCAAAGATGTCATAGTTGATTATATTTATTTTAATATTAGCATACAAAGACCGAGCCTACCCACTCATTTTTCTAGCGTTTCCGAAAGTTTATATTTGAACATATATGAATTCTATCCATTCAAGAATAAGCAGTTAGACTATATTTCTGCCTCTGACATGAGTGAATAATTAGCTAATAGTACTAAATAGCATAAGTCACTATACAGGATCGGTCTGAACCTGTGGCAGCATGTACACACTTTTTAAGCAATCAGATCTATCGATGTTGTCAATCAAAAAATTTAAAATTGGAATTCACAATAGAACAGGCTGTAGAAGGGGTGAGTGGCGAACGCCACGCCCCAGCCGCTTTACCCCCGGGAAAGACAGCCAGTATCCATTATATAGGAAGCTGGGTGGGCCTCAGGGCCGGTCTCGACGGGTGTGGAAAATCGCGCCATCGCCGGCATTCGATCCCCGAAACGTCCAGTCCGTAGCAAGTTGCTATACCGACTGAGATATCACGGTCCAAGTTGGCAATATATGCAATGTGTAATATCGCAGTACTTGGCTGAAAGAACTGACGGATACCAAACAATCAAGTTGAGGGTTCCGGTGTCAGGGGAACTGTTCGAAACTGTGACCTCCGAAGTGAAACTCTGGGGTAAAACGTCCGCTACCACCGGTTCCATATTCGAATTACATATGTTTCAACACTAACAGAACAGAAGTTAGTATTTAGAACATCCTGTTCTAATGATACTTTCACCGTTCTATTATATGAATACGATCAGTTACTGCAAATAAAGTAGCCTCATACACACGTTACGGCTTTTAATCATAGAATTTTTCCCGAAAGGTTTGCCCTTGCAAAGTTATTTCACAACAATCTTTTTTGGAACTCCTGGCATCAAGATCTGGAGGGCGCCTCAAATTGAGTCGCGTCATGTAACCTTGCAAGACACCACTAGATTTATCTCATACGCATTGGAGAATGAGAAATGCAAGCAAAAGTTTGGCAGGAATTTTTCGAAAGAAGACATCACATAGGAGATACAGGCGTTATTTGATATTTGGAGTCGACATGATCTTCACGTGATGTTTCAAAGCAACGCCTAGTTAATGAGGGTCGAAAAGGGTCCAGTGACGAATTTTTGTAAAATAATTATAAAGCCTCGGTTATTTTAAAACTGGAAAATTCTTACCTGCTGAATTACAATCTTACGTGAGATTTGATTGTTTTTGTTATGTTGGTTACGTAGGTTTGTTACGAAGAATGAGATGGGCTGGGCATGTGGCGCGTATGGGTGAGGAGAGGGGGGTTTATAGGGTCTTGGTGGTGAAACCAGAGGGAAAGAGACCACTGGAGAGACCTAGGCGTAGATGGGTGGATAATATTAGGATGGATCTCCAGGAGGTATGATGTGGGTATATCGACTGGATTGGGTTGGCCCAGGATAGAGACAGGTGGCGGAAAGCTTGTGAGTGCGGTAATGAACCTTCGGGTTCCGTGAAATGCGGGGAATTTCTTGACTAGCTGCAAACCAGTTAGCTTCTCAAGAAGGACTCTGCACCATGGAGTAAGTAAGTTTGATGGAATTAGTTATTTAAGATACTGTCATCTTATCCTCGGTTGAGACACCAAAATTTTTACTGCCTTGTTTTGGGTTTTCCCTCACTGCCTTTTTTGAGAAATGCTGCAATATTTTCTTGAAGCAGTCCATGACCACTACTGCCCCTTACTAAAACTTTCACTCATATTTTTCGACGATTTCATTATTAGTCACATGAACTTGAGATTGGTTGACAGAACCACGGCGCCTTGTAGAAACTCGACTGGAATGGAAGCAGCAAGTTGGAAAGGTAAAAGTGCAAGGTCGGGGCAAATCCAGAAAGACCAGGTGGAGACGCTCCATAAGCAAGGAACGACACGTTGAGGCTTTGCTGGTAGCCGACACTTCCATGATGAATTTCCACGAGGACGGAGACGTAGAGACGTACATCCTCACCATCATGAATATGGTGTCGGCCCTTTACAGCGACGCCAGCATCGGAAATACAATAAACGTCATCGTCGTAAGGATCATTCTACTGGAGGACGAAATTTCTCAGGTGAATTCACAACCTTCACTTATCCCATTGATAAGGAAAAATACAACTGCAGATTAATTAATTCTTTTCTCCTTGTGCTGTAACTCATACCCTTCTTCATTCTCGTCGTGCTGTAACTCATACCCTTCTTCATTCTCATCGTGCTGTAATTCATACCCTTCTTCATTCTCCTCGTGCTGTAACTCACACCATTCTTCATTTACATCGTGCTGTAACTCATACCCTTCTTCATTCTCCTCGTGCTGTAACTCATACCCTTCTTCATTCTCCTCGTACAGTAACTCATATCCTTCTTCATTCTCCTCGTGCTGTAACTCATACCCTTCTTCATTCTCATCATGCTGTAACTCATACCCTTCTTCATTCTCAACGTGCTGTAACTCATATCCTTCTTCATTCTCATCGTGCTGTAACTCATACCCTTCTTCAGTCTCCTCGTGCTGTAACTCATACCCTTCTTCATTCTCATCGTGCTGTAACTCATACCCTTCTTTATTCTCATCGTGCTGTAACTCATACCCTTCTTCATTCTCATCGTGCTGTAACTCATACCCTTCT
>Ga0123355_10017336_pt1 | contig 11379 bp, 5 predicted proteins | sample TergutEmb28metaG_3_FD_89872 | JGI IMG/M metagenome (GOLD analysis project Ga0123355, IMG submission 89872) | Embiratermes neotenicus P1 segment gut microbial communities from Petit-Saut dam, French Guiana - Emb289 P1 | ecosystem: Host-associated > Arthropoda: Insects > Digestive system > Gut ...
AAACACTCGCATTAACGCCGTAGTCGTCCTTAGGGTTCCAAGCACTTTACATGGACACGCAGGCATAATGTTGACCGCATTCCAGTCTCAACGACATGCGCAAAGTACATATAAAGCGTCAGCTGAAAAGGTGCAGTATGTGGAACCGCAAGAAGACCGCACTTTTCTCTGCCCATTATCTACGTAACCGTTCAACTTTGAATATAGGTGTTTTGTGTTATATCGGTATACTTTAACATAAGGAACACTCTCCCGAAGTCTGGCACATTCCTCCTGGGACACTCTGTATTTTCAAAAATTTTTCCCATCCACTCTCCTATTAGATGTGTGCCGGCGTTTTTACTGAGAGTAAAGCGGCCGGAATGTGAAGCCAACCACTTACTTCCGTTTAGTGCCGGAGTTAAGAATGAGTGTAGCTATACCTGCACTCCTTCTATATATCTTCATGGCGTGAACAGCGAAAACGTCGCAGTTTACCTTGCTTTTAAAGTTGATGTTGCTGAGGTGATAGACTTGTGTTATTACATCGCTTAGGATAATAGTTTCTTCTGAAGTTTCGGTGACTTGTTGCCTTCACCTTCAGCGCGACAAAAGTTGCTGCTTTTTAATTTGACTACGAATATAATCTTATAGTAGAGTATTAAAGTAAAGCTGTCTTGTGCAAGCTACGAAGTCGTATGGAGGTGTGGAGAATAGCCTCTTTCTTCACCAAGGCAGTGGATTGGGTGACAGTGCTGAAGTCAACACTCTGGTCGCTTTACGTCCGAGGAGAAATATGTCATTACTAATTATAAACGTGGCTTTGTGAGCTCCAGGAACGTTCTGGGCTGTACAGCAGAGAAAATCCTCTGGCACCTGCTGGCAGCAGAACCATGACTCCTTGGTATCTATCCAGTAGCGTAGTCAACATACCGGTTGTCAAGGTGTAATAGTTGATTAGCTACAATCTTGTCCATATGTTCATAAAACGCTGCACATTATTTATTCTCTTAAGAGTCCTTTCTAAATTCGTGCCTTGTTTTCTATTGGCAGTGATAAAGCAGAAGTGACGTCATGGATGATGTCGGACACAAGTACACCCCACTGCTGGGTAGTTCTGAAGAAGGGCGGTAAGTGTACTCTGTGACTGTGAGTGTGACACGAGGAAAGAGCAGGAGGCACTGTGAATAAGATCGGCAGAAGCGTATCCATGTTTACCGTAACACAATTTATGAACGATTATTATTTGATTAGCACAAGAGTTTAGATTCTCATTGCTGTGAATATTTCGGATCGTGGCCTTGCGGACTGTCATACCGTGCTGTCTGGTGTGTGGTTTCCAACTTGCCGGATCCACCTATAGGATCAGATTTAATCAGATGAGCAGAATGTAAACAAGGCGTTTCATTTCTTTCACAGAAATGCACAGTACGGTTTTTATGCCTTAGCAAATTAAGTAGTCTGCTGTAGAGGTGGCTTTTACAATACTGATGCTTAAGTTCCCTACAGTAAACTGTAATAAGACACTCATATAGGTTTCATGGTAGTATAAAACACAAATCTCCAGTCGCCAAAATGTAATGGCGTTGTTACAGACCTTATACCAACAAAACTTATGTTTTCCTAACTTATCCTCCAAACAAAATACAAATATATTTCACAAAATGCTCGCGCCATTCGCTTGGTATCCTTAAATGAACCCGACAGGTGACCTCTGCGCGTTTATTCCTGAAAAACTACCAGTTGTTTTGAAATATTATGAGGCGGTACAACTGACATAGGCAGTAGGCAAACAGTTTATTGTTTATAACAACGAACGTCCGCTTCTGTATCTTGTCCTGGAGATTCTTTCTCCTGGCAGAAGAATTCCTGGTTTGCACCCCTTTTTTCAACGGAGTTTCCCAATATTAGATTTGAGGTTTTCATGGCTGTGACGATCTGTATTATATCCTTGTAAACTCTGATAGGTGAGTGCCATCGTTTAAGTGGAACATCGTTTCTAATTAGGAAACCTATAAAGCCAGAGTTGAATATTAACTTTTTCCCACATTCTCTCCAGTTTGTAATTTATGGTGCTGTTGCATTAGTTGAGGTTCTTTCAACTTCCTACTTCAGATTCAAGTCTTCTAAAATATTAAGCCATGTCGACTGGTAAGGAGTTCGAGACGTTTCAAAACGGCGTAGTGCCGTACTCTTCGGTGTCTGGCAGTCCAAGAAGTCGTTTGTTATTAACGTAGGATATTATTCAGACCAGTTGTGTATATTGCCTTCCAAAGCAGTGTCATAATGTCCTTTGTATCCTGTACTTTTTCTCCTAACCGACTTCACCTTCAGTAGCTTCAAAAAATGCACGTAAAATTACAGAGAAAAATAATTATAAAGGAAGCTCTAAAGAGGATCTCAGTAATTAACCACCTTCATGTAAAAGTTCTTGTTTTATAATAAGCTTATTTTATGCCTCTACATGTTTCGAGCACATAGCACTCGAAACATGTAGAGGCATACAATAAACTTATTATAAAACAAGAACCTGTGCATTAAGTTGGTTAATTGCTAAGATTATACTGAGATGCACGGTCAGCAAAACATCAAAATTTCTAAAGAAGAGTTATGGCAATTTCTCTAAGTAAATCCATGTAGCACACAGACCGCTAAGTTTCATTCATATAACCCCAAAATTTCTATAATTGCAACAGAAAATAATTTTTTTAACTGTATCATTTGTGTCAACATGTCGTGGTTCGACAGAGACAGAGTCGACTACAGATAAAATATTTGGTAATTCTGTCCGTAATGCCTCAAATATCGAACTAGGTTGCCAAAATTTTGAAATCGGCACCTCAGATGTAAAGTAACGGATTAAACTCAAATTTTACTGGTGTAGTCTGAGTTCGTTACGTGATTTCCTTGGCCGCACTCTTATCTAACTTCTTAGCCCTCGATGATAGAGCTATCTCCGTACAACCAATCGACACGTGTTGTTCAGCTGAGCCACTTGCTGCACAAACAACACACTCAAATCAATTCTGTAAACATGATTCCGGAGAAAAGGTCAAAATTTTGGGAGGTGAAAGTAACCGTCATTGTGAGAACGTTCATACGAAAATGTGTCTAATTCTGAATGTTTAGAGAGACAGAGCTGCTTTAATATAAAATTAAAAATGCGCTGTAAATGTTAAAAATTAAGAGAAATTAGTCACTGTTAATTATAATTTTAATTTTAATTTATTATTGCAAACAGAGGTTCGTTGCACAGAAATAAAAAAAATTGTCACAGTTTACAATAAGCGTTCTAAAATGCCTCCGTCAACTCGTGTGTGAAGATCGCGTATTTTTGCGTCTGAGTTGATCTTCACGTTTCTCTATGGGGGACGCATTATCAAGAATATTAATATTAAATTGAAATTTAACAGTAACTAACCAAATATTCAGCAACTAAAAATTAAACACGGTCGAAACACTTTTTACCTCCTACATATTTCGGCACCAGCTAGGTGCTATCAAGGAATCCTGTTTTGGGAGGAAGGAAATGCTGTGTCGATTGTATTGAAATTTAGTGCATGAACAGTTGGTTACTTGGGTTGAATTTGCCATCATGCACGGTGCATACGATGTTAAGGTAACAGTAAGTAATTTATATTTCTTGAAACCATTCACAACGCTTGTGTATTTATAGATTCAAATAGTTTTATCTCGGTAACCATTCAGAATTACATGTTCATAAAACATTTTATTCTGTAAATGACCGATATTATTCGCCTCCAGAAACAGTGATCTTTTCTCCTGAACCATTCTGTGTAGTTTCAAAGCATAACTAAAAAGTATAGAAATAACAAATTCTATAAAAAATAAATGTTTTCAAAACGTGTTGCTCTGATATACTGCCGTGAAGTACATCGTTGCAGTGAATTTGTTTCAGATCCGTTTTACACCTTATCCAAACCAGACCTAGATTTTTTAGCTGTCGTTTCACTGATTTTTCTAGCAAAATCCTTTGTTTGTCGAAATTGCGTTCTTCGAACTTGCCATTAAAAACCTGCCAGGAAACAGTACCATACTGGTGGTGCAGATGCTGTATCATTCATAAACTCAGAATGACACTGAGGCCCACAGCCCACTATAGAAGTGGTCCTACAATATCCTCTTTTTAAACTAACATGTGTTTTTCACTCCGATCGGTAAACGTGAAATTTTTTCCTATAAAAGATAATAAAAGCGTAAGAATTTGTGGAATTACGGGTGTGGAGTTAACCACTTATTCTTTAACCATGGGGCTTTTTGAACGTGAATGACCAGCTTCAGACTCCGGCCTGTCTGCCTTTGGGAAAGAGGATCGGATGTAATTTGAAGGCGGGTAAAATTGTCCTTCGGAGACGGCTTGGATGTTTGGGGAAAAGAAATCTCTTGTCTTTCTCTGGAATCGAAACACGATTCCTCTGTTCTCCAGCTCGTAGCCTACGGCTGAGCTGTCCTGATGGGTATTTCTTTTTAACCTGATGGATTATATTTTTCCTTGCTTAAATTATGCGATATCTGCATTCAAGCCAAAATCCAATATGAAATTGTATGACGTTTCTGTTTCTTTATGTTACGACTACTACGCACTTATTAACCGACAGCGCACCTACAAGATAACAGCCTACTATCTAAACCATGAGGATAAAAAGCACACAGAATTTATGGATATATCTGTTTGCGTAAGTTTGAAACTTGGTATCATGTCCTCGGCAACGAATATTTATTTAACGTGACCGATAAGACGGTGATTACAAAAATAATGGACGCCAAGGGATAAGGTACAGGATAGTGAATGTATTAATGAGGATAGGATGTATATGTAGCACGAATGAGGGTGTTGAGAAATGTAAGCAACATTTGTTTGATGAAACTAACGCGGAGACTATAAAAAAAGGGAAAAAATGTATCTGAAACAGGATCAATAATCTGCGAACTAAATTTAGAACGGTCGATATACGATTCAGGGTTGAAGTGTTATGAACGCAATAATGAATCCAAAGTCTGATTTGATAAAAGGATGGAAGTTTCATGATTAGGTGCGATCTGCTTTTCAAGAAGGGTACCACTGCAGTCTGCCTGTGCAACATTCCACTATTTTACTGCAAACGTTTAGGAGTTCCAGATTCATAAGTTCTGTTTTAGTTCCTTTATTGGAAATTCCACTCTTACTTTCCTCCAAAATTGAAAGATGCAATAATTTATAAATGCCAGTACCTTCAAATGTTGCGCCATTGATTCCGAATCTCTGTCAGAGTTTATTACGTTTATAGATTGCAACATAAATTCACCACTACGCGTAGATTTGTTTATATGTTTATATCCAGTCCTGAATAAGCAGACAAGATATACAGATGTGTATTGTAAGGGGGTTACAAACCCTCCATTTGAAGTGAAACGCACAGCAACGGTCAACGTGACTGCAAGATTTTTGTCTAGCAGTGAAGGTTAAGTAAAACGACCCTAATTTAACTTTTGGTTTCAGATTCGGTTATTTCATTCAAAGAACGCCTTTGGAGAAGAAGCTGATACTGCTGTCGATAGTTCTGGCAGTGTTGACACTAGTTCTGTTCATAGTAGTAGGAGTCCTCAACCACAAATGTAAGTAATGATACGACCTTGTTGAAAATCATAACTGTACACGATAAATGTAAGGAGCAAATTAATGTATATAGTTCGCCTACACAACAGACGACGCTCGAATAGAACGGATGTTAAAGACGTGATGTATATACTGTAAAGCGATTCGCTCTACGGTACCGATGGTAAGATTTCACAATGCTTCATTTTTGGTGTTTATCACATCTGGGCCATTGTACTTGGTGTGAAAAATGAGATGCTTTGCCAACGTTTCGAAACAAGACGCACACCCTTCTTCAGAGTTCAAGTAAGTTGCTGGGCCTCAGGAAGGCCTCTTCTCTACAGGCGTCGATTCCAACTTGCTCGGAACTAGCATTAGTTCATAAATCGCTTTGTAAATACCGTATAACACAACTGCATGCCTCCTGTCAAAGCATTATTTCACCCGTTTACAGAGTCTGGGCGAAATACTCTTTATTATTGTGCGTTTTTGTGATTTGTATTCATCATAATCATATAAACATGTGAAATACCTTGGTGTAGTCCTGTACAAAACGAGTGCATATTTCTACACCCAGCACCGATTAAAACCACGGCCTCCCGAAAATTTAGATTCCTCCTTACAGATTTGAAAGTGAGGATTAAATTTTGACTCTATACTCTGCACCGAGGTTTTGGATGGGTGGTGGTCTTGAGAGCCGCTGCGTAGTTCGTGTGTTCGGTGCGGATGGTGCCGCACGGCACCATCCACACCGTACACACGACCTACGCCGCGGCTTTCAAGACCACCACCCATCCAAAATCTCGGTGCAGAAAACTATATGCCGCAACTCAACATCTAATGCTCCTGATATTTCGAGCCAAGAATACATTTATAAAATTACCTAGTTGCATCAAGTTGACATTTTACTTTATTTCAAGTATAGACGTGTTAGAATGTGTACGTTTTTCTCAAACTGTTGATGAATTTGTCAGTAGGCTAGCATGCACAGCTGTGAATATTGTATAACGTTACAAGTTATACAGTATAAAATCAAGTAATTTCCTGGACTACATCAGAAACGAGACAAAACACTTAAAAGCATAGCGCAGTAATAACTTGCCTTCCTCAACAAAGACGTAGGTTACGTCTAAAAATTAAGTCATAAATCCTCAGTATGTCCGGTGTTGTGATACATAGATGGTAAAAGTCCACAATTAACAATCGATGTCAGTGTATCCCACAAAATTCATCCCTCGAGATGGAGGCAGCTTGTTCTTCCGAAACGCCGGGTGCACTGTCCATCTCCACACGATGCAGAAATACCGGACAGTATCAACATCACGCCGTATGACCAAAAACCACGCAGCAGGAGGGGATCAGTGCAACAATATTAAATATAAATAAGAGCAGCCACTCTGTGACCAGATGACATCGAGAGTTGTTGACATTCCCACGTCTATAGAACACAGATCAGCTCTTACTATACAATCCCGATATTATTACCGCGTGTGTGTGTTGTGGCACTGCACTTCGGCGTGTTCTAAAATTTTCTGTAAATCTGTTACTTCTATCGTTCGCAACTAAACATTACAATTAACAGTACGATACAACTGATTAAAAATTTCCATGTCTTTCAGCCCCAGTAGTTTGGGTCACTTTGCAGGTTGCGCGATTTCAACATACATGTGCTTTTTAAAGACTTCCACCACAGTAGTTACTTTGAAGACTGCATTGTTCTGAGATGTGACGTCACATAATTTATTAGAAATTTGCCAAAACTCCGAAGGAACGTAATGCCTTCATCTTTAGGGTAGAAAAATGTTAGGGCTCTTCAAGTCTCATTTTCCAATAATCAGAATAAAATAAATGCGTCAGTTGTCAATAATGGTTATAAAATATCACAATTTGGGTACAAATGTTAATGAATTCCAAATGGACAGTCTTGCGTGCAGCATACGAGGTCTGCATCACAAACATAGTTGGTATGAGCTCAATATGTGACTGCTGTATGCAGTGACAAAATGGGTATATGGAAAGAGATCACGCACAGTGTTACAGGTCACTGCTTATCTACTGCTGAAGTTTCCTGTTCTCTCTAGAACAGGGATGGGAGAAGAGATTTTTGTATGACATTCCTCTATGAGTATTCGGTAACTGGGATCACTCCTGGACATAACAGTTTACTGCACTGCCACAGAAGAGCGCATTGCCTGTTCTTTCCAAACACTTTGAAATCATCAATCGCTTGTTCTCGCCATGCAATTCTAGGCTCAAATATCTCAAGTCGTTTAAAAGCGTCGTTAAAAGAAACTACGAATCGGATAAAACATAAAGGTATGTAGGGTTTAAAAACACCTTACTGTGTGGTCACTGTAATCTTAGAGAGATCAGTCACTTTAAAATGGCATTATTTATTTAATGCTGAAATAAACGAATAGAGCGTACGTATGAATTAATAAAGGTATTAAACTTACACTGAATAGGGTATATGGTCATAACAATGAATGAAATTTTTAGACGGTGAATGTGGTAGCAGACAAAAATTCCTACGACATTTCTGTTGCTGGTTCAGCCAACGCCCACATTTTCTAATGGGATGAGGATATTTTCTTTAGAAAGAACTAGTCTACATTCCGGGAAATTCAGCGCTGTATAAGCAAGTTCATTTTTTCCCGTCCACGCAAAGACACAATGAATAATTCTGAAATTTTGTGGAATTTGTAGCCTGAGACTACGAACTGACTTCAATATGTGACTGCGTTTATTCGCGTAGAAAAGCAAAGTTGTCTTGTGCATACCGTAGATGGAGGTAGCAGATTCCTTAGAAGCGTTGATTCGTTGCTAGCAGCCTACACGGGCATCACATGTCAGAAGTCAGCTTTCTCAGAAATGACTATTTTTCAATAATTTGGATAGATTTATGGAAAGCGTGTATCTCTTAAACTATCCTGCAAAGGGAATTTAGCTATTGTCGATCCACACCGAAAATGACCAGAATTATTTTTGTATCGGGCAATATAACCGGTACTTTCTATGCTAGTGACACGTATTCCCCCTACCAGGGGTTGTAAAAGTGATAAATGACACAATAGGTTTCGGCACTGTAAATGTTTAGCAAAAAAATGAGGAAAACTGTTTATCACTATCTGCAGCGCTGTGTAGAATTAAGCCTTGCGTCTGTTTTGCGTTTGACAGAAGGCGAAAAAGCCAGTTACGTAATTACGAAAGCCGAAATTGGTGACATGTTTGGAAACACCAGAAAGTTAATTGTATAATTCAGGAGACGGCGTACAGAATACGGGGAAAGGAGGTGATATCAATGTTATGGAAATATCAGACTTACAGAAGATGTCACACTCCATAACTAGCATTTAATTTCATCTGCAGTAAAACCTGCATGTAATGTAGCGCCAGAAAACGTAGCAATCAACTCACAAAATGTTGTACCTTTAATATGGGGATACACTTGAGTGATATCTATAGGAACACGCGTGTAAAGTCTCAAAATATCATTAAACAAGATGCTAAATTCAGGCTGCCTAACAATTTAACAGTTGCTTAGTTGTTCAATATTCCCCCAACCTCTATTTTCACAGAACCCGACGATTCATGATTACACACGTAAGAACCCACCATTTTACCACATCTGGAGTCATACGAATCAAAACCACCTCTTAAAAAATATTTCTTTTCCAAGTAACGTCACATAGGACACAACATTTGGCACGTACATAAGCAAATGACTCCAGAAATTAGCTTGCTATGAATGTTAGTAAATCTAACGCCAACAGGTGATTACACAATCGAAATTATTCTGATTAGACTGGAGGGTTAGAAAGAAAACTTGCGTTTTACAAGAGGGGAGTGCCCTATTTACAGTCTGGAATTTCCAGATGTCGCAGTATCATGAGTTTTCTTTAATAATTTGACTCGATACAAATGTTTACGTTGGGTTACGATGGACTATACGAGTACAGTGGACTAACTTTCAGGTTTACAAGGCAGTCGGCAATAATAGGTTTACGTCTGTAGATATCCCCAGCCTGCCATCGAATTTTACCTTTCTCTCTCACAAATTATTGCATTATTCCACTTCGAACCTACCAAAAAAGAGTCCGAGGTAGGTAAAGGAAAGTGTTTGTGTCCCAATTCCTGTCAAATAACTGCCAGGTGACATTTATGTACTTCAGTTTTTGTGACCTTAGATAGAAACTAATGCAATATCCACACAGTTCATACGCCGTATCGTCTAGTGACCCGATGGAGTACAGTCTTACCAGTTGCCCGTGTCTTTAAAAAAACGCGTGACATAACGTTCCGACAGGGCCGGCACTTCGATCGGAGTGGAATTGCATTGTTTAACGACGGTATTAAAAATACTTACATTTACCTGTTTCGAGTGAGCATGAATAGTGAGTTGGTAAGAATTTGAAAACAAGACGACACCTAATCTAAGGTGCTTTGTTTTTGGTGGCTGAGCCCTGTAAATGGTTAAGAATCGTGTTTCTGGCCCCGTGGTAGCAATCAACTTGGAAAATGAGAAAGAAGTTTGTAACATTTAAACATTTGTTGCTACGAACGAGGTTTTGGGACATGAGTGCTGGTATTGTTGTTTGTATGACCAAGATTATTTGTTCATTTAAAAGTAAACGATTGTATTTGAGATAAGATATTCATAATTCATACCACATTTGCCGCTTTTTCTTCTTTATTTCTTTATATCTGTGTCTAATTCTTGTTTGTTTTTTGTGAGAATAGTAATAAGGGTTTAAAGTGGTTCTTTCAGCGCTTACAGATTAAATGTAACAGTTTATCTCTGTTTCTATCCTTCCAGATTTCAACAGTGATTATTTTCACTACAGTTTTCCTATCATCATACATAGTTCGACAAATGTAAGAGTTTACGTACAAAATTATGCGACTAACATAATATATTTTGAAACAGGATTTTCTGTAACTATGAATTGTGGCGGTAAAAGAAACGTTAGACTGATATTAGCTTCTTTCTACATGACTTTGTATTACATTCGCCCCCCCCCCTCCTCACTCTTTATGTTGCTTGATACAGACTGCGCTTGCCCCAGGCAGCTGTTTGAACTGCTGTCTACGTGAAAATTTTATGTTCTAGAGGCGGAAGTACCGCCATGTTGATAAAGAGGGACTGAGATTTATAAATTGCCCCATACTCTCTAACATATTTATGTTAGCCTCTCTCCGACGAACTCGATTAGTATGTTATCTGCAGTTTCTGGAACGCCGTTTAAATTTACGTAGTCGGTCGCTTCTCAAGCAGAATTACTGATTTTGTTGGCCAGATTGCGGTGTTAGAATGACTGTATTACAAATATCGTTCCTTGAACGGCTTTTGGTGTGTATGTTCTGGCAAGTTTAAGTAATGCAAACAAAAAATCTGCGTAAGATGTGAGATATCACTACTACATTGATTTAACATACGAGGTTACTTTTATGTCTTTGCGTTTCTGTAAAGACTAGTGGTTAGCCTGTAGATAACATTAATAAAAAGCCAAATATGTGGCTACAATTATAAAGAAGAAGGATCGTTTTCTAATCGGGTGGTGTTTAACGGGGTGAAAAGTATAGATGATTCAGCTGAGGAAGCAAAAGGGATGCCACATACCAAGATTGTATGATTTACTTATCTCCAACGGAAACTTTTGAGTCTCATTTAAAATGAAGATCGGGGGGGGGGGGGGGGGGGGGGGACAAAAATATATTTTTTGTGGGTGGGGGGGGTAAAAAAATTATTTTTTTATTTTTTGTTTTTTTTTTTTATTTATTTTTAAAAAATAATATTTTTTAGG
>Ga0123355_10017337_pt1 | contig 11379 bp, 9 predicted proteins | sample TergutEmb28metaG_3_FD_89872 | JGI IMG/M metagenome (GOLD analysis project Ga0123355, IMG submission 89872) | Embiratermes neotenicus P1 segment gut microbial communities from Petit-Saut dam, French Guiana - Emb289 P1 | ecosystem: Host-associated > Arthropoda: Insects > Digestive system > Gut ...
AAGCTCCTGATGATGGATATATTAATGTCCGAAACATGTTGAGCACATAAGAAGTGAAATCAAATAGCAAGTGACATCAAGTTGGTCTTTTATTCTTCAACTATCACAATGATGCACGGTCCAATAAACATAAGAATTACATTTTGTTGTACTGTTTAACCATATAGATAAATCTGTTTGTATGTTTATATGTTTGTATGTATTTGTAACCCAAAGAAATAGAGAGAGTGTGATCTGCATCTGGTGATGTTTTAGTATTGGTGGGAACACGTTCGTGACTGTAGCATTTCAACGCTGTTGCTGTGTCTCATAGTAGCATGTGAATGGAACATTTATATGATAGTTGAAAACTTTTGCTGTAAGACCATCAACTGAATACAGACTTTATTGCAGCTCTTAAAAAACATATCTTTAATGACTTGTATAATGTTAGATGTAAGCTTGGTTTTTGATTATTGTATGTCTTTGTTCTAACACTGGTCTTGCCTTTGGATATGAAGGTTTCAGAGGTATATGCTTCCTTCACCTTCTACCAAATACTGGGAGCTATTGATGAGACAGCACAGTGTACCAGCCCAGAAAACCATAATCTGAACACACACCGCCACAAAAACCTAATTTCCTAAATGCTGCGTGCATAACCCATTGACATTTCTGCCCGGTGAGTTGTAGAACAAATTCACTGTACTCATTGCTCATGTCATCTGTTGCAGGTACTCTGTTAGTGACAGTTTGCTTCACATTGGGATTGAAAGAGCACGTAATCTGGGAGCGTTGTTCATCCCAGACAATTGCAAAGTGTGAGTACTGAGTTGTGACTCTCCCTATAAATATATGGTGTGGTGGTTGACTATTTATGTATACTTCTGCAGAATTGGAATCACGTATTGTTAATGGTGCCTCTACAGACTGTCCCTATTAAAGTGCGTCTTTGTTACTATGGCATGGTATGTTGTCAGGTAGTTGGAGGAGACATCCTCCTTATATGGAGGGTAGCTCCGAATGTATTGAATTCTGTAGTGCTTGTGACAACCAGCGTACTGGGTTGCTCATCCAGCTTGTAGGTTGGGTGAGGTGCTAGTGGCTCCTTACCATAAGAATTGCTTTGAAATGTTAGACAGGGCCATGTACTGGGATTGGTTCTTTGGAATGACCAAAGAAATGGAAAATTTATGTGACCTGTATTAATATGGATCTTAACCCTTAAAACGCCGAATTAAATCACATCTGCCAATTGTTGGCATTATAAGAAGCTCTACTATATTCTCCACATTAGCAGGATAAGGGTTAAATATGATAGGATGGCATGGGTTGGATTAATTTGGCTGAGGGTAGGCACAAGTGGTGGGCTTTTGTGAATGCGGTAATGAACCTTCGCGTTCCATAAGATGTGGGAAATTTCATGACATGCCGAAGAACAATTAGGTTGCAAAGAATGCCTCTGCTCTTTCACATTTGTTAGGTAGGGATTGTGTATACTGTGGCATGCAATTGTAACGGAATATTTATTAAGAATACTTGGCTGCATCTCACGTCATCTTACGCGAACCCAAAAACTGAACCTGAGAAGCTGTGGGAGTAGTGTTGGAGGAAGGAAATCTATATGCAGAAAGTTTTTTTGATGGAGTTAACATGCATATGTGTGTGTGTGTGTGTGTGTGTGTGTGTGTGTGTGTGTGTGTGTGAGTACCATGACAGTAAATGTTGTTTTGAGTGCAACCTTTCGTGTTTAGATACATCAAGACAGCGCTGTTGCCCAGTCTTCCACCCATCAACATGGCTTGCTGCACCAAACCTGTGGAGGATCTTCGAAAGCCAACATTTGGTGACAACTTCCCTCTAGCTGTTCCCCTTAACGTATTATATACCAAAACTCTTCAAGTTAACGTTTGGTGTATTGATCCAAGTCAGCGAGAAGATTGTGTGGTGAGTTCTAGCTTTTATTATGAAAGTTGCTGGCAGAAGAGCATGTCTTATCATTTCACGATAACAGGGTTCAGTGATATTTGACAAATAGACCATTAACATATATTGTACTGCTGTTGTTATATATATTTTGTGTCTTATATGCTAATAAGGAAGGTGTAATGTTTGCCATATCTTTGGCTGGATATTATAGTTAACATGCCACAGTTACCCACAAGAGTTGTGCACTATCACCAATCTCAGCCACGTGCTCTCTCCATGTTTCTTCTGTGTTGTATCCTGATGTCAGGAAGAGCTACATATTCACCCAAATATAAGACAGTCCTCCTCCAAAGTCTTTAATTTTCATGACAGTGCCCATTCAGGACATGTTTAAGTTTGTGCACTAGGAATTCTTTTCGTATATTTGGGGATGTAAAGTATATGTTTTAGTTTGCAAGTTCTCTTATTTTTGTGAAATTGCATAGCGTGAAAAGTAACTGGCAGCACTAATAATTTTGTATATTGTGTTTTATTTCAGGGCTGTGCTCAAGTGAGTTTGGCAGATTTCAGCCCTGAGAGTGTTTCTGTTAAGTGGTACAATATTTTGAGCTTCCGGTTCATGCAGCCACCTTCTGACATGACAGGCACAAACTCAGATGCATTGCCACTCCCACAGCTATTGGTTGGCAATACTGATATAGGAAAAGAAACTCAATCCACAGTCAGTTGTCAAGATGAGGAAAGAAGTAACAACAATCAAGGAAGTGAAGTATCATTTTTCAACAAACAAGTGGCATCTGTTAAGGAAGAGAGTTCGGATGACTCTACTGTCATCTCGTCTCAGACATCAACTCTGACTCGCAACCAAGGTACAGTCATATGGAGTACAGTCAGTTATTTTTCAAGCCCTTGAAATTCTCCTATTTGCTTTCTTCAGTCCCGCTGGTTATTTTGTTGCATTCAATGTCAGTCAAGTATATTTCAGACATTTACTCCTAGCAGACTGATGTGATCAGTCTGGAACTAACCTTCACTTTCACCATTTAATTCCTGAGGACTCAGATGATGTGAATATTCATTGGAAGCCTGTGCCACAAGTCTTGAGCCTGACACTGTTCAGTTACAATATTTTTTTTTTTTTTCCTCATGTCTTCTGTAGACCTTAGCTCTCATAAAGTCAAAATTTTGTGTGTATGGAAACTTGGGCATCCAACATGGTTTGGTATCTATTAAACTGAAAATTGATTTTAAGTGGCCATGTGACTGAATCATGCATAGGGGTTTGGCTTTGTTTGTGTGCTAGTGGAATATGCCGTTAGAATTGAAGTACTTGATACGGAAAGAATTTAGTTTGACTTGAGTTCATGTTTTTTCTGTCCCAAAATATCTGTTCTAGTTTGTTAAACCAAGTGGTAACAAAGTGTCTTCACTGTTGTCTCCTCATACTGGACGGTTGCAAACAGAGGTAGTGCACTTTTGTAAGTTATGGCATGGAAATGTGTAAAAGTGTGTAACTGACCTAGAGTAATTGCAGGTCTGGGTCTGCAGTCAACTGTGACAATGCAACTGGAGGAGGTGGACAGCCAGGAAGAAGAGGAGGAGGAAGACGAGGAGGAGGAGGAGGAGGAAGATGATGATGGAGATGAAGATGAAGAAGATGATGATGATGATGAAGAGGGAATTGTAGTTGAATTTTGCCAGGAGGATATTCTCGAAGAAGTCCTGGAGCATGCTGTAAGTGCAGTTTCATAGCTGCTCTGAGCATCCTTACCGACAAATGGAGGAATTGAGGATTTTTATTTGCAACCTCCGAATAATTCAAAGTTTGGAAATTTGTTTGGTTGGAATTCATGCATGCACTGTGTTTTGATTGAACAGGTGCGCATTAAATTTGTCAATAAACATAAATATTTGACACATTGTATTTGAAGTAGTTTTGACTGTTCATAATGAAATGTGTAAGGCAGTTGTTTTGAAGGACTGTTAGGAATTGTAATACAGCTGAGAAGTTTAGTGCATTTCTTGGATACGGAACTTCATCCAGATATATACAATTGTATGGAAGGTGAAGTATAAGCATCTGTACCTAACATCTTTAACATTTCGTAATTGTATGCAAAGAATGTTAGTATGATGATTTTTCTTTTGCAGGATGACACTGCTGTGATGACAGATTCCTTTGTAGAGTTCCCAGTGGATACACTGGATAAGGAAACCAACACAGAGTGTGTGTTCATTCCAGAAAAAGGTGTAAGGAAGCGTGGCAGTGGTGAGGAACCTGCCAGAGCCATTGTCATTAAACGCTCTCAGACCTTCAGTCCTAGTGCCGCTGTTAGCAGGAATCAGTACATCTGCAGAGTAAGTCATCTGAGTTACATATCCGTATATTCTTAATGGTGTGTATGGTGTGGCCCCTACATTAACCATCTGGCATCAACATAGGCCTACATATAAGATGTGCGGTGTGACACTCACCCTTGCTGAATGTCAAGTATATGCTGTATATCTGCTCTTAGTGCAGCCTCTTTCTAAATTCTGGTCCTCTGCGATCACAGTGGGCATTCACTTCCAGCACCAAAGGTATAACTTCTGCCATCTTATATGTAAGATTCACTGGAACACCGTATTCACATGCGGCAGGAAACTTGTTGTACCAGCTCATTAGTGTTATTGCAGAGAAAGGGATATTAATATTAACCTTCAGGAGAGACTTAGCTGCCATTTGTACCTATTGATGGCCTGATGTTTTTTGGTTTAGCTTGGACATTTAAATTGCTACAAAGTAGACACACAGAGACCAGCCTATGGCATGATAGGCCATTTGCCAATACATTTTGGCGACCAGCATATAGTCTTATAGGACAATAAAGTTTAATGTAAGTCCCAGTCATGAACTTACAAGATCGCTAGTTACCTGCATGCTAGCCGTATGAAAACTGTCTAGCATTTTCTAGTTGTGAACAGTTAGTGAACGTCTGCTTTTCAGTTAAATCGGAGCGATAGTGACAGCTCTATGCCATTGTACCGACGTGGTGGGCCATTTCAGCGAAACTCCATTGAACGTCGATCCTTGAGATGGCGACGTCCTCCTGGTACGGTCCTGATGACAAAACATCACCGCAGTGCAAGCAGTGGAGCATCATGCAGGTGAGTTGCTTGCCTTCAAATTCTAATAGCAGTATTGCTGAAGTTGCCTGTTGTCCAGGTCGTGAAACTGTCATTGGTTGAGTAGGTCTTGTTGTTTCACTGTTCAAGAAGACACACAGACCGTGATTTCATGGGCATCCTGCATGAATGGAAACAGCTCCTCATATTCCATGTTTTTTTTTTTTTTTTGGACACCCCGTTCACACCCTAGTTAAACATATAATAATAATAATAATAATAATAATAATAATAATAACAACAACAACAACAACAACAATAACTGTTTCATTCTTGTATTAAATTTGCTGATAGGACTGAAGAAGGAAGTCTTTCAACATTTTGTTTCTGGTTGAAGTAAAAAGGGTATTTCACACAAAGTCTGTTTCTTCCTTCATATATGCAGCACATTTTAAAGCACTCCTGTTGTCATTTCAGTCATCATCATGCAAGTTGTACTGCTCGAACATCACTGGATTTGGAATTGGATTTGCGAGCACAGCATACACGCCTTCAGGCACTCCAAGATGAACTGGCTAGACTTCGTGAGCTGAAGTCACGACTTGAAACAGCACGAGCCCAAGGTGATCAAGAGCTAGCAGCCTGGGTGCTTGAAGACCAGCAGTTTCAAAATCTTGTTGCTCAGGTGAGCATTCATTAGCTTAATCGGCATTAGATTCCCACCATCATTGTAGTAATGGGATCAACATATTTAATGTCCTGATGGCAAAACAGTTGATGAATGTGGCAAACTGTGGGTCATTCGATGTATTTGTCAGTGATAAATAAAATTTTTTTATAAATATATATTTTTGAAATCTCGTTTCTTCTAGTCCAGCAATTTTACAAATGTTTTCGTTTGATCAGTTTTCCTTCACCTCCTTTAATTTAATGTTTCCTACATTACTAGGCTGAAAGTGGAAGGAATGGGAAGAATGCTGATGACCGCAGGGTGGAGAAGATGCTAAAGAAGACTTCAAAGGAGATCTATAAACTGCGGAAGAGCAAAGCTGGGAAAGGAAAGCCAGATATTATATCATTTAAGTAAGTTTGTACTCGTCATTTGAGTTTCATAACACTATGTACTGTCTTTATCGTTGCACCATGCATTTCATAGAGTCATTTAATTAGCACACCAACTAATGCACATACATAATTTTTTTTTGTTTACATTAAAACATTTAAAATCGCTCCAACATGTTTCGATTCTAAGATCATCTTCAGGGAGTTGCAATGTTCCTTGCTAAAGCAAGGAACAGTGTAGCTCCCTGAAGATGATCTTAGGTTCGAAACGTGTTGGAGCGATTTTAAATGTTTTAATGTAAAAAAAAAATTATGTATATGCATTAGTTGGTGTGCTAATTAAGTGACTATGTACTGTATCACAGGAATTAGGACATTACCTTATATATTTATTGAAGTATACTGCACTAACTTGTACACTTAAATGGGCACGAAAGTACCTTTGGAATCAGATTCTAACAATTCTGTCAACATGTGCTGGGCAAAGTATAAGTTGAATTACCATATTTACTCGAATGCAAGATCAGGGTTTTTCCATAAATTTGGTGCTCAAATTTGTGGAGTTATCTTAAGTTAATGTATGAAGCGCTGAACTGCCTTACCAGATTGCTCTGAACTGGACCATGAGGCCAAACCATGACCTGCATTGCCAAATCATCGTGTAAGATCTCTGCTCTTCTGAGATATTATGCAGCATTAAGTGGTAAGTCCTTTACCAACTTTGCAGGACAGCCCATCGGTCCCATCTGCAATTGTCAAGAAATCCAAAAGAAGAGAGTAACTGTTGTACTCTCACACCATCTTCTTTTTTTGGGCTTACCCATCATCTAATTTTTGGAAGAAGCATGATGTTTCCAAAGCCAGCTCTATTTCCATTTATAAGCCAAGAAGCACGTAACATGATGGATCCCTTAGGTTGGGCTATTCTGAGTTACAGGTCACCACAGAAACAGTAACTTGTTAAGATACGCAGTTGTCAACGGATGTAGTCCAAGAGTAGTAACAGGAAAATGGCTAGTGAAAAATTAAAAATTAAATACAAGATGCAAAAATAAAACCTGGAACAATCAACATTCTAAAAATCATAAAAAAGCCATAAACTCGGACTGATTGGACCGCAGACATGACAGAAAAATCCAGAACACATGTACAGGGAATGGACAAAATAATGGAAACAGATCCACGTAGTCACTGGCAGTAATTTAACCATTCATAGTAATTGTAGGACCAGCAGAATACCAAGGATTGGTGCCCAAATCATCACAGATCCACCTCCATATTTCACAGTTGGAACCAGGCATTCAGGATTGTAGGCTTCCTTAGGCGTTCATCAAACATAAACCTGGCCTAATGTTGGGAAGAACATGATAACTCATCTGGCTATATTACATATTCCAATCATCAGACATCCGGGTTTTATGATTGTCACGCCATCTTTTTTGCCTTTTAGCATTGTTTTCAGTAATCAGAGGTTTAGCAGTTGCAGCTCTACCGTGGACGTTGGATTTGTGAACCTCTTGTTGGACTGTTTTTTTGGAAACAGTCTTCATGCTGAATATTGAGTTCTGCTGTCACCTTTGCTACAGTAGTTATGTGATTTTTAGACACAGTCATCTTCACTGTACGGCGATCCCTTTCACTTAGCTTTGGCGTTCAGCTGCTGTTCCTCTCAGCTGATGTCTTCCTGTGATTTGTGTATGCCATCATGACCTTGTAAACTGCTGTTCTAGATACACCTAATAAAGTGGCCATTTTGCTTACAGATGCTGCAGCTAAATGTGAACCAACAATCTGTCTTCTTTGAAAATGTGACAATTCTCCCATTTTGCAGTACTTTCATATGAACTGTTAACTAACTGCAATCTGTATTGCATTGACAGTGGTACTACACAGCATAAACAAAAGAATAACAAAAGATACAAGCAATGCTCTTTCATAGAAGCCAACGCAAACAGTTTTATTCCTGTATTGTCTAGTGTTAGCATTATTTTGTCCATCCCCTGTATTTAAATTCCTACCACCACTAACACCATGTATCGAGAAAATTGTGTTTGTTCAAGTTAGTTCATAAGTCAAGAAATATAAATGTATTGTATAGTCAGTGTGGATCATAACGGCATGGCAGTGCATCTCACCGGAAGTGTCAGTGAAAGGTATTAAGGAGTGCTGTGTATCCATTGCAGCAGATGAGACTGATGATGGTATGTTGTGGAAAGGCATTGAGGAGGATGGGAATGTTAGGAGTGTGTGTGTGAGGAAGATGAAGGCACTGACTATGAAGATGGAGACAGAGACACTGATTGGTAAAGATAGATAGAATCAGACACCAGAAGTGCGTTGTGTTTCAAGTATATGCAATTAATAGTAAAATATTTTTTTAGCAGACTTATTTTTTGAGGGATGTCTTAGATTTGAATAAATGCATTTTCCCCTGACAGATATATTTTTTTGGGGGGTCGCCTTAGATTAGAGTTGTCTTGCATTTGGGTAAATATAGTTTTTATTTTTTGAGGGATGTCTTAGATTTGAATAAATGCATTTTCCCCTGACATATATTTTTTTGGGGGGTCGCCTTAGATTAGAGTTGTCTTGCATTTGGGTAAATATAGTATAACTGCGTATTCTTAAATAATGGTGTTTCAGTCACCCAGTGTAATGTTTTTTTCTTTAAATGTGTGTCTGCTTATTTCAGAGAAAAAATGGCATTCTTCACGCGAGTAAATGTGAATGTGCCAGTTTTACCATCAAATACAACGGTCGAAGATGGAGCAAGTTCAGAGTGTAGTACGTTAAAGCGTGGTGAGAGTTTGCATTGTGATGATGAGGAGGATGTCGAGGAAGATGATGATGATGATGATGGGCCTACTCCATGTCCAGCATCTTATCTCTCAGGTACCACAGACTCTGGAGAGTGTGGTAGTGTTGCAGATGTGGCAGACAGGCAAGGGAACAGTAGAGAGGTGGAGGGAAGGGAGTGCATCGAGAGGAGTGGTGAAGCAGCACAGAGGTACCACTATGTCGTAGATAGGGTACTAGGGGTCGAGGTGTGACGTATCACTGCAGTGTTGGTAGGGCACTAGGCAGCTGTATGTCATGTGTATGAATGTGTATGTTTGATGACAAAGGACTTCAGTCTTTGCCAGAAATGCATCCACTGTTTCCTGAGGTGGTTTATTCATATCTTGCTGCTTGAATTCGATGTCAGCACGAGCAAATTTTAGGTGGAGGAAGAATTTGTATGTCAGCAAGGCAAAGATATTCTTGTCAGTTATTTTTTTATGTGCCATGAATGGTGCAGGTTTTAACACACTGTTCATATTTTGTATGACAAGATATATGAAATTGGGGATTAAAGGCATGCTTATTGGTGTTCAGAATTCTTTTTGGAAAGTGAAAGGTATGGAAGGGTACATATTAGGCTGGACATTGACAGTAAACCCCACCGAATGATTTATTGAAATGCAGCTGGTCTGCACTAATGAATGAGAGTGAGCAGTGTCCTTTGTTAGTAAATGCTGTATTGGGAATTATTTTTGACTTGTGATAACTCACTGAAGCTCATCCCTAAATGGTGTCTTGAAATATTCTTCCGTCCTCTCAAATTCAAGATACTCATTGAAGTGCATCAGTCTACAATCAGTAAATCTTTCTGATCAGTCTTCGTGTAGTTTATATATATTTTGCATATAAAAAAATTTAAAGAATGAAACTGAATGACTTAAAAAACTGGTGTGCAAGATATAGTGCCTCACCTTGTATAACTGGACATCATTTAAGGAATCTGTGGCTCTTGTGATGTGTACCCACTCTTGCGTGGTGCAGGAATGTAGACGATTTTCAGTTCTTAATGCCATGCCAGGTAAGAATACTTGTGGAGTGTGATCACTATTATGTGCGAAAGTATTCAGACGTATATTAGTATAGGATCGAACAAATTCTATTACTATATTTGTCTCTCATTGTATTGAGGGCACTGTTTACATGTACATATATAAGGTGTGGCTGTAAAGTTCCAAGAATGTTTTTATTGCACAGTTTGTCAAGTTATGTTAAACTTACATAAGAATCATGTCTATGCCATGTTTTGACCAGCTCAGGATGTTGTTTCAACTCTGTAGCATCAGTTGTGTTAAAGCTGTGGTGGAAATAACAGACTTGTGTTTGTTCATACCACGTCAGACGGTGAGTAGTCAGAATTTAGAGAGTCAAGAATTGACATTAAATTTTGTGCAAAATTAGGAAGGAGTGCCAGTTAAATGCAGTGCTGTCTGAAGCACATCACACAGAATCTGTGAAGAAATTTAGTGGCATAAACTGCTGAATGAGGTTTCATAGAATGTGGAGGATATAGAAAGAAGTTTTGATTTGGAGAGAAGTGCCCAGATCCAATGGAAATGCTGGGAAAGTGTATTTCCCCCCCCCCAGGCTAGACCAATCACCCATGTTTATTAGAAATACTTATGAGGTTACATGAAGCTGTGCATAGGAAGAGGCCTGAATATGGGTTCAAAACCTGATTGCTTTATCATGATGAGTTAAGATTACTGAGCACTCCCTGTCAAACAGTTCATGCTGCACAAAAAAAACTATTAGTGGGCTGGAATACACTCCTCCTTTACCCTCTCTGGCTCTTAGTGACTATTGCTGCTTCCAAAGCGAATACCCAGCTTGAGGGACTGAAGATTTTGGGACACTGAATACGTTCAAAGGACTGTGGTGGCCGCGCTGAAGGTTATAACGAAAGAGGAGTTCATAACTGTTTCCACCTGTGGCAATATTGCTGGACCAAGTGTATAGCTTTTCAATGAACCTCTTGTGATGGTGATGACTCTCAGTAAGCTGAAAGTGAAAAGGAGTATTGCAATTAAGTGATACCTGGAACTTAATAGCCATGCCTCAAATTTGTATGCAGGGTGAGATTATAAATTACTGGAAGCTGTTTGAACATTGTGTTTGTGTAAATGGGATTTTGTCCTCCAGAGGGAGACACATTTTATAAAAGATCATGCTATAACTAAACATTTAATTATAATTGAAAGGTATTTTTGAAAACGTGGGAAATGGTTTACGTGTTGGAATGTAATCCACTGTAATGAGTTAAACAAATTTTTAACTGCCTTCTAATTGTGCAGGATTGTTTCTGGTACCTCTCTCCAGTGGCTGCCCCCCCCCCCCCCCCCCCCCACCCCCCCCCAAAAAATTTATCCTCTAATTTTCTTTTTTCTCCCTTTTTCTTTTTTAACACCCCCCCCATCCCTCCAAACTCTTTTTGGTGTTTTTGTTCCTCCTTTTTTTTGCACCTAC
>Ga0123355_10017339_pt1 | contig 11378 bp, 11 predicted proteins | sample TergutEmb28metaG_3_FD_89872 | JGI IMG/M metagenome (GOLD analysis project Ga0123355, IMG submission 89872) | Embiratermes neotenicus P1 segment gut microbial communities from Petit-Saut dam, French Guiana - Emb289 P1 | ecosystem: Host-associated > Arthropoda: Insects > Digestive system > Gut ...
AGCAAAAATAAGTTCATAGTCATAAGCCACGTTTATGGTTTCATATTCAAAACCTTTTTCGGCAAATTCGCGCTTAAACTGACCAATATGAATACAACCAACGGGACATCCCGCACAGGATATTTTTCTTGACATATAATTACGGGCAAATACCTCACCGGAAACTTTTTCTGCATGCTCGAAAGTGGATTGACGCAAATTCAATGTAGGCAGAGCACTTAAGGAGTTAAGGTTCAAGACATTTACCGGAGTGCCCTGATCATGATATTTGGACATCACACCGCCGGGCTTTGTACATATTTCGTAGAGTTCACGATATAGTTTGAAATACGCAGGAAATTTTTGGATTGGAATGCTACGATCTCCTATTACTCTAATAGCCTTCAGATGCTTTGATCCAAGTACTGCGCCCATACCCATCCGACCAAAATGACGGAAGCGGTCAACAGTAACACATGCGTAGGAAACCATATTCTCGCCAGCAATTCCAATGTGCATCATGGAATTCGGCCTCTGCTCTTTTTCATTTTCGTATAGTATACGTTCCATATTTGACTTCTCACTTCCCCAAAGGGGGCGAGCATCGTGGAAAGTAACGCCGTCATTAGAAATTGTAAGATAAACAGGCTTGTCTGCTTTGCCAGTCATAACTATGGCATCATACCCAGATGCCAACATAGCTAATGACAAACGTGCAGCAGCATAGCATTCTCCTAATTCACCAGTAAGTGGCGAAATAAACATACCTACAGCTTTTGTAATAACAGGAAATATGACGGAGAGTGCACCTAATGTGAGTACCAAAGGCTGGGCAGGGTCTAGCGGGGGTCGATCGGGATGAATGTTCTCCTCAAGCAATTTGGAGCCAATGCCAACGCCTCCAATATACTTCTTTAGATCTTCGCGATCGACAACTTCAGTTTTTTGCGACTTCATATCTATATATAGTACACGTACCGCTTTAGAATAAAGCATTTAGGATCTCCTTTCTATGCTTTTTAGTCATCAACTGTTTCCATATAGAGACAGGCATGAGGACAATAACGTGTGCAAATGCCGCAATGATGACATATAATTGGAAGATTCAAATCCTTATCGAAACCTACAGCATCTGCTGAACAAGCCGGCTGGCATAGGCGACAACCGATACACTTATCCTTAGCTAAAGTGACACCTCCACCTTTTCTTGGCACTAAGGCATCTACCGGACAAACCTCGGCACAGGCGGGTTCGCGGCACGCATGACAGACTGATTCGACAAATTTACCGGATGGCCCCCCATATGTACCAATCCTTATGCAACTTTTCGAGAATGAGTGGTCCTTCCTGTTTGCAGCCGCACAGATTAGCACACAGGTAAAACAACCGATACATTTGGACATATTCCCTGATCTTAAGACCTTAGCCACATTAATCCTCCTTTGTTTTGTAGTTGTATCACTATATCACAAGAATGGTTACTTGACAATAGTCTTACTTATTGGCAATCACCTATTTTTCTCGCAAGCAGAAAATTATCCATAGGAAAAAGAACTAATCTTTAGTTCTGTGTATCTTCACGTTAATACAAGCTGATCGGTCCCGGATGTTAGGGTATTGATCTGTTTTGACATGTCGGTTTAAATTATTGTATACTGAACGGGGCTGCACACCCCATACCACAGCGGGATGCGAAATGAAATAGGGGGGCGAATGTATGAAAAGAATCGTCCTGACAGGCGGGGGAACTGCCGGGCATGTTACACCAAATTTAGCAATTGCACCTTTTTTGCGTGAATCTGGTTACGAACTATTTTATATTGGAAGCAAAAAAGGGATAGAGAAAACATTAGTGGAGAAAGCCGGCATACCATATACTGGTATCGCTTCTGGTAAATTGCGGCGTTATCTTGATATGAAGAACGTAACAGACGTATTAAGGGTCGCAAAAGGGCTTGGCGATGCCTTTGCAGTTATTGCTCGGCTGCGTCCTGGGCTTGTATTTTCAAAGGGCGGATTCGTAACTGTACCGGTTGTGATCGCTGCTAAAATGTTGAGGGCCAAGGTCATCATACACGAATCTGATATGACTCCGGGATTGGCGAATAAAATTTCCCTAAGATTTGCCGATAGGGTTTGTGTTAACTTCCCCGAAACTATTAATTATGTGCCTTCGGGAAAAGGGGTTTTAACTGGTACACCGATTCGCCCGGAAATATATCAAGGTAGTGTAGATGAAGCTATGAAAATTTGCGGCTTCCATGACAGTAAGCCTGTGTTAATGATTATGGGAGGAAGCCAAGGCTCGGTAGTTATAAACGAATGTGTGAGAAACATCCTGCCTCAACTGACAAAAAGCTTCAACGTGATTCATCTATGCGGAACAAATAACAAGCGGGACGATTTGGAGATGCGGGGGTACTTGCAATTTGAATATGTGACGTGGGAGTTGCCGCATTTGTTGGCATATGCCGAAGTCGTTGTTTCAAGAGCAGGCGCAAACTCTATCAGTGAATTTCTAGCTCTGCGGAAACCCAATTTGTTAATCCCACTGTCACTAAATGCCAGCCGCGGTGATCAAATCTTAAATGCAAGGTCTTATGAACAACAAGGGTTTAGTATGGTTTTGGATGAAGATGCAATGAATCCAGAAAGCTTAAGGACACAAATTGAGCAGTTATATACAAATAGGAAAGAATATTCAAAGCGAATGGCAGAAAGCACAATTTCAGACGGCACGAAGGATGTGCTAAAAATTATTAAAGAAAGTTATTGACTAGGTACTGGATACTAGGTGCTAGGTACTAGATCTGGTTAGTAACTAAAAAAGGTGGTATCCATATTTTCGATTACCAGAGCTTTATTATAGTACCATTGATCTGTGCCATAATAGGTTATTCAACCAATTTGCTCGCTATAAAAATGCTGTTTCGCCCGCTTGAAGAGAAAAGGCTGTTTGGGTTTAAGCTTCCGTTTACCCCAGGGTTGATACCTAAAGAGCGGAAGACACTCATTAGCAAAATGGCTGAAACGGTGAGCGGAAAACTGCTTACTGAGGATGTATTAAAAAAGGAATTAGCATCAGAAAAAACGCAGAATGCTGTCGGTGGGTTGTTTGACGATGCCATTGCTTCACTCAGAACCAATGAAATAACAGTTCGAAGCATTCTTAACAAACTTCTCCCAGACAGTGACATAACACTCGTGAAGCCTGGAAGCAAAATTGGCGAGTTTGTGCCAGAAAATACGGTCTCTATGGTGATTGATTATCTACATGGAAAACTCCCAGACATCGCACTCGCGCTTCAGAACATAATGTCAGAGAACCCTCGGATAGATGAGGAACTCAGTCAGCTAACTAAGAAGATTATTCAAGAAAACTTGGGCCGGTTTGTCGGCTTTTTTTTGGAGTCGGACAAAATATATAAAAGCCTGAAATCGGAGTTTTCTACTTTTATTTCGGATCCTGCAAATCACTTAATTTTAAAAATCAAGATACATGAATACGTGGACAACCTTCTTGAGTATGATGCTCCAGAGGCAGAAAACCTGATAAAACAGCTCCTAATGGAAAATGGGTTAATTGATGTTTCTATTGCAAGCGTTTTGGAAGGGGTAGAGGAGGAGAATCTCGACAAGCTGAAAGAATTTCTTATGGGCTGGATTAACAAAGGTGTTTGCAGGGCCGCAGAGTTTGCGGCACATAACATGGACGTTAAAGGTATGGTAGAGGATAAAATGAATTCGTTCGAAACGGCAGAGGCAGAAGAAATTATTTTATCAGTGGTTCACAAACAGCTAAAAGCAATAACACTTGTTGGTGGAATTCTTGGGTTTATCATAGGGCTTGCCCCTGGAATAGTTAGTTTGATTGGATCTTTCTAGAGATGCCCAACTTATGGCGAGTTTCGAGCTGCGTCATTGCGGGCTTGACCCGCAATCCCCTGAGATCGGCTGATTTCAGGGGATCCCAGGTCAAGCCCGGGCTTACACCCTATAAAGCGACAAAAGTTCGACCGGTACGAAATCTGATTCCAGTGAGATATCGAAATCGTAAAATGTCTTCTCAGATATTATTGTATCTTCGTCAATGTTAAACCTTGGTTCAAGGATATAGATCGGAGGATCTGGGCCCCAGCCAATCACTCCTTCCAGAGTCACAATAGTATTATTTCTGGCAATAGGCTGCTGACTATTGTTCGTAACAGTGATGGTGAAGGGTCTCAAGGGGCGTGTAGGAGGATTAGTCGTCGCGTCACCAGGTACGCCAATGCCAATAAACATTGACTCAATACTGATCTCAGTACCGGAATAATGCGTTATCCTAAATCTATTATCCTGAGGAGTTCTGATAAGTCCTTCTGCTATCTGTTGATATCCCAGATAGAACTCGTCGCAAGACAGAATAAATACCCCATCCCTAAACTCACTTTTGCTCTCCCAATCGTTTGTATCAATGTATTCCCTGATTATGTCCATCGCTAATATATCACTGGTGACTTCTCTTGTCATTGCATCAGCAGTGGAGGCTCCAATCTCGTATAATCCACTAAACCTCTCATACATGCGGCTAACCCGTAACTCTGACAGTGCTATGGAAAACTGCGTTGCAACAAGTATGAAAACCGCTGACATAATAATTAACAGGGAAGCAGAGGTGGAAGCTTAAAACACTTTTTTAGAACTCAAAAAGGCATCACTCCAACTTTTACGGTCCCGCTGCCGACATCCATAATTGCAGCGGTTATTAAGCCTGCAAAATAACTGTGTTCATCAATAGAGGCCGATTGAACACTTATACTGCTGTTGGCAGGGTACCGGAAAGTTCGTGTCCGACCTGAGTGTTCTTCAATAATAATAATGCTCTCAAAACGGTCATCACTTATATACTTAGAGAAATCTATATCCACGCCTGCCCTCGCTTCGGCCATCAAACCCTGCAAGATCAAATCTTTCTCATATGACGAGAAAGCTCGTCTGTAATTAATGGTCGACTGTCCAATCATGGTTAACGCTGGTACTAATAGAATACAAAACAATGCTGATGTTATAAGGGCTTCCGCTAAGCTCAACCCGCTCTGAGAGCGGAGAGCCGAGCTGTTAATTGTACGCATAGAAAATAAGGCTAATACTTATGTTTTTAAGATTTTCATCGTCCGTATGTATAGAAAAATCTAAATCAAAGTATTTATCAGCAGATTCCAAAGCCTCAATAAACGCGTAGATATTATCCAGGGGTCCGATACAAATAGCATCTATATGCCATTCTTCCCAGGTATATAATTGATGTTCACTCATTTCCGATAGTAATGAGACTTCCGAAAGCCCAAAGCTGGATATTTGCTCGCTAAAATGAAGAATGGTTTCGGGGGCACTCAGAACTCGTATAGATTGTTGCCCACCTTCGCTTTGCAACGAATTCAGCATATCTGTTTGCCTGCTAATTTCATTTCGATAATATATGAATTCAACAAGTCTTCCATACAAAATAAAGCCGAGAAAAACACATAGGCATATAAGAAGCATATGAAAGCCCAATAATACAATATACTTCCGCTTAACCCCCAAGTTCAATTCTAAGTTCAATTTCCGTAACACCCTCCACTTGTGATATCCTTGATGTTTGTACGTTTAATGCTAAATCAAATTGACATGCATCAATAAACTGATTCAACCAATCACTTCCGACAGAAGTTACAGTGAGTATAATAATGTCGTTAGAGGCTTGAATGTACCTAATGCTTGCATCTGCTGGAAGCTGAGATGTAATATATCTAAGTGTTTCTCCGAGTTCACTGCGGTTTGCCATAAGCCCTACCGGCAACTCAAATAATTGATTATCCGCCTGATCATTCATTGAGCGGATCAATGCAGTCATTTCGTTACGTCGTTCTTGCATCGAGGATGTCTGCGTTTGCAGCCAAGCTGATCCGGCAAAAGCAGCACAAGCAAGAACTATCAGTGAAACAGCAGATATAAGTGCTATCCTATGGCGTAAGTTAGATTTTTTATAAGTGTCAGGAAGTATATCGAGAGAAGTGTCGCATTCTTCAAAAACGCTGCAAATATCGCTTATCTCTGAAATGGTCAATTCTTGTTCCTCGCAAAAATCTATAAGCCATGTTTCCGGCGTGCTGTAAAAAAGCCCGTGATCTATCGAATCTCCAAATTCCATGACTGCGAATAGTGTACGCAAATCGTTGGTCTCGATAACCCTCCAAATATCGATTGGTACTCTATTTTTCATCCAAATAACACGCCAAGATGTTTTCTGCTTTATAAAAACCAAAATTGAATTAAACTCCGATAGTTGCATACCTCCTACACATTCGAATAATACCATTCTATCTATATGTATACCCATTTTGCCAAAAAGGTTTAGAGTGTCATATACATCTGTCAATGGCAAGGCAGCAAGCAGTAACTGATATTTACTTGATGTTTTCCCTAAAATCTTATAGTTGAAATTATACTTCTCTTGATTAATGGGAAAATGAGCGCCGTACAAGAATGATATCGCTTTAGCTAACTGAGGCCCTTTTAAAATAGGCAGTTTACAGAATCTCAAAATGCTATTCTCAGATGATATTATAATACTTGCCTTTTTTACTTTCGAACCTCTTAAAAAACTTCGGAGATGTTCTTCTGGATCTGAGGTAAAACTCATATCATTTATTCTCTTATTACCATTTACCAGCAAATAGTGCCATTTGTCAGCTCCAGCAAATATGTAGAGTTTTTTCTTGTTCAATCAGACCACCCTGACTTATAATTCATGTCACAAAAAAGTATATTTTATCAAATTATCAGTGTCAAGTAAGATTGTAGATTTTTTAGCAAAAAACACATATCTATGATAATTTTGGAAATAATACGAATTAATGAATAAGGCATCGCACCAAAAAACCTCGCTGGCTTGGCCGGTTTTTTTTGTCCGAATGCCTTTTAGGGAGTTCACATATGACGAAGGGAAAAAGAAACCGATGCTTTTTATGTGTAGGCATGATGCTTTGTGTGATCCTTTCCTGCACATCTGTTCTTGGAAAAACTGATGACACTAAATTCATCCAACACTTAATTGATAATACAGATGTTGGTGAAGAGTGCATAATCCCAAAAGGGGATTATATGATATCGGGACTGAATATTGTGCAGCCTATTACTTTACGAGGCAGTGGGGATGTGACTTTCACTTATTTCGACGAAGATTCAATCGGTAAAGAAGAAAAGTCACATATTTTAGCTGTCTGGAGCAGCAATGTAACTGTTGAGGGGTTCTCATTTAATAATTCAAGCTCATCGGAAAACGCGGGCATTATCCATTTCAGCGGAGACGGGCTGAAAATCCGAAATAACCAGTTTAACATTGGTCAGAACTCTGTTGGCATTACCAGCTACGGAAGGTCAAATGGTTTTATTTTAGATAATAACTTAATCACTACCGAATATGGTCGGCGTACACTCCCAATGATTCATTTGGGTGATAAGTTAAGTGATATTCAGATTTTGAACAATACTTTGGAAGGCGACTTTCCTGATATTCTAACTCCGGACTTTCGTACCAACTTTTTGAAAGTTGAATCAAGGAATGCCAATTTCTCGGCCAATGAATTCTCGTATACCGGTATGCTGAACAATGAAGATTTAGGCGGTTTCGAGGATCCCGAAACACCAATCGCCCTTGAAGTATTTGCTTCGCTTACTGAAAATCATATCAGAGAGAACAATCCATGGCTCCGCAGCCAGGGCAATAAAGTAAACCCTGAAACAGGAGATGGTTTCGGGCTGTCTGTATTAGGTTTTATCTTAGCCATACAATTTCTAACTATTTACGCTTATCATCGTGTGCACAAAAAGAACCACGACCTATACAGATAAACGTTTTTTTACGCAAAGACTTGTGCAGAAACAGCATGAGTCTTTCGTTGTTTTGTTGTTTAATGGAATCATTTGTACTATTTATGTGATGCCAATCATGGTTTTCTAGTGTAAAATGTCAGTAATGATTTTGTTGCGAGATATAATAATTCTTGACATTATTCTTGTTTAGCGATAGCATATAGAAAACGTTTGGGGAGTATATAGATGCTTAGGTCAAGGCCCATCCTTATTGCCAGACATGTATTTACTGCTTTGTTGTTTATATTGTTTTCACTGACTGAAACAGTAAATGCCAATTACAGGGATTCTTATCAGGACTATTCGAATGCTCGTGTCATCTCAGGATTGACGATGCTAAGACATCACAGGACAGGAACACCCAGCCCACCCAGCCCAACACCCGAGCAAACACCTAGTCCGACGCCCGAACCTCCACCCAGCCCAACGCCCGAACCGACATTTACCCTGACACCCGAACCAACGTCCGAACCGACAACAGACCCAAGAAGTTGGGAGTTCAATGCACGGAGCGGGGTCGATCGAGCCCAAAGTCCATCACCTAGGAATGTACATAACAGGCTTCCCCTAGATTTACTGCCCTATATTAACGACGCTTCATCAGCCGCATCAGCAGTTAATTATGCAATTAGAGTAGTCGACTTAGATAATCCACTAGATGTTGAAGCGTTGGCACTTTTTTCAGAAGAGGCTATAGCTATGGCATCATCAAGGCAGATGGTTGGTTCGAGTGTTTCTGTCAGTCGTCTAACAACTGTGATTATGGATAGGGAAGCAGAACGCAGCAAAGAAGCGGTGGAATCGGCTTTGAGTGAAGCTTCTGTCCCCATGTCTCGTGAACTGCGTTCTACTCTCGTTTTTCATTCTGACGAATCAGATGAATTGCGAGTTGCAATTGACCAGACAGCATCCCTAGTTGAAGCAGACCGTATACGCATTGATATGCCTGACTACAGCCTCACAATTTCAGACACATTCGCCAACAGAAATGCTTCTATTACAATAGACGCAGTATCTAATGATGAAAATGTAGAGATCACTTTCAGCCAAACTCCAAGATCTCCCTTGGTTCTTTCAATGCCTAATACAGACTACTATGAAACAGTTTTCAATCATAGAAATGAAAACTTGGGTGGGCAAATTAACAATATAAATGGAACTCTCAATGTACGCGTTAGTTCCAGCGGTGTATATAGGGTACAGCAAAACAGGCCCGAATTTTCGGACTTGGATAACATATCTCCAGCTAGGCGGAGAGCAATAATTTCACTAGCAAGCAGAGGGATAATTTCAGGTTATTCAGAAACACAATTTGGACCAGATGATCGAATAAGCCGTGCTCAGGTTGCTATGTTAGTCACTAAAGCATGTGGGTACTATTGTGAATTTGCTGACGGGAGTTTTTTAGATGTGTTTCCTGCTGACTGGTTTTTTAATGCGGCAGGGTCAGCCAGAAACCATGGGATAATGTATGGAACGAATCCTCAGGGCACTCTCTTTTCGCCTTCCATGAATATTCCAAGAGTACAGATGGTAAGCATTATTGCAAGAGTATTAAGAAGGGAAATGAATTTACGAGATGTGGCAAATGTTGATGGTGTATTGTCATCATATGGAGATAGGGCGGCAATACCGGGCTGGGCAGAAAACGATGTTGCGCTTGTGAAGCGGCTGGGTCTGTTAGACTCTCGATCAAGGTTTAGTCCACGCTATGAAATCTCAAGGGGTGAAGCCGCAGAAATGCTATTTTTAATGTATGATAAAATTTGGATAAATTAAAGGGGGTCAAAAAGTTTATAGACTTATGACCTTAATGGAAGGATTATTGGGCAGTATCATGATATTTATGTAGAGGGCTTTTGGGTAAATCATAAAATAATCATAGATGTAGTAAAAATCTTATAGATAGCATCTACTTTTGTGTGTTATACTGAAATGCATTATCTCTTAATAGGCATTGTGGGGAACGGTGCTCACAATTGAAGAATAATATGAAATAATATTGAATTAGTGATTTTGGAGGAAACAGAATGAGAACAACTGTAGAATTGGGCAGCTGGGCGAAGCCCTATGTAAGCGATCAGATCATCTCTTTGGAAATGGCAGAAGGCGCGACTTTATTTGACTTAATTAGTAAGGTTGGTTTGCCGGAGGAAGAGGTTGGCGTAGCGGTACTAAACGGCAAAGCCATAGCCAGGGAATACGTGCTGGCTAATGAGGATCGCATTAAATTACATCCAGCTGTCTTCGGTGGTTAAGCGGTCTTCTAGCGCGGGCTGTGCACGCATGGGTTGCGGGCATAGCCCGCGTTTGTGTATTGCGGGATGCTGAATTAAGTTCTGCATTCAAAAGGGGTTTGGGGCGGAGCCCCATTAATGACTAGTTCATAATCGCCACAAATTAAGAAACTGCAGGGCGGCCTTTGGCCGTCCGCATTTGCTTAGGAGGAAGTGGTATAATTGCAATGCTGCATCTGTGACGACGATATTGTCGGTTTAAAATTGATCAAGCGGATGTTCAAAGATTTGACAGCGCAGTCATACTGGCAAGTAAAAACATTTTCCAGCGCGAAATCCCTCATGAATCACTTGTATAAACATAAGCCTGAGTTGCTCATAATGGATATTGATCTGGATGGAGCTAATGGTATAGAATTGGTACGTGAGATACATATTAGGCATCCAAGGCTGGCTGTAATATTTGTATCAGCACATATCTCATTTTGTTCATCAGTATATGAAGCAGAGCACATTTATTTTCTGCCTAAACCTATAGATGAAAGTTACTTTAGAAAAGCAATAGCTAAGGCACAGCAGAAAATAGAGTCTACTCAGGATCAGTTGCTGACAGTAAAAAAGAGGAATTATATTACCTGTATACGCTATGAAGATATAATTTACATTGAGAATCAAGGTAGAAAGGTTCTTATACAGACTATTGACAGGCAAGTAGAAGCCTATATGGCAATTGAGCAATTATCGGAAACTTTGGACAACAGATTTGTTCATTGCCATAAAAGCTATATTGTGAATATGGACTTTGTTAAGTCTAAACTCAGAAATGTGTTTATTCTAAAAGATGGGTTAGAAATAGTCATCAGTCAGTCTCGCAGAACTAAAGCCAAATCTGCGTACTTATCTTATTTAGGTGAAACTTTGTGAGATCAGGCTTGTATAGGTCATTATTTTTTGTCTCTTTACAAGTAGCTTTTTTGGCGGCGTCTGTAGTGTTGATACAGCTATATGGCGATGGCTGGATTTTTTTCCTGCTAATTCCACTATGTGTATTGTTTGGTATCATGACTGTTTGTATGTATAAATCGGAGAAGAAGGCGCTGCAAGCCTGCTTGTTTGAAGAGCGGCTAAAGGAAGCTTCAAAGCAGTTGGAAACGCAGTTACTGTATTACGAGGCTCTTATGGACGAGGTAAAAAACTCACGAAAGCAGCGCCACGATTATCTTAATTACTTCAATACACTGCTTAGTTTACTTAAAATGCAAG
>Ga0123355_10017341_pt1 | contig 11377 bp, 11 predicted proteins | sample TergutEmb28metaG_3_FD_89872 | JGI IMG/M metagenome (GOLD analysis project Ga0123355, IMG submission 89872) | Embiratermes neotenicus P1 segment gut microbial communities from Petit-Saut dam, French Guiana - Emb289 P1 | ecosystem: Host-associated > Arthropoda: Insects > Digestive system > Gut ...
CCTCAGCTCGCGGTAGTCGCCGCCCGCGTACGCCCACGGGTTGTGGATCATCACCACCGAATTTTCGCAGACCGTGACGGCCGCGTCCCTGTCCACGGTGCGGGCGGCGAGGGCGATGTACGACGCCATGCTCATGGCCCGCCCGTTTATGCGGGTCCTCACGGGGTGCCTCTTCGCGAGGTCCCGGATGAGGTTGAAGATCACCGCGCCCTCGCTCACGGAGCCGCCGGGGGAGTTTATCTCGACCCGGATCTCCTCGCCGGGGAGGAGGCCCTCCAGCTGCTGCTGGACGGTGTCCTCGGTGACGCCGGAGCCGTGCCACCAGCTGTACCCTATGTTCCCCTTTATCCTGACGGCCTTCATCCTGCCCCAGTCTACCCCCGCCGCGCCCCGCGAAGCTATTAAGTGCGGCGAAAAAAAATAAATTTTTTCACGGCAGCGCGCCCGCTATCGCCGCGCAGATCGCCTCGAAGTTAGCGTTGTACAGGTCGGCGTCCCGCTGGCTCGTCACGAAGCACACCTCCAGCAGTATCGCGGGCCTCGCGGTGAGCGCGTTGAGAAAGCCCAGGTTGTTCCGCCGCTGCGCGCCGGGCATTGTCGCCCCGCCCTGCGGCGCGCGCAGCCTCAGCCCGCCGGCGGACGCCATCGCGGCGGCGACCCGCGATGCGAGCGCCTCGTCGGCCGGAGCCCTGTACAGAACCTCCGTCCCGTGGGCGCTGGGGTCGGCGAACGCGTTGAAGTGCACTGACACGTCGACGTCCGCGTCCTGCCCCCTGTGCCAGCCCGTGATCGCGTTGATGTTCTGCGTCACCGTCGTAGACGCGTCGTCGTGGAAGACATGGCAGCCCGCGCCCCTCTCGCGCAGGATCTCCGCCACCCTGTCCGTCACGCGGCGCGCCTCGGCCACCTCGTTCAGTATCCCGACCGCTCCGGAAACCCGCGAGCCGTGCCCGCTGGAAATCGCGATTTTCCTCATAATATTTCTCTCCTCTCCAATCCCGCGCGGGATAGTGCCCGCGCCGCCCACTTCGCCTTCGCCATCACACGATGATTTTGAGCCATTTAGGGACTCGGGCCCCGCGCGCCGAGAGCGCGAACACCGAAACCTTGCCAATAACCATTGCCACAAACGCCGCAGCGAATGCCGCGATAACCCTGTCACGGGTTTGCCTCATCACCCGTTCCCTGTGATAGGATATAATCGAGTTCTGCAATTCTAGCGACAAGGCCGCGAACGAATTCGTCGTACTCGTCAAGGATTCGGAGAGCGCCGCCAATTCCTCCTCCTGCAAGCCCCGCAAGATCTCGGATTCTTCCAGCCTCTCCAGCAGCGAAGTCGAGCGCGCTTCCAACTCGCTCAGATAGTTCTGCGAGTCTTGCAGCGCTGACCGCAGCCGCGACGAGATGCTCGTCGCTTGCGACAGCAGCGGCTCTTGGATGGCTTGTGCATGTGCTGACCGCAAGCATAATGCCAACGCAAACAACACAAAAAACAATGGTGCCCGCCCACGTGTTCCCGTCCTTGCCTTTTCGGGCAAGCCAGTTTCTTTTCCTTTCCACATCAATTCCCTCCGCTCCTTATCAGCGCTTCTATCACGGCGATGTTCCGCTCGTTTTTCTCGATGCATTTTTTCGTGAAGCCTGCGCGGTGCGCGTCCTTGTTCGCCTCGAACTCGACCAGGAACTCCGCGTAGTTGCGGAGCTTTTTCCGGCACGCCTTTAGCTGCTCCCGCGCAACGTCAACAAGCCACGCGTTCACGCACTCGGTGAGCCGCTCCCTGATGCCGCCGTCCCAGGCCGGGAGGCATTGGTGCGTGCAGCCTTCGCCCCTGTGCGCCCTGGTTATCGAGCTGTACTCGTCCTTGACCAGCTCCAGCACGCGCCTGCGGTACTCGCCGTAGTTTTCCGGGAGCAGCTCGGTGGTGAAGTGGTTGTTCGCGATGCAGTCGTGGAGCGGCGTTGCGATCAGGGCAGTCAGCCCCACGTTCGTCTGGTTGCAGGAGCCGTACTCCGCGAGGGCGTTGCCGATGCGCCTCTTGATGATCCCCGTGTTCCGCTGCATGTTCTGCCGGCACTCGTCGTCGATCCTCTGGTTCCTCTTGTTCATGTGGTACTCGGTTGACATCCCGTTCGCGCTGAACTTGAGCGGCCCGATGTTTTTGATCCCGAGCCTCGTGATGAACACGAAGCACACGACCGCGGCGATGATCACCAGCAGCATTATCCCCGCGATCAGCAGCGCCATGTTCGCAAGCGGCATCGCGGCGAGATCCGCGCCTATGTAGTATTGTCCGCCCAATTTTTCGTTCCCCCGTTGCCTAATAAGTAAACCCAGTTGTGTCGGCACAACTGCCAACGCCTGTAAACCAAACCCAATTGCACCGGTGCAATCGCCGCAACCTAATAAGTCAATCCAGTTGTGTTGACACAACTGCCGGCACCTGTAAAGTCAGCCGAATTGCACCGGTGCAATTGCCGCATTGTAGTTGTCCCACAGATCCTGCAACTCGCTATTCCCGCTTGCTATATAATCCTCCAATTCCTGCCTGGCGGCTATTAACTCCGCGGAATTTTCCCCGCTTGCCGCGGCCTGCGCGGGCGGACGGGGAGAGTAGCTTGGGATAAAGCCGTGGCTCTTCATCAGGTTGCGCTCGATCTCCAGCTTGTTCTGCACGGTGCGGAAATCCAGCCCGCTGAACATGCGGGCGACCTGGTCGTGCGTCACCACGCCCATGCCGAGCAGCTTGCCCATGGCGTTCGCCTCTTTTTGTATGTCGACAGACGGGCGCGACAACCCCGACCACTCGCACTTGAGCCAAGCGCCTTTCAGCTTCCACTGCGCAGGGTCAAAGGCGCAATTCAGGAATCCAGGGAGATCCAGCGTCCCGATAAGCGCGGACTGGATGACGAATTCCGAGTAGATTATTTGGCAAATGTCCTTAGCGTTTTTGAAGGTTTGGTATTTCAGGTTTATCGTGTACTCGTTGCTTGCCTGCCGCGAGGCCGAGTAGTTGGATTGGAACTGCATGACGGCGATTTCCGGCGGGATGCCCTTGCTCCACGCGAATGTTGCAAGGAGCGTTTTCTCAAAGTTGGAGTAATTCACGTTCGGGCGCTGCGTGTCAAAACTCTTTGGCTCTTCGCCCGGTGCGAGCCGCTCAAGCACGGTTCCCGGGAGCATTTCCGCCGTCACGCGTTCTGGCGACCGCGCCTGGGCTGTTTCTGCGGCGGCTTTTCGCTCGGCCTCTACCGCCGCCGGCGTCCCGTCGCCGTACCTGCCCATGCCGGCGAGGATAGCCCTCGACGGGATATCGGCGTCCTTGCTCCGCGAGATAAACATGGGCAAAAGGCTGTTCACGACCGCCGCCCGCAGCTCGGCGTTTTTGTACCTGTCCAAATCCTTGAGCATGTAAAGAACATTGCCAAGCAACGGAATCCCGCGGATGTCGTTAAGGAGCTTGTCGCCGCCGTAAACCATCCAGGAAATTTGCCTCTGCGATTTTTCCCCTATCACGGGAACCCGCTTGAACGAGAATTCGCCGCCGTCGAACTCCCTGACGTGGTAGGCGACATGCCTCCCCCGAGGGTCAAGCTCAACGCCGTGGATTACGCGGTTCCCTTTGCGCGGGGTGTATTCGGGATCCGTCATTATGTGGTTGCCGTTTATCCAGTCCCAGCAGGGGAGCCCGGTGCGCCTGTTTATCCTGCCTATGATGATGCCGTCGCCGCAGAGAATGGCTTCAAGCCGGCACTGATTCTGGAACTCCCCGAATGTCAGTTCCTGCTTGTAATCAAATGTGTTGTAATCCGCGGCGTAAAGGCGGAAAGCCTCGGTCATTTTTTCGGAGTATTCCGTGGCGAATCGCTCCCGCTCCTGCGTCTCCATGCTTGGCCAGATGACCGAGGCTATCGGCGTCGCCTCCGGTATGATCCCAGTGAAGATTTCGTTGCGGAGCATCCTGTTTATGATGCCGGACACGTACGGGTTCTCGACGTAAAGCTGCAAGGAGCGATGCCGCAGGGTGTAGTAGTCTATGCCGTTTTCCCACAGGTAGTTGCGGGTGGGGCCGAAGGAATCGCTGAAAGTGTCGCCGTCGAAAATGTCGTTGACGGCGTTGCGCATAAGGTACGCGAGCGCGTCGTCAAGCTCCCTCGGGTCGCCGCCGAGGATTTGGCTGCGCCTCACCATGACGGCGCCACCTGCGTCAGAGCTGGGGGAGGGGCATTGCGGGATTCCATTCTCTCAATCTGCTTGAGCAAGTCATCGCGCCGCTGGATCAAAACCGGGAGGTCCAGCGGCGTAACGCTGTGCGTAGTCTGCCCCGTGCTGAGGGAAAAACTTTTAAGCCCTTCCCGCGTCAGGGCGAGGATGGCCTTGTCCAGCTCGAAAATGATAATCTTGCTGTTGCTGATAACGTCCCGCCAGGAGTCCGCCGCAAACCCAGATATTGCCGGGTGCCCTTCCTCGATAACCGCCATGTTTATATTTTATGCGAGACCAGGAAGACAAGCTATTAAGTGCGCCAGCGCAACCTATTTTTTTTTAGAGCCTGTAGAATTCCCCTCTTTTTGCGAAGTCCCAAAATGCGATCCAGTCCAGCGCTGGAAGCCCCATGTGCCCCCGGCACCAGTGCTCTGCGGCCAGTTCCAGCCCCGCAAGGTTGTAGACGTAGGTATCGAAGGCGTGGTTGTCCTGGCTTACCTGCTCCCATACATACCCCTTGACCTGCTTCGTTATCGGGTCCCTCCTTTCCTTCCTGACCTCAGCCTCGAACTGCTTGAAATAGTCGTCCCCAAAATCCTCTGGGAAGTTCGGGTACCACCACGGCTGGAGGTCGGGCCGCCCCGCCCAGTACGATGTGGTCATTGAGTTGCTTATCAAGTCTTTCAGCTTCCCCGTGCTGACGTGGAGGAAGTTGTAATACCCCATCCTCTGCGAGGCGGCAGGGGAAAAAAATTGGTACGTCTCGTCGCTCTGGAGATAGTCCTTTCCCTTGCAGGCGAACACGCCCAGCCCTTTGTGCCTGTCCACGTACTCGCGAACCCAGGTCGCATTGTAGCCGTAGTCAACCATGGTGATTTCTATCTTGTAAATTTTATTGTCCGTTCCGATGTAACGCTTGTTGCTGATTATGCGATCCAGCCTGTCCCACACGCCGTTGAACTCCGCGGTGTTGCCCTCCAGCGCGAAAAATTCCAGCGTCCACGTTACCCCGCCGTATGAATATCCCTTCACATCGACGTAAAGCCTGTCCGCCTGCACGTCAACCGACGCTATCACAATCAGGATCGGCGAGCCAGCGTCGCGCTCCGCGATGTCGTTGGGGACCCCGCGGGCGGTGAGGCTGGATTCGTCGTTGACGAGAACAAACCCCGTGCGCCTGAACAGGCTGGCGCGAGCGGACTCGATCTGCTTCCCGCCAAGCTCCTCGAACGTGAGCCCCTGCTTCGTGTTCCGGAACAGCCGGTATTTTTCCCTGTCCTTCAGTCGGTTGTTTTTTATGTCCCAGCACTCCGCCCATCGCTGGACTATCTCCTCCCAGCTATACATGCCGGGCGGGTTGTACAAGGGGGTAATGTGGTACGACCGCATGAAGGGCGAGGCGGGCTTCGCCGTGGGCCTCCATTCCCCCTTTGGGATTATAACGGCCTTGTCATAGTTTTTCATTGTTTCGCCGCAGGCCAGATAGCGGCACTTGTACGCCACTGTTTCGATGATCGGCCTGAAGTCCCCGTCGTTTTCCCAAACGATTCCCCATGCGTAGCCAGAAGCCTTGTCCTTGCCGTGCCACACCAGCTCCTGCATCTTGCCGCAGTGCTTGCACGGCACGAAAAATTTCCGCCGGTCGCCGTCCAGGTATAGCTGCTCGATTTTGGACGTTTGCTTGATAAGCGGCGTGGATGTCCACAGTATTTTCCGCTTGTTTCCGGTGTATGCGTTGGTGCGGTTTCGCACCAGGTCAACCACTGTCCCCTCTTTCGGTATGACGTCGGGGAACGCGTCAACCTCGTCGGCGAGGGCGCAGGGGTAGGAAAGCCCGCGGAACCGGGACGGGCTGCGGCCGCCGAAGCAGTGGAGGTACCCGCCGGGGTATTCCTTCGCGGTGGTCGTGTCCCCGGTGTTCCGGCTGCCTCTCTTTTTCCTGGACTGCGAGAAGATCAGATCCCTCGCCCCCGCGTCGTCAATCATTTTTTCAACTTTTATTTGCATTGAGGTCTTGGCGAGTCCCGAGTCTGCGGTAACGTACATCTGCGCCTTGGGGCTGCTCATGATGTTGTACAGCATCACCGATTCCAGCACGGAGGTCGTGGCCCCTATCTGGTTGCCCTTCATCACGGCGACTTCCTGCACGGGGTTTTCCAGGCTGAAGCAGTCCACTATCTCGCGAAAATAAGGGAACCTATCGAAGCTGAACCTGCCCTGGAACGGGCCGAGTGCGCCTTTCAGGTAGCGCACGCGCTCGACGAAGTCGCTCGGCAGCTCGCGGTGCAGGGAATCCGTGAGTTTCCCTATCTGCTCCAGCAGGAAATCGATGTCGCCTGGGTATGGTTTTTCTGTGTATGTCATGTCTGTTGTCATTGGTTTTCGGTCGCCTCGGCAATCGCCTCTTTTATCTTCTCGCCAAGCCTGTCGTCATCCTGGTACTTTGATCGGAGGCCGCTCAGTTCCTTGACAAGCTCATCTTTCGAGTTCTTAATGATTTTTGAGATCCCCGCCTCCAGCTTTCGGCTTACGTCTAGCCTTGCGGCGTTTCCCTCGGCCTGCACCAGGGCTATGATCTCATCGACCGCGGATTCCGGGTACTCCAGAAGCTGCCGCATCAGGGAGTCCAGGTACTGTATTTGCCTTGCGGTGATAAAATCCTTTTCCACTAGCTGGAGCCGCCGCTCCCGCACCTTCTGCTCCCGCTCGTCGGTGACGGTCATGTCCTTCAGCATCCGGACGTAATCCTGCATCCCTGGCAGGCCCTTGAATTCCTTTACGAGCTGCCGCAGGGTCAGGCCCAGGAGCCTCTGCGGGAGTCCCGCGTGCTCGGAAATTTCGCGGTCGGACATTTGCGTGAAGTCCACTGGCTGCGGTATGGGTCTTTTGTCCTCCGCGGGGCTTGCGGGATCCGCGGCTTCCAACGCCGCGGCGTTGTTTTTCAGGCGGCGGCGCGCCGCGTAACGCGCGTTCACCGGGTTTTCGGTGTCCAACAAGCCCGCCGCATTTCTGACAAGGGTATTGTTCTTAATTTTCCGCGAGATCACCGACGCCGCCACGCCGCAGATGCGGGCGAAATCGGACTGGGTTACTTCCGCCATGCCTAAAATTGTAAAACAAGGGGAAACAGCAAAGCTATTAACTCCCGTTGCTTTTTTGTTGCCTCTGAAAAAAAATTGGCAGGCACGTCACAGCGCGGGGTCGCGATTTAGTGCAATCCGGTGGTGGGGCTGGCGCAGTACCTTTTTTTCACATGGCAAGGAGAATAGGTTCCTGTGTTTCAGTTACAGTTGCTCCCCCAGGTCTCCATTGGAAATTGTTAGATGCAAATTAACCGTTCCCAACAATCACTGTTTTTAAAAAGGGTGATTGTTGAATGCTTTTTATTTTCATCCTAATAAATCAATCTACTTTATGGGGGTAAAGTGTAACTGTAACAACCTATAGGATAGACAGAACAGAGGGGGAAGAGAGCGAAAATGCGGGGGAAAGCACGTGGCGAGAGCGCCGCGCAATTGCACCGGTGCAATTGGCCAGCGCTCGCATCGTTTTGTTACGGTTGTGCTTACTGACAAAAATGCCATGCGGGGGAGGGCGGCGAGCTGGCCGCTGGCGCTGCGCGCGTTGCCAGCGGTCGGCCGGCAACGCGCGCAGCGCTACGCTTTGCCTATAGCGCACGGGAGCAGGGCGCTGGTGGCGGCGTCGGCGTTGGGGATTGCCGCTAGCGCCATGTCGAGGTTCGTCCGGTTGTAGTAGTCAACCATTGCGGTGGAATCGTGACCGGTCAGCTTGAGGAGGTTGTGTGCGTCCATGTTGCGGCTCATCAGGGTTATGTACGTGTACCGCAGCGAGTGGATGATGATCCTCCTGCCGTCGGGGATCAGGTCGCGGGTTACGTGGATGTGACCGCCTTTCCAGTGGCCTCTCTCGACCAGGGTCTCTTTGCTGACCGCAATCCCCGCCTTTATCAGAGCCATGGTGAACGCGGTCTTCGCCATGGAGCTGGAAACGGGGCGGCCGTTGTAGGTAAACACGTAATCGTCCGCCTCAACGCAGTTTTCTGCGACGTGCCTTTGCAGCAGCTTCAGGGTTAGGTCAGGGTACGGGACGACGCGCAGCTTCGGGTGTTCTGGCGAGCCGCACTTGTTGTAGGTCGTTCTAACCCCGCTTTTCTTGATATACCCATCCACGATGACGGCTCTTTTCTCAAAGACGATTTGCCTAGCCCGCAGCGCCCTGACCTCGCCGTGGCGGAGACCGCCTGACAGTGCGCATAGGAAAAACAAGAAGAAAAAGTCGTGAGAGAAGTTCTCCTTCCTGAAAAAACGCTCCAGCTCGGTCTGCGTGAGGATGTCCGCCTTGTTTGGGACGCTGCCGATGGACGGGAAATCGGGCCTAAATACCTTGCACCCCAAAAACTGCCCTTCTTGGTAGATTTCGTTCAGGTTCGAGATGTATTGGTTTTTCCACGAAGAGGAGCGTTCTGCGGAAAATAAGTAACTCATGACCTCGTCTAGCTCTAGGGAGCGGAGCATCCGGTGCCCCCAAGTGCCGATAATGTGCCTCATGAAAACGCGGTTGGCTGCAAGGGTTTCTTGCGTAACGGATTTCTTGAGCTGCTGGCGGCGATGGACGTGGGCGCTGCCAGGAACGAACATGTCCTTTGCGATTTCTCCGATCAGCAGGTCGGTGCTGCCAAAGGGCCTGGCGCAGGAGCCGCTTGGCTTATGGCCAGGCTCAGGCGGGGGCGGCATGGTGCGGATGAAGTCCTCAGCAGCTTGGCGGCTCCTGACCGCAGTTCCGCAGGACTTTTGGACTTGTTTCCCAGTCTCCGCATCAATGTAATAGTAATACCATCGGTGAACGGTTTTGCCGCTTTTCAGCTTCTTGGGCTTCCTAAAGGCGTGGTATTGCAAATTTGGCATGGGACTTGACCTCCGCTTGACCTTCTGCCAACCTGCGTCCTGCCTTTCTTGGTTTAACCTCTTGCACTTAAGGAAGAAACCGACGAAATCATGTGAACCGCGAAGGGTTCGAACCTTCGACCCGCAGATTAAGAGTCTGCTGCTCTACCAGCTGAGCTAGCGGTCCAGCGCTGGGCCCCACTTGGAAGCCAGCAGCTACATGAGCCAATATGCCACATCTCGCTAAAAACGTCAAGCCTTCGCGCTGGCCATTTCAGCCAAAAACACACGGGAGCGCCTCGGCCAGCTCGCTTTTCAAAGGCTCAAGCAGCAGCCTAATGTCTGGGTGGGCAGCGGGCGACATGCGCAGCTTAAAAATGTGAAGCCATTCCCTAAAATTGCATTGCACATTTATTTCCGTCTTCACGTCATTGGGCAACATGCCCCTCGCCAACTGCGGCGCCAAACCCAGCGCAATGCCCTCCAGGTAAGACCTCTCCGCGAACTCCATCGCCCGCTTCCAGCAGCCATGCTGCTCGGGCGTCATGTCTGCCCAGGTAGGCGGCCTGACAAAAGTGAGCTCGTTGTTGAACTTGTCTTTCGCGTAGTTGCAGTAGCGGGTGGACTCCTGCGCGTAAGACGGGATGCGGTGCCTGACCAGCTCGTGGGTTACCCCGCGGTTAGTTGTGAATTTTACTGCCAAGACTCCGAACTCCAGCATGGCCGAGTGGTCTTTATCCCGCAGCATACGGACCATTTTCTCGTAAGACGCATCGGTCGCGTTGCCTTCTGATTTATAACAGACGCGCGCGGCAGCCTCGATCTGCCTAGCCTGTTGAATCAAATAGGCAGAAAGGCTTGTGCCAGGCGGCAATAAAATCTCATGTTTCTGTGGCACTATGTTCATCGAGCTTCTCCAGAAAAAATTACCCTCCGCGAAGGGTACGACAATCCCGCGAAAATGGCAAGCGCGCCCTATGCCTTTTTAGCCACCAGGGCAATGAATGCAAGGTCGTCGCCCGTGTCGGCGTCCAAAAATTTGTCGTCATTAAAATTCAAGTTTTCCCTCGACCATTTCGCCCAAGGTCGCCATATGGCCTTGGGGTCTTCCATGTCATAACATGCGGCGATTTCCACAAGCCCTGTTTTCTCCCAAAGCCCGCGCCACCAATTCTTGCTATGGAAAGTGAACATTTCAGGCTCCCAGAGTTCCTTGAGCGTGTCGGGATAGCCCTTTTCAAATTCTTTTGCAAAACCTGGGACAACAATGCCAAACTGACCGCCTGGCTTTACAAGCTTGGAAAAAACGCCGGGAAAGTAATCTTCGCTTGCGCCATAGTAGTGGTAGCTGTCAATGGATATGGCCGCGTCAAAAAAGCCCTCCGCGTACGGCAGCGCGCGGGCTTCCGCGTGAATGGGAAACACCCTGTCCGCGACCCCGGCTTCCGCGAATCGGCTAAGGTTTTCGGTCGCGCTTATCCACAAATCATTTGCAAAAACGGTTACGCCGTACTCCTTTGCCAGGAACACGCTGGTAATTCCTTTGCCGCAGCCCATGTCCAAAACTTTCATGCCGGTGCGCAAGTCCATGCGCTCGCACAAATCTTCCAGCAGCCACAAGGGATGCGGCCCCATCCAGTTCTGCTCAATCCAGCTCAGGTCGTACTTTTCTGTTCTGGGATATTTCTTCAAAGACATTGCCCTCCCCCACGATTTTTAGCGCTGACCTTTTTTGCCCCGCATCATGCAGCGTAGCACATACCGCGCCCTAATTAAAAGGCGCGAAAATGCCGCAGACCCCAAACCATGCGCCAACTCGCCCGCAGCAAGGAAACAAAAAACCCGCGCCCCCGCGCCTGGAAATCCCAGGCATCACCCTCAAAAAAGCCCCCCGCAGAAGCGGGGGCAAACCTCACGCCACGCCGCAAGCGCAGGCGGCTACCACTTCCGCGGCTGGAACCCCTCGGGAACGTCGAGCAGAACCGTGTCGCCGCTCTGCGCCATCACGTAAAACCCAGCCTCAAGCGCGGCCTTGCGCTCTTCCTCGCCGAACGCCGCGCCAGCCATCGCGCCGATCAGCTCGCGGCGGTCGTCTCGGCGGTCGAGCCAGCCGCGCAGCGTCTCCAGCCGATTCGCGTGGTCGCTTACGTCCTTGACTCTGACCCTCGCCTTTACCTCCACTGCCGCGACTGTTTCCTCGTTTTCCATCAAAAGGTCGATTTCCGCGAGGAGCTTCTCGCCTTCCTTTATCTTTTTCCCGTGGAGGGGC
>Ga0123355_10017342_pt1 | contig 11377 bp, 5 predicted proteins | sample TergutEmb28metaG_3_FD_89872 | JGI IMG/M metagenome (GOLD analysis project Ga0123355, IMG submission 89872) | Embiratermes neotenicus P1 segment gut microbial communities from Petit-Saut dam, French Guiana - Emb289 P1 | ecosystem: Host-associated > Arthropoda: Insects > Digestive system > Gut ...
AAAAATCGAGTAAGGTTTCATATAAAATTTTATTGTTATCAGATTCTACATTCTTCAAACTATTTTTCCACATATTCGCCGCCATTATTGAGGCACTTATCGTAGCGGGGCACAAGTTTTTGTTTACCCTCCTCATAGAATGCGGCCGCCTGCGATGTTAGCCGCTACTGACAATGTCATAGAGTAGAGTCCTTAAAATCTGAGGAAAGTGCAGGGCAAGATCAGAAATTGTGAAACGTCTGTCGTCACGCACTCTTTCGTTAACCTTACGCAACAAATCATCATTCACCAAAGATGGACGCCCACTTCGCGCCTCATCGTGCGCGTTCTCTCGTCCTTCATTGAATACCCGAATCCCTTTCCTAAACATGCAATCACTTATCACATTGTCACTATACACTTGACAGATCCGGTGATGATTCTCACTTGGTAGCACTTTCCTAGCGTTCAAAAAACGAATTATAGACTGTGTTTAACAGTCGGCGGCCCCTTCAATTGTCTTAAACATGTTTAACGCACAGGAACAAACATAAACATAACACGAATTTCACGAAATGGCGTCTATGGCTTCTCAATTGATAGAGGAAGTCACTGCACATGCGCAAAGTAACAGTCTCGAGGATCCGCGAGAGATATGCGCAGACGGTACTTACTTTCCGAATAACCTACGTAAAAGATTCTTAACACCTGAAATGTGAAGTCGAATTAGGTGAATTTAATTCTACTTGTTTCACGATGTAACATGTCTTATACCCTCCGTATAAATGTCCCTTAGATGTAGTGAATAGTAAACGTGTTAGTGTGACGTCCTGTGACATTGTACTATACCAGCACTGTGAATGCAATAGTTTCATTAGGACTGTGTCATAAATAACGTGTTTGTAGGGATTCTCAGCTTCCGTACAGTGACATCCATTTCAGACAGAGAATGACAGTACTTCGAGATTTGAAGTTTTCGCATCTCTGTTCGTGAAGATTGAAGTCTTAATAATAATAATAATAATAATAATAATAATAATAATAATAATAATCGCTGTGGCGTAGCTTGTTCCGGGGCGATTAATCACAATGACTGCCCATAACAGAAATTACGAACTTCTAAATAAAAAATTATAAATTATTTATTGTATTTACTCCTATTTGGACTATAATTAAATTTCAGGTTAAAAGTGAGATTTTTTAATGTATGACATTAATTTTGCCGCCCCTTCTTCTTTGCTCTCCAGGGGTGGCGTTCAGAAATGTTTACTACGATATTTATTAATTTAATTGAAGATGATCAAACGTGGGACCGTTTTATAATACCTTTGACTTAAATATTCGTTAAGCGGAGCAATGCGAAACCCCGTTCACTCAATAGGGAACCCTTCCCTGAATTGGTGGCTTCTTCAACTCTATTAGTCTCCCAGCGACCATTTGTGTCACATTTCATCTTTAAGAAAATTGCCCGACTAACATTTTGTTGATTTTAATGTAAAAATTACCAAATCGTGTGTTAGTTAAGTAGCCATCTTACTGTAAAAAATGAAAATGTTAGTTAACAATACAAGTTCTTTATTTTTTTGAATGTTAACAGCCCTATAGTTTTAAACAACGCATCAGACCGAACCAGCATTTCTGAATTAATCACGAAAAGTTCGCTGCTCATCACACTTGAGTTTAACAGAAGTGTACATGTAGACTGTACGCATAACAGTACATTTTGAAGCTCATCAGGTTTTAAAGGAGTGTGTGCGCGCGCGCGTGTACGTACGTACGTAATTTCCTACCTGCTGTAAAAATGTAAAAAGTAAGTTTTTCCTGTCCACGCCATGAAGTCGTAAAGGGGAATTGGATGTATAGCTCCACTCGTTCTTAGCCTTGGCACTGGTTGGAAGTGAGTGGTTACTTCACGCCCCGGCCGCTTTACCCCCGGGAAAAGAACCCCGGAACCCATTGAGTGGGAAGTTGAGTGCTCCTCAGAGCCAGTCTCGTCCATGCTGTATACAGTATGTAGTAACGGTAGTCTGAAGTCTGATCTGTTGTATAAAAATCAAGAAAATGGGCGACTTGTGGAGAGAGACTTGGCACTCGGTCCTAGTAGAATTTTTAATCCGAATATGTATTGATTCTTCCCCAGTGTATGCAGCATTTTGCAGACGGTTCGGTTAGGTGCTTCGTAACAATCACGCAGTTTAAAGATTCGTATCTAAATTGCAGCTTCCGAAAGACAGACTTCAGATTTAGCGTCCTAAGCATCGACTCGTTGATTGTTAAAATGTAACTTGTGGAGGTTTCGAAGTACGTTCACTGGATTACTGACTTTCGAGAGAGGAGAGTACAATGCTGACGTCACTGCAATGTTCGGGTAAAGTGTAGCCCCCACATCACGTGTTATGTGTTCTTACACATAACATTTAAGTTACACATGCAATTAAGTTGTGTGATATGCGGTATGACGTATCATTCCGCATCAGAAATTTATAACCATCTAATCTGGCCGCACAGCGTACTGTTGTGACGAAGTTAGCTGCTGAATGTGACAGGTGAGGCATCTGTTTAGATGTTAGATGCTCATCTACAGTAGTGTCAGCCTCCTAATCTGCTTTAAAATCTTAATTATTTCAAAAAGACTACTGTCTGAGGTGCAGAAGATTTTCTACGCACTTCTACAAGGTTATTTACAGGTTCCATAGATTTGACATTTTTCCTGTATTTTAAAATTTCACGTAAAATGGATAAATATCAGAAGCAGGCTATCCTGTTAAACCATCGCCACATGCACTGTACTCTGCATTTTAAATTAGTTGATCCTAAAAACTTTTGCGATCATCTGCAGAATTAACTAGTACTGCAACAAAAGGCGAAGTGCCGCTTAGGCTCCCGAATTAGTTAATATGTACGAAGAAGTCAGAGACAGTTCAGAACACTGATGCAGTGACAAATAATTAGCGTTTGATGTGGTATTAAAGTCCTTCAATTAAACATTACAACGCTTCCAAAAAAGGGCCTGTCCGTTAGTTAACAATTCCCAAAGAGTTTCTGTTTTGCTTTCCATATGGATTATGTAGTAATTTATGTTTGATAGAGTACCAGCTGCCTTTATCCCGTTTGTGTTTTGCTTTGAGACAAAAGCGTTTCGACATTTGTGTTAACGTCATCTTTAATGTCTTCTGTAAACGTAGATTATGGTTGTCTTATGTCCGTTTATTTCATTCTTCTAGATGTTGTTAGTTTTATAATCTTACGTGGTGTTGCGCCAATGTAAGTGCTGAGACGTGTATGTCATAAAGCAAAATAACACAGATCTCTAAAGAAAAGGGGTGACTTTCGGTGACTACAAAAATGCGGTCCTGCATACAATGGCAACTGATTAGTTTACGACCATCTTTGGTTAATGCTGTGAAAGACGACCCTTAACCTTTTGGCGCCGGAGTTATTTTTTTAAATTTTAGCATATCTGTTTATAAAATGTGAATAAAACAGGAACCAAATATGTTAGAATTATGAAACAAACTGCAGTTTGAAGAGAAAAAAATGGACAGTATATACCATGTTTAAAATATTCAGTACCTGTATTTTTTGAATAAATATATAATATGCAACTTTTAAAGGTTAGTTGTGCGGTACGACCACTATAAAGGTCTTTAGGCGTCAAAGGGTTAATCAGGGTTTAGCTGTTGTAGGTCTACGGAGTGTTAGAAGTTACCAGTTTTAATTTCAACTTCAGTAAACATAAACCCACATATGCGTTGCTTCGGCTACTTGCGTGGAAGTAAAGCGATTGTGGCGTGAAGCTGATCAGTCTTTCCCATCTGATTTAAAAGCTGAGATTCAGTGGGACGACAGCTTCATGGCATTGTGCGTAATTAGCAAGGAGACACCCTTATCCGTCAAACTTTGTTTATCAACGAAATGTAGGAGAGAAAATAACATAGAGACATATAAAATCACACAGATAGTGTGTGTGTGTGTGTGTATGTGTGTATGTACGTCTATTTACGTATGTATGGAGAGAGAAAATATATCGTTAAGAAGTAATTTGTTTGTTAAAAACGAACGTATGCAAGATAAGAAATTAATAAGTGTGTTTTGATTATATTATAATTTTGCCTGTTGCTTTGTATGGCTGTGAAACTTGGTCGCTCATATTGAGGGAGAAACGTGGACTGAGGGTGTTTGAGAATAGGGTGCTGAGAATATTTGGGCCTAAGAGGGACGAGGTAAGAAGGGAGCGGAGAAAACTACATAATGAAGAGTTTAATGACCTCTACTCCTCACCCAATACTGTTCGGGTGATAAAATCGAGAAGAATGAGATGGGCGGGGCATGTAGCGCCTATGGGACAGAGGAGAGGCATATAGAGGGTTTTGGTTGGGGAACCTGAGGGAAAGAGGCTACTTGGGAGACCCAGACGTAGATGGGAGGATAATATTAAGATGGATCATCAGGAAGTGTGATGTGGGGTTATGGACTGGATCAAGCTGGCTCAGGATAGGGAAAGTTAGCGGGCACTTGTGAATGCAGTAATGAATCTTCGGGTTCCATAAAATGCGGGGAATTTCTTGACTAGCTGAAAACCGGTTAGCTTCTCAAGAAGGGCCTGCTCCATTGCGTAAGTAAGTTTTGATTATACTGTATTGCTTTTCTACTTCTGTTCCAAAAGAGAAAGTTTTTCATTTCTCTCTGTTCCCCTGTATGTCGCGGGTGGTAGACTGACTTGGAGTTCGCAGCTGTTGACATTATGTGAGTGATGGGGATTGATTGCCGCAGGATGTTTTCCTGTAAGGGCACACAATAAAAGGACTACAGGAACTAGATTAAAGTCACTGTTTCTTCCTTAGTTGGCATTTGACATATTTCCTCACAGCATATTGTTGGCATGCTTTCCTACCATAACGAAAGAACTCGGACGTACATTCCTGCCTTTGAACTTTTGAACCAATTAATTGATTTTCACGAAAATTGGTACGAATGTTATGCCATGAAAGGCTACCCAGAAGCTGTACATATATTTTAAACTCTAAATGTAATGTGGCGGACGTGTGAAGTGGGGACTACAAAAGGGAAATTAATACAGGATAATGAAAGAGTGTGTAAGGCAGTAGATCTTAAAATGATACGCAGCTTCCGAAGGTACATTTTTATAGAACGTGAAATAAGAAAATAATGGCCTTGTAATTTGGGGTGGGGGTGGGGGGGTTGGGGGTAGGGGTAGGGGTAGGGGTGGGAATCTTTCTGTTTGATGTCGATAACTGATGAAAAAGATGAATTCTGATTGTGACATTTGGAAAGACGATGTATCATATTCATCATTCACAGTGTGTGTAAATTATTGTTTTTAAGTGAACTATAACGAAAAAGCTATCGGTACAAAACGTTTGTTTTATTTTCGTAAAGTAAAGGTAATGTAAAATCTGTAGTTACGTGTAACGTGACGAATTTGTATGTTGGTTTTCCGGTTTTTTTTTACAGCGGTTTCTCATTACCAAAGACTGTAATTATTTACAATTTGTAACAACTCATTCTATTGTCGTATTTTGTTATGATTTTTTTGTCCATTTTTGTAATAGTGTTTAACTGAATTATTCCTCGCATTTTAGAAGAGTGCGTAGCAGCTTGTTAGGTTCGACGGGATGGTACATCTTCTGGCTATCTCTTCATACAAATATATAATAGTCATAGCTGATCCCCTTGTGATGAACTTGCATGTTTCGAGCCAGATATTCGGTGAGATATAAAATCATGCTTTAACAAGACAGGCAACTTACGGGCGTAATGTAACAGCACAGAGGCATATTCGAGTAACCGTTGTTACATTCGAAAAGCGATAAGTGTAACATATGGTAAGTGTGTGTGGCCTTAGGTATCCAGCATGAAATGCGCATGCGCCATATTGTCCTCTATGACCTGTCCGGCTGTGCACTGTTTTTCCACATTACCTCAGAAACGGCACGATTTTCGAAAAAAAAAAAGTTATAGAACATAAAATATGTGTTTTGATTTTCTCTACAACTTTTGTCTGAAACATTTCTCATTCTAAGAAGAACTGCGGAAGATGTGGTCATAAATGTATATTGGTCTTCATGTCAAGTACCCGTTGTTCTTGTCCGATTTTAAAGAAACTTGGATTTTCTCGACATATTTTCGAAAAATATTCAAATATCAAACCTCGTGAAAATCCTTCTAGTGGTAGCCGAGCTCTTCCATGCGGACGGACAGACAGACGGACATGACGAAGTTAATAGTCACTTTTGGGGTATTCTGCGAACGCACCTGAGAATTACTCATTCCAACTTTGGAATTCGCTTGAGCATTTTGCGTTACGCACGCACATCAGCACATAGGGTTCCCTAAATGTGCACTGGAAAAGATTGTTTCAACAGAAAGTGCCATGAAAGCTTAACGTCTTCTCCAGTTTTGATGTTGACCTGTGTAATTACATGCCAAATGGGTATGAGTGTGATTATGTCGGTATCTGTCCTAATTATGAGTTATGAACCTGTGCACTGTTAAACACAACAAAGTTGTTCATTCATTCATTCATTCATTCCATTGGCATGTGCAGAATGCGACGATTCCTTGCCGTTCTGAGGAGCTTCTTCCATTCCTCTCTGTTATGTACCCTTTACTTCCACCCTTTTCCACCAACTAGTCTTCCATCCTCCATCACTTTATCTTGCCAACTATTTCTTGGTTTAACTCTCAGCCTCGTCGTTTCCAAATTCATATATAACACTTTTTTGGGAATTCTTTTTTCTTCCATTCTCTGTACATGTCCAAACCAACGTAATCTATTTAACCTTATTGTCTCTGTTGTGGTGGGTTTTTAACCATTGCATAAATTTCTTTATTGGTTAATATTCTCCAATTTTCTTTTTCATTGTCATATACTGTGTCTAAAATTCTTCTATAAACTTTCCTTTCAAAAATGTTTATTTGCTTTCTGTCTCCCTTTGTTAGTATCCAGGTTTCTGATGCATATGTTAAAGTTTTGTCAATTATTGTGTTCTTTAGTCTTAATTTTAGTTTTTTAGATATAACAACAAAGTAATTTTGTTACTTGTTATATCTTATTATGTAATAGTGATATAAATGATTAACTATAATTTTTTAAGGGCGAATGCTAGTCAAGCCAACATTATTACAAACCTTAGAATTATACTGTTTATATCTTATGGTGTGAGAACTTAGAACATGAAAGAGGTTTATCGGTTGTAAGCTACCACTTCATAATGTCCATATCGGACTTTTTTAATGGCTGGACAGCTGTATTGGGTCTAGGCTATCTCATTGTCGAGGTTTCGAGATCACACTCAGACTCCTCTGGACGAGTGATCGTTCCGTTCTCTATCAATGTACCAAAAGCAAAATTATTGGATCCTTGTATATGTACCTAAGATTATGTTCTTTACTTACGTTTTATCGAATTTTCCTGTTTTGTCTTATTTGATTCGTCTAATTTTAGCCTTATTTTATGTTCTTTGTCATACCAATAGTTAGGTTAGTTGGTAGAATTTCAAGTGTATGAAACTTTATTCGAAATGGATGGCAGAAATGCAATTAATGGGTCGGTGTTAATTATCACTAACACACCATTAAGGACGAGAGCTACTGCTTTCCCTTCTGCCTAGCTCTTTCATCCTCTTGAGCCCCAGGGTGGAAGGTGAGAAGGACGAAGTGGGTTGCTCACTGCATTTCTGGTTCTCTTGGTCACATTCTCTTATTATTGACTTCGTCTGTCTCTTTCTGCTTCCCCTGCACAGATTTGACAAAGGGTAAAGGAATTCACTTTAATTTAGCTTCAGAGGGTTACATTATTTTCAAAAGTGGTAGAAAACAAAGATTGGCTTTTCGTTAATGAGAAGGGTGAGTGGAAGTTCTTTCAATAAAGCGAGATGAATATATTTCAAAATACATGGATATAAATATTTTTACATTTTTAAAATTATTATACTTTCTTTGAAATCTAAGTACACGAATTACAAGGAAAATAATTTTGTTTTTAATGACCATTTAATTCATATTTTTAGTCATATTCGATGAATATAAAAGTCAGGAAGACACAGCCCCTGTTGAAGGCTGCCGGGGAGCATTATGAGAAATTTAGAAAATTTTTGGAAAGAAGAGGAAAGTTGTAATGTTAGAGTAATGGGAGTTGTATAGAATATGGGGAATCAAATGGGAGAGTCGCCTATAGCCATCTGCTTAAGGAATCTGTATTCTGAAAGAACCTGGTGTTGCACGGGTACGGTTTCGTATACAGATCGAACCACAATAAATAAATAAATAAATAAATAAAAGATATCCGAATTTTTTTTAGCAAAGGCGTAAGAATACACTTTCTTTACCTACTTAAAATTTATATGGTTTTGACCCACTTTTCACATAACTGTTACTGTGGTGTCTACACACATACAAAAATTTGTACGGAAATAATGACTTTATATGTAGTAAAATGGACACACGTCTCAAAGTATAACTCTACAAATGAAACTGATGGATTTAGCAAGTGTCAGGCATTTTAACTTTCGTAGATATACAGGGTAGAAAAAATTCGCTAACAAACTGTCTATGATTACGTGTTGAAAAAGATTAGTAAATGTATATCGTATGCTCTGAGATATGTGACTTTCGGGGTGCGCTTCACCTTCAAATGGGGTTCTACACTTCTCAGCGTTGTTATTTGTCACGACAACAAAACGCGATGCTTCGTGCACTGATGTCACATAGTTTGCAGCAGGGTTCAGCTACGATCGAATGGCCGTGGAAGACACAACGAATAATGCGGCATGCAGTTAACCCTCGGTGCGTGTTACAGTCGAGCTGTATGGGTGCACGGGAAGACGCAGTGCGTTATTCAGGTCGTCGTCCAGATGCTAACGTTTTTCGACGACAGCGACGACGGCAGCAGAGGTGCTTGTGAACGGAGGTCGCCCACGGACTGTAGGGACTCCATCTAATGTAGATGCCACAACTGCAGCTGTGGTATGTACAAGAGCATCAGAGAAGCTCACGTGATATCGCACTAGAATTGGGACTATTTCAACGGAGGGTTCCGAGGTACTTCTTGACATTCAGTTGGATTCAAACCACTTTTCTCGGGTCACATATCTGTTTCCAAACGACCGTCCTCAACACCTCTTGTAGTTGCATGTACGAGGCGCTCATGGTTTGGCAAACTGATAACCTCGCTGCATGATGTGTGTCTCGAATATTGAACGCCTCAGGACGTACGCTGTATAACTTTTCGACTTATGTTTAACAAGAAACCACACTATGGGGAGCTTAAGCGGATTTTTTTTTTTTTTTTTACTCTTTATAGGTATAGGTAAAGTTCATCCTATTGAAGGCACAGAGGGGGCGATAGAGGTATCGCTCTACTTTCTCTTTTATCATTGACGCTAGAACAGGGTAAGTGGTGAACGCCACACCCAGGCCATTTTACCCGCGAAAAGGATCCGTTCTCCATTGTACAGGACGTGGGGTGGGCGTCTGGGACGGTCTGTACGGCTTCAGAAAATCTCGCCACCACAGGGGTTCGAATTGCGGACCATTCAGCCCGTATTGAGTCGCTATACCGACTACACTATCCCGATTGCCGTGCAGTTACACTTACACAACACCTGATATTGTGGTCTCTTCCTTCAGACGGATAATTAAAAAAAAAAAAAATTCAGAGACTGTAAACGTATTGGCAAACAGGAGATGAAGTTCTTGCAGTATAAAAATGGTACTTGCAAAGTGAAGTGTCAGGGTACAGACTTGAAGCAGTTTATAGAATCTTACTGACGCAGTTCATGTACATAAACTGCAGGGTGCTGCAAAGAAACGTGACGGTTTTTGAATGAAAATAACTCAAAATAAAAGTAACACTCTTACGTCGTATTTTTAACAAAATGACGTATATTGTAAAACATATTGTAACGCTGTTCTTCAAAATGAAATCACCAAGGCGACTTTCATCCCTCGGCATATATTGTTATACTGTGGAACGTAAATTCCTCATTATGTCATCTAGTACATCAGTATTGCACCAATTTCTTCCCCTATATTCTGCTCAAGTTTGGCTATGTTCCTAGGGCGATTGGCCTTGAGTTAACCCCCAAAGAAGTATCCGCTAGTGGACAGCTCAGGAAATCTTGCAGACGACTGAACATCCCAAAACGGCGAATCTTGTACAAATTTAATATTAACAAGACAGGCAGTGTAAGTACATGTATAACGTAACATTGAGGCGCGTTCGTGCAACCATTGTTGCAGTGGAAAATCAATAGGAATTATTTATTCTGTGTGTGTGTGTGTGTGTGTGTGTGTGTGTGTGTGTCTGTAGCCTTAGTTATCCAGCATGAAATACGAATGCCCTATATTGTTATCTGTGGCTCATCCGGCCTTACAGTAGTTTTCCACATAATCACATAAACGGCACGATTTTCTTAAAAAAAAGAGCATAAAATGTAATTTGTTCCTTTTTGGGTAATTCCCCGGCGTCTGAGTTTAATTGCCGACGTTTCGGAACTCACTATCGGTTCCATCTTCATAGGCAGGTGAATGAAGTATGTCAGCATAAAATGTGAGTTTTAATTTTATCTACAATGGGATACATTATTTTGTAGTGTTATTTGAATTTATTATGTTATTATACGTACTTACCCAATTACATTGTGTCTTAATGACATAAATTTTCGCCCTTTCAACATTACGCCAGTTCGAAAAGTAAACCATTGCGACACGCGTAATCATAATGTTTTTCCGAGCGATTTATTGAAGTTTGCATAGTAGAAAATAATGATTTGCGTCCTTTTGATAGACGATTCACACTTCCGTCTCTCCTAGCGAAATACAGACATTCAGTCATCTACAAGATATGATTTTTCTTCTTATGGTCACTCTAGCTGGGGATACCTGCAACGTATTTGTCAATCGCTCGTGGACTGCCAGTGAAAAGGAGCAGAACATTGGTGAAGATGTTGATGAAATATTGGTGGAGATCTTTCAAGTGTCATTTAACGACACTGTCAGTTGCTGAGATGATTGGTAACAGATGAATGACTTAATATGACGCACTGTTGGAATGAGAGTCAAAAGGGAAAACCCAAGTACTCGCAGAAATACCTCTCCCATTGCCACTTTGTCTACCACATATATTATCACTTGGACCGGACTTCGACCGAACCCGGTCTTCCGCGGTATGAGGCTGGAGACTAACCTCCAAATAGTGATGAATATTACACGGTGCATACTGAGGAATTATTATCCCACATTCCAGAGTCGTATACAGAGGGATGGAAGTCGTCTTTGTGACGTCATGTTTAAAACGTAAAGCCTGTACAAAATGCTTTGAAACTTCAGTTTGTAAAAAAAAAAAAAAAAAAAAAAAATAAAAATTTTTTTTGGT
>Ga0123355_10017343_pt1 | contig 11377 bp, 12 predicted proteins | sample TergutEmb28metaG_3_FD_89872 | JGI IMG/M metagenome (GOLD analysis project Ga0123355, IMG submission 89872) | Embiratermes neotenicus P1 segment gut microbial communities from Petit-Saut dam, French Guiana - Emb289 P1 | ecosystem: Host-associated > Arthropoda: Insects > Digestive system > Gut ...
GTAACAAAAGATACAAAAAGCCCACGCCTATGCAACCAATGCGGCAAATGTGAGAAAATTTGCCCACAAAACCTACCCATACGCAAAGATCTTAAAAAAATAGCCAGACGGTTCGAGTCACTACCTATTCGTATTGTTTTGGCAATAAGGCGAGTGGTAACACAACGTTAAAAAAGAAGCCCACATCCATGTGCGCTTCTTTCAATTTCCTATTTACAATACTGCTCTCTAATAGAATTCATCTCTGTCGAAATTTCATCCAAATCAAGAACCATTTCCATCATACCAACTTGCTCATCATAAACTTCAGCATCAACTTCTGATTTAACTGCTTCTTCACAAATGTGATAAACGGAGAGTCCCAACGAGACTCCTGTCAATGGACCTGCAAAAGTAGGGTCGCCGGCTGTAACTGTTTCCGCAGCAATACCGGAGGCTTCACCTTCGGCTGCACCTAAAATAACAACTAGGTTTTCTGCACCATATTGTTCAGCAAATTCTTTTACCCTTTTTTGATTTTCCAAATCCATTGCACCTGCAGCCGTTCAAACAAAGCATTCTGTTGATGAAAACAGAACTTCTACATTGGCGGCTGTTTTTATACATTCTTCAATAGCAGGACCGGGTACGCCATCACGATCACCAATAATGATGACTTTTTTGTTAGCTAAAAGTGCCATGTACATTCTCCTTTCGGATTTTATTTTGTGTATATGCTAGTAAATCAGCAGACACATTTAAATATGCCTACCAATCATTGCCTCAATATTTGCTTCTGTAGCGTCATCTTTAACAAGTTCCTCAAGCTTTTCACCGTTTTCATACACGGCAATTACAGGCAGCCCTAAAATCTTTTGACCGATTGCAAGCCTACGTGCTTTTGTTGTATTAAGTTTGACAAATTTTATTTTATCGCCATACTTTTCTGCCATAGCTGTTACAAATGGAAGAAGCGCCTCGCAAGGTATACAGCCATCACCATAATAATCAACTAAAACTTTGCCGGTTGCCTGTAAAACTTCGGCTTCAAAGGTTTCCTTATTTACTTCTAACACTCTATCACCTCCAAAAATATCTTTTTATCAAAACTTCCATTTTTTAATCGTTTAGTGCTTTTAGCGGTGCTAATATCTACATCCTTAAAATTCATGTGCTTTTTTATTGCGTCCATAACTTCTAAAATATCACCAAATTCTTCAATACTAAGGTCACCAATAAACTCGTTTACTTCTTCAATTAACTTTTCCTTTAAGCAAACCATATATTCTTCATCGGACAAAGTTCTGACTATCGGCGTTTTACCCTGTGCTTTTATTATATCGGGGATATTGTCACGCACAAGTTTTTTATATTCTATCTGGCTCATACCCCTAATGTGTTTATATAATGCTCTGCCGCAACCGTTGCGATAGCACCATCCGCCGCCGCCGTTACAACCTGCCTTAAAGACTTAACGCGAATATCCCCTGCAGCAAACACACCAGGCACATTAGTTCTCATATCATCGTCCGTTGGAATGTACGCACCATCCATATTAATCTTGTCCACAAAAAGCGCTGTGTTTGGTAAAAAGCCGACAAACACAAATACGCCAAATGTGCCATCCTCTTCATCAGCTTCAATTTCACACACTTCGCCCGTTTTCACATTTTTAACAACCATGGACGTTAAAATGCCGTCGCCCTTTAATTCCTCCACAACACTGTCCCACATATATTCAATTTTAGGATTTGCAAAAGCCCGTTCTTGAATAGACTTTGCCGCACGAAGTTCGTCTCTGCGGTGTATAATCGTCACTTTTCGGGCAAATTTAGTCAAATAAATGGCCTCTTCAACGGCAGAATCCCCGCCGCCTACCACGTAAACTTCAAAATCTTCAAAAAAGTTAGCATCACAAGTGGCGCAATAACTTACGCCTTTTCCTATTAACTCTCTTTCGCCGGGGCAGCCTATAGGACGTGGCTGGGCACCTGTGGCAATGATCACTGTTTTGCCCAAATATTCACCCTTCTGACCCTTTACAATTTTGGTTTTAGGCTCAAGGTCTACATCTATAATTGTATCGCTTATACGCTCTGCGCCAAAATGGTCGCATTGCTCCAACATTCTACCAATTAAGCTTGGGCCGGTTTCATGCTTTATTCCACCAGGGTAATTCTCTATCTCGGAAGTAATAACAATTTGGCCACCAATCGCGTCCTTTTCGACAAGCAAGGTGCTCATGCGCGCTCTTCCGGCATAAATAGCGGCAGCAAGCCCCGCAGGGCCTGCACCGATTATTATTATATCGTATATTTTCAAAATTACTTCACCTCAAAAATCCTTTGCCCCTCAACCTCTGTTGAAAGTGCTTCCAATGCCACATCCAAAATTTTTCTACGGAGCTTCTTCTCTTTCTCCATAGAAAGTTTAGGATCGCCCAACGGGTGTGGAATTGCTATTGTAGGAACGATTCTATTTGCGCCAACTGTTAAAGAAATTGGCGTAACCGTACATAAATGAACCACAGGAATTCCCGCACGTTCAATTTCTTTCACCATCGTTGCACCGCAACGCGTACAGGTGCCTCACGTGGAGGTTAGGACTACCGCGTTTACACCCAAGCTAAGAAGCTTTTGTCCGATATCCTCCGCAAATATTTTTGACGACTTAACAGCCGTGCCGTTACCTGTTGTTGTATAGAAAACATCATGTAACTTACCTATTTTACCCTCTTGCTCAAATTCTCTTAAAACATCAACAGGTAAAACTCTGTCTGCGTCTTGGTTGGCATAAACAGGATCGTAACCACCATGGGCCGTTTCATAATCCGCTTCAGTTAAATCCATAACGCCAGAAATATCATATTCTCCATATTTTGATGCAGAAGAAGACTCGATACGGTCAGGGTTTCCTTTCGGCACAATGCCACCGGATGTTACCAGTGCAATTACAGCATTTTTAATATCCTTAACTGCCCCAACAGGAGCTACCCTATCGAAGTATGGCATAGGATATTCGGTTGTAAACGGCTTGCCTGACATTTTGTTAAGAAGCATTTTTACCGCACGTTTACTGCCACGCTCCGTATCAAAAAAGTTTATACGCTGTCCTCGAGGCAGATAACCTTCCTCTGCAGACGCACCAATTTTTTCGCCCTTAGCAAGTTTTAATGCAAGTCTTGCCATTTTTGGAGCGGCATCACGCATTCCCGCAGCCGAATTTCTGGTAGAAATAATGTACATTTTAGTTTTATACATATCTGCGCCGGGATTTTCTGCATACATACCTGTGAGCACAGGAATATTTAGTTTTTTTGCAACGGCATCACAAATTGTGCCGCAAGCAACGCCATAGCGGCCGGCGTTAAATGCCGGTCCTGCAATAAATAAATCCGGGTTAGCACTTTCAACCATACCTAAAATAATTTCTTTGGCCTCGTCAATGTTTTCATTAAAAAACGAGTCGCCGCAAATAATTGTTTGTACTATCTCTGCAGAATCCCCAAAACTTGCCTGAAATGCAAGACCCGGTCCGATTGCTCCCCCACGCATTTCCGGTGGGAAATTAGCCATTTCTTCTCCACCAATACCGGCGTAAAATTGATTTATATAGTGGACTACCTTTAGTTTGCTCATAGATTTTTCACACTCCTATCTTGCGCTCATACGGTTAAATCCAAGTTCATTGGTTGCACCTATAATTGCCTGAATTTCAACTATAATAGACCCATCTGGCTGCATATTATTTTCAAAGCCGCCTGCAATTTTATCAACGTAATCCAAAGTTCCTATAACCCGATCCAGCTTGGGCAGTGTAACAACTTCATTTGCATTACCCCCCGTAACGACCGCATTAGCCGCCACGTCAACATCAGCCAAGGATTGAGAAGTGCCGTCACGTCCGGCATATTCATCCGTAATAATGACGGTGTGTATGCCCTTGGCTTCAATTTTTTTGCAGTTCATAATTAAATCAGTATCCGGGTTGCCAAAACCTTCTTGGGAAACGATAACACCATCAAGCCCCAAAAATTCGCAAAGCTTTGCTGTCCAATCCGAAGAACGCTGTTTATCAGCAAGATATACATTTTCATTTGTAATAATCATACCAACAAAGTTTAAAGTTTTACCATGTTCTTCAAACAAGTCTATAATTACCGGATTGTTTTGATGATGGTAGGTTGTATTTTTATCACATGCAGAAACACAATTGCCGCTAATAATCGCGCCATCAAAAATTTCTGTTGGATTTATTAAAGTTGTAATGCTCTGCTTCATATCTACACCATATACATAAGTATCGTGCAACAGCCCTTGGCTTTGCAGCATTTGCACATAGCCAACTTTTGGCAAGTTAGGATATTTGGCAACGCTTTTTGTTATCGGTAGGGTTTCATAGGTAACCACTTCGCAAGGTTCAATATTTTTACCCAATTCACCCAAGAAAGCCGCCGTCTTTAATCCCGCCAGCCGAAGCGCGTTCTCATAATCATGAGGGGCCAAATCCGCCACAGGTTTAAAGGTTAAAACAAGGTTGAATGTTTTAGAAAACGGAGTATAATCTGCACCAAGTCCGGTCATGTCAATGATACCTTCTTGAAATCCAACCACCTTGCCGCAGGTAACAACAGCCGCACCACGCAACACATGAGTTGTACCACTACCAACAGTATCCACCGCAGAAAGCACGCCAGGAAACATCCCTCCCGGCCCCATTGCCTTCACCCGGGGCTCGATTACATCCTTTACCGGCGTTATGCGAACACTCTCTCCCGGTCGTGCTAAGTCTACCTCAATAGACTCAAACCGAGAATCCACTGACAGCAATTCGATAATCTCGCTTTTGTTTACATATAGTACAGATTTTTCAACTTTCGAAACTGTACCAAACTGAATGTCTTCAATAGTGATGTATCCCAAATTCAGTTTCACACTATTGCCTCCTTTATTCAAATTTACAATTCATTATAAGAAACTTATTTTTATAGTAGGAATTTGTAACTTCACGCTGTGTACAAAACCCTAACTTCATATATAGCTTAATGGCTCTTTCATTAAATGTAGCAACAGATAATCTAAATTTATTTGTGCCATAAAGCTTTTTACCATAATTTAAACCATTATTAAAAAATGCCAATCCATATCCTTTACCGCACAAATCCGGCCTCAGACTCAAACCAACATCCAAGTACGCGTCATCGTAAACATCATTCTCAACCGTTGGAATACGAGCCTCTGCACCAAAGCAAAAGTACCCTATCAGTTCTCCATCTGCATTTAAACAAGCGAAATGTGTTCCATCCATATATCCACTAGTATCATTTTCATCATGGTCATAAAAAGAATATATATCATCGTATTTCCAACGAGATATATTACTAGCATAATCCTCTGTCATATTAACGATTGTCACCGCTCAGCACTCCCCTTCACCTTTATCCAGCCTGGATTCAATCAAACTGCAATCAATTTCCATAAAATCATTAAGCACGGCATAAGTCATTGTATAATCTTTAAACTTGTCAACGCAAGCGATACTCTCTTCTATAATTGAAAGTGATTGAATGTCCAAGCCCAGCGCATCTGCAGAAATTACAATTGACTTATATGGTGTTTCCTTTGGCTTAATACTTCCGGAAAGAGGATGCGTAAGTAATTTATGTCCTTCGTGAATATAACCGCGTACCAAAATTAAAACACCTATATATGATACATCTGAATACTCCACATCAAAAGTATTCAAAAACCTATTTTTTGCAAGTGGGTTATTCGTAATTAACTTGTTAATATACAGTCACCACCTTGCAAATTTATGTACGCCTACTATATCACACCCAATACAATCGAACAAGAAGCTTGTTTTGCAGAACAAAGTCAGTTGGTTAGCCACACTAACCAACTGGCCCTGCGCTCACATCACTCAACAATCAACACTTCAAATACATTGATAGTCGATACAAGTAACCCAATCTTAAATTAACTTTTCAATTCTGAGTTTATCCATCATAATCTGCATAATTCCAACAGGGCCTTTCGACCCCCAAAAGTTACCATGACAATCAGATCCTGCTGTTATCATTAAATCTAACTCATTGCACACTTTCAAACAAGCCTCAGTCACTGCCGCTGAATGTGATGGGTAATAACACTCTATCCCGTCAATGCCAAAGGAAACAATACGCTTAAGTTCCTGTTTAAATTTGCTAATATCAGATGAATCTATGACTACGCTCGGGTGAGCTAATACAGCATACCCACCAGCCCGCTTAATTCTATACACGACCGCAGCGATCGTTGAAAACCCCGATTCTTTAAATTCTATCCCATATTCAGAATAAAACTTCATACCATCCTTTAATGAGGATACTAAACCTTTATCCTTAAAATAATGTATACTCTTCCATCCACCAAGTCTCCGGTCATGGGAAAATTCCATAAATTCTGCTAATGATAAACTCGGATAATCGACTTGCATACGCTCAATCAATTTAACACTTTGTTCGTCCAGCAAAAAACGTGTATGCTTAATAAAATCGACAAACTGTTGGTCATTCACATCAAAACCATATGCAAGAATATGAAAATTAGCCCCACCATCCAGTGCATCAATTTCTACAGCAGGTACACAGTGTATACCCCGTTCTTTGCACAGCTTCTGTGTTTCAATGCTACCATCTGAAGTATTATGATCTGCAACCGCCAATACCCCTACTCCATTTGATATCGCGGTTTCAACAATTTCATCCGGAGACATCGTACCATCTGAATAAATTGAATGAATATGCAAATCTACATAAGGTCTCTCCATTATTACCTCCTCTTATCATCACACTTATCGGCCTATTATATAACAAAAACGCTCCACTTAGTCAAAGGAGAGTCTGGCGAACATGGAGACAATGAAGATATACACCTTATCAGTCTATATTTTCATTTAGTGTGGCAATTTAATCTATAAATTACTAATCTGCTTTCCTGCGAGCCACTTTTTCCTTCAAATAAGAAATCAAGAAACTTAGCATTGTTACAGTCAGCACACCGCCAACAACCCAAAGGGTAAATATCTGAAATCTTGTATAGGTGGGCAGCATTGATTCTGGCTGAGCAAAAATTACTTCATCCCGAATATCTAGTGGCACAAAGTCGAATGGCATAACTGCAAAGTCCACTAAACTTTGATTGATACCTACAACTCCACGGCTTTCCGGCATCATATGTGCGAAGGTGCCTATCCTGTCTAGGGTGTTTTCATTTGTGGTTTCACGCATGTCAACAAAGGTTGCAATTGTTGATTGTAAGGCATCTTGCTCGTATGCTGCTGCGGCAAAGGTATCTGCGCGTAAGTTGCGTAAAAACAGGTTGTATTCGAGGTTTACATCGTGCATTAGCCAAATATTGTCCTCAAACAAAAAGTTGATGTCATACCGGATAGAGTCTATAAAGACTTCATGTCTTTGTATTGACAGATCTACTTGTTGATGGATATCGTATGATAGGAATGCATCTACGTCAAAGCTTAGCAGTTGTTCATGCATGAAATCTAGGGAATCCCAAAAATCATCTGGGCGAGGCGGTGGGGTTACAAGCGGACTGGTTGGGCGATATGCAAACATCATTATATGCTCATGTACCATTACCGGTACGTTGTAATCTGCAAACTCCGGCGGTAACTCTAGGCCGCTTACTTCGCCAATTGCATTGCGGTCAAGAGGGAATTGAACGTCAAACATTCCGGCTATTTGGGCACCATTATATTCTGATGGGGAGATGATTGTCTCATCCCATTCAACTGTTTCTAAAGGCACGAACTCAATAGGTTCCGGAATGTCAGAAAGCTCCTCTGGTCGTTCCAGTGGGTCGAGTTCTACAGGTTGGATGTTTAATGTATACAACAAGTCTGGAATGTAATAATCTTGTAAGCGTGAAATTAAGCTAAACAAGCCGGAATGCACCTCTGAAACTTGACCTGTTGTGGTTTGTATTGATTCATGGAATGTGGCTATTTCTTCATAATAACTAACCATTTCTTCACGCCAGCTACCAGCTATGTTGTCAATTTCACCTTGTAAGTCCGTGCGCCAATTTGTAAGCTGATAGGCATAAGTGTTTAAGTCCAATGCATGGGTTCTTAATCGCGTAATTTGGTCATAACTAAGCCCTTGAAAATAGGGGTAATAAAATTGCTCTGCAATGAAAAGTAAATCCGCTACCATCCAGTTTATTGCAGCTTCGTCAACTACAAAAATAGGAGTCGGGTCAAATTCTGGCACCGGTGATGGCAAACCCGGCGGTGATGGGATGTTGCCCGGTAAACCCGCAACCCCACTTTGCAATCTGGAAAGAAACGTATTAAGTTCTACATTTGCACCTACCAAATCAATTTGCAAAGCACTTAAAATGGTATAGCGTTCGTCTAGTTCGTCCGCCCATTCTTCCCAAATTTCATGGAAGTTGCTTAACTCTGTATGCCATTCTTCCAAATCTTCAAAAAACGCGTTGGCCAGCTCTATTTGATAAACATGCTCGCCCACAAACACTTTAAGGGATTCATACTGTGCAAACATCCTGAATTCATAGTCTTCTAATAATTCTTTCCAGGCTGTTAAGTCTTCTAAAACGTAAATAAGGCTTCTATCTAAGTAATCGTGATGGGCCAAGAGTGTATCTAAATAATTTACAACATCTCGTAAAAATTCTTGATACTCTGTATGCCAATCTTCTGCATCTAGCAGCCATGTATTAGAAATGTGGTGCCAATCCTCCACTTGGGCTTGATAACGCTCTAGGGCTTCGTTCCAGGCTAGGTTTTCTAAATGCCATTCATGCAGGTCATCTTCATGTGCGCTAACATCTTCGAAGAACATGTCCAACATCTCGCCGTACTCTATTGAAATATCTGCCCACATTTCAAGCATAAAAAGCCATGCGTCTTCTTGTTCTGGAAATCCGTCTGTTAGGCGAATAAGCCCTTCACGCATCCAAATGAATTGATCAGAAGCCATTGCGTAGCTGTGTAAATACCAATTAGCAACCTCTGCGGCGAAAGACCGGACGTGATCCATGTAAAAGGGTGTGTCCAGTTCCCGTGGCTGGATTGGAACAAAAGGAACGTCTTCTAAATCTAAATTTGCTGTAAAATCGCCAAGTGTAATCATTTCTACGGCAAGAAGGTCTGCTAAATTGTTTTGCAAAACACCATACGCATGATCTTGAGCGTTGTGAAATTGTTGTAAAATAGAGCTTACATATGTGCTTGCCAAAGTTGTGTTTATTGCAAGCTGCAATTCTGTGATTGCGATAAAGGTTTCTAAATATTCTTGCTCTGTTAGGTTCGGATTAATTTGAAACTCTAGTTCTACACGTTCCGGCCCGGCGGCATTAAAAGACAGTACCCTAGCAGACACATTGGATGGGAATGTAACAATGGCAGCATATGTTCCGTTTGCAAACCCTGTTTGTGCCATTGCCGGAGAAACCAACACAAAGTCACCGATTAATGTGTTAATTATAGCAGCAGAATAATTATATAAACTACCGTTTACCATAACACCTGTGTCTGCATTAACCACAGCAATGGTAGTGTTGAGGTGTTGTTGTGCTGTTTGTATATCTGTTTGGCGTTCTAATTCTGTTTCTGCACCGAAGCGTAGCCCGATAACGAATGCCGCAACTATAGATGCAATTATTAATGGTATCCAGCGTTTTTTCATGTTGAATCACAGTCCTCTCGCTTTGCTCAGGCACAAAAAGTCGTTACATTACTGTTGAAAATCCAGATAATATTTCCTGAAGCTCATAATCATTACTTGACCCAATAAACATTATCCATATGGTATTCTCTGCAATGGTCATAAACACATCAATTCTAGCACGAATACTAGGCGTATACATTATCACCCGGCCCATGTGCCATTCATGACCAGAAATTATAAATGTGTCAGGAATTTCAATGACTTGTGTATTAAAACCATTTTGTTCTTGAAACGATCTTTGATGCTCAAGCGAAACTTGAAGATATTTGTGAAGTGGAAAGTCTCTTGAACCAAGCGGAACTCTCTGCGCGAATAGATGTATAGAAGCATCTATAGAACCATCATCTTGTGCACCCATACAAGCTACACTATGAGCAAGCTGGTTTACTTTAACCCAAAGATCATTACTTATAAATTCCCCATCAAAGAACGAAGGTGGTACGCCTGTAGCTATAGCGTTATCATCATCAGAAAAAATGCGATAATGGCTAGGGGCGGTAAATTTAAACCCCAGCGTTGGATTTGTGTATGTGTGACCATCCCATGTGCCTCGCGATATAGCAGGTACAGAATTTTCCATAGTTGGAATAATGCCTTCGATACCTTTTAATTGCGGATCAATTGCTGTAAATATATTCAAAATATCTTCAATTTCATCTAAGCTGTCTGCTGTAATTGTAATTTCACGACGGAATCCTCCATAGAAATGAATTAAATACATCTGGATTCTATTTGTAAAAACTTCATATGTCATGTAGTGCCAGTAGTTCTCACCTAATCTCCTTGGAAAATTACCTATTTGAAAATGTTGAAAGACATTACTTAATTCGCCTAATTGAATCATTGCGGCCTGCAAATTTTCAATTTCCCCATTTTGCTCAACAGCCAACGATACTGGATTAGTTGCCACAACAACACTATTTCCAGAAAAAAAGTCTCTTATAGACATATCCCTAGCATAAAAAGGGAGGTAAGCATGATTATTAAAATTATCTTCCCTCTCTGCTATCATGGCAGCACCTACACTAGAGACATTAGCTAATTCCTCCTCTGTATACTTAAACCATGTTGGAGGTATTTCAAGCTGAAAACCCATAAATTCATTAACATAGATGTGTCCATGCCATGTGCCACGATTTGCGTATAATCTACTTGAATTATTATCCGCAACTCCAAAAAAATAAATGGGTAGTATTATCAGTGGAAATGCAAAAAGTAAGACAGCGCATATTATTACTTTTTCTTTCATAGCAATCACCGTTTTCTTTATGCTTAGGGTTTTTAGTTGCTTGCATTGTGCTTGTTCCCTGCCATATTTTATGCCTTCATATCTAGCAACTTGAATTTGTATTGAAGATAAATTTGATAATAAGACATAGAGGCTATCCATGAAAAAACAAAAGATAATGCTGAAACAATAGCAAGAGCAGCCAGTGGATTTTCACTTGCATCAAGATAGGCTGAGTGAAAGAGTGCTCTTGCAAAATTCATACCTAATACCCCACTGATAGCGATTAAAGTTGTTGCTAATACCGCAGGTAACGTCTTGCCCTTCTTTTTCATATGGTTATTTGACAGCGAATGTATTCTTCCATTAACTACTACGATACCAAGCATTATACTCCCAAGTGCAGATATCGCAAC
>Ga0123355_10017344_pt1 | contig 11376 bp, 10 predicted proteins | sample TergutEmb28metaG_3_FD_89872 | JGI IMG/M metagenome (GOLD analysis project Ga0123355, IMG submission 89872) | Embiratermes neotenicus P1 segment gut microbial communities from Petit-Saut dam, French Guiana - Emb289 P1 | ecosystem: Host-associated > Arthropoda: Insects > Digestive system > Gut ...
AAGCCCCGTTACTACGACGGTTACTTTGGAAGCAAATTGGATTCCGGTTGCCGCAACACTAACGGTTTCGGAAACTACGCTGAATAAGGGGGCAGCTGAAAGTAACCACACGATTAACGTATTTTCAAACACAACGTGGAATGTACCTACTAGTAATGTAAGCTGGTTAACTATCATAGCCCCTGCAAACCGTACAGGTAATGGCTCATTTAGAATTATCGCTACTGCCAACACAGGCCTCACTGCGAGACCACCAGGTACTGTTACAGTGACTGCTCCAGGCGCTCCAACCCAGACTATAACTGTGACACAACAAGGAACAGGATTTGTTATAACATTAAACCCAAATGGGGGAACTGTAAATCCGACAACTGTAATAAGAGGGCCGTTACAACAAGTTGGTACACTGCCTACACCTACTAGAGCTGGGCATACTTTTAGCGGTTGGTGGACTTCGCCTACCGGTGGTACCCAGATACAACCAACTACTGTTTTGAGTGGTAATACTACGATTTTTGCTAGATGGAATTTGGCCCATGTCTCACTGAATGCTAATGGTGGTACTGTAAGTCACACGAGTATCTTTGTACAGCCAGGCTCTCAATTAGGGTCACTTCCAACGCCGTCTAGAACAGGTCATAGTTTTGTAGGATGGTTTACTGCACAAACAGGCGGTACTCAAGTATTCTCAACGACTGTTATCAACGGAAACATTACTATTTTTGCAAGGTGGGGAGTTACTGTTACGCTCAATCCAAATGGCGGTCATGTAAGCCCAACGCGTCTAACCAGGATTGGTGGTGGGACTATGGGTGTAGTGCCAACGCCAACAAGAATTGGGGAAACTCTGGGGCGAAGATTCGATGGTTGGTTTACATCATTAAGTGGTGGAGCTAGAGTACTGCAAAACACAATTACGCCAAACAATAACCATACATTACATGCGAGATGGGATGAAGTAACATTAGACTCAACTCGTATTCGATACTGGTGGTGGCAAGAGAATACAGTTCCACTAAGGACATTCGAATTTCACTCAAGTCTTGATACAGTATGGAGAACTTCTACTGAAAGAGGTCGAACCAATTGGAACAACAACAGCTCATCTCCTGTATATTTTACAGTTGGAGACACAGGTAATAGAGTTCGTGTTGAGCCAAGATTCGATAGACATGCATACGGCTGGTTGCAGCCTGTCCAGCGTTCAGGTACAGCTCTAAACGAGTTTTATATCGTCATAAATTCACGTGCGATAACCTCTCATGCAACAAATAACGATTACACTCTGGGTAACGTTATAGCAAGCGTGATGGCTCACGAGCTTGGTCATGCAGTAGGTTTACGAGATGGTTATTATGGAAGCCCGCTTGGTGGGGGTGACAACAGAAGCCTAATGAATCACGATAGAAGTAGAAATACAGTAATGGCACCAACTACATTTGATATATCAAGCGTACTGATGATATATGATTTAGCAGGCCGGAACGGAGCCAATAGCTTTGCAGATGAAGGAAGTGTTTGGGATGCCTTTCCCCATATGACAGATTCAGAAGGTGTTTTGTATGGTTTTGATTATACGACTGATCTTTTTGTGGATACTGAACTATATAATAGTTTCCTTCTGAATTAAGAAAAAGATAGTATATTGTTTTTAACTCCAAATATGAATATTTCAAGGAAGAGGTGCTCTATGAAAAGATTTTCTCTTGTATTAATATCTATTGCTTTAACTTTCATATTATCGGCATGTGTTGTAAAGGCATCAGATAGTGTTATTACTGAGTATTTACCGGACGGTGACGTTTGGATACGTGCTAGCGTTGATGAACTTGCTTTAGGAGCAACAGATATTGTCTGGGCAACGATTTTGGATAGTAGAGTGGAACCCATAAATACTTTGCTAGGCGAACCAAATCCTGATGAAGAATATCCAGAGCGATTTTACGTAATTCATACAATTTATAGAATAAGTGTCTTAGAATCATTTAAAGGAAGCACAGAAGCTGGTGACATAATAGAGTTCGCAACGCCTGGAGGACGATTCGAAAATAGAGAACTGATAAATCCCAAACAACTCCATTTTAATTATGGTGAAAACCTTATCTTTTTCTTGCATAGCTTTGAGTCAGATGGGTTTGGTCATCTTCCTATGGTTCTAGAGTCTTTAATACAAGCCGTTTATCGTGTTAGTCTACCGGATACGTTTTCGGCAGATATCTTATCTGAAGGCGCAATAGATATCTTTTCCGATGGGATTATAGCAGCATCTAAAGAAAATAATTGGCTTGCGGATGAGGTTCTCGAAAATTTTTCTCCTGAAAATAATTTTACTGTTACTTTTGGAGATTTAATAAGATTTTCAAATGAATTTGAATAAGGCTATTTACTGTTTTCAAATCACAAACGAAATATTGTATTAATATCAGTGATCGTTGAAGAGACGTGCGTTTTAATTGCAATCGTACGGATCTGTGAGGGTGGGTGTCGTGGATGCTTACCTGCTTGACTATAAAATGATTGAGCGGTTTTGCTTCTGCGGGTGCCTTCGGGTTTTATATTTTGATTTTGCTTATGGTTCAGTCGTTGCCGAAATGTTCGCCACGACGGGAGGGCTTTAGCCTTTAACGAGGCAAGCCTCCGGCAGGGCCTATCGCATCTTTGTTGCCTATGGAGAAAAGTGCGTGATAGTGTCGTCGTCGATGTCATTTGGTCTATGCGCTATACAGAAGTTCTCCAAAGGAGCGACACGCAAAACGATGGTGCAGGATTTATGATTTTCGCTTCTGATTATGTCACTACTCCGCTTACTCACATAGGCAAAAAAATAATGACTATTGGGAAATGAACACCAAGAACTTTGTCACTTAACTGTGCCGCTTTGATGTACGGCGTGAGGGAGTGGGTAGTATCGTAGAGGGAGTTATACTTGACTACTCAGAAAACCCCATTGACTAAAATATGAAACCGGCTGAAAGTTGCTAAATTTCCTGCACTTGCTATACTCACCCATTTTATGCATGTGTAGCAAGTGTAGGGGCATGGTAAAAATTGGGTGACTTCACAAAAATAATTGTTCATACTGTTATGCTAATATTTTAGTGGAAATCAAAATGCTTCGTGTTTCTGTGTTCCATTCTACTTCATAACCCACGCTTTCAAGCATCACACGAATTGGTAACATGGTGCGCCCGTTTATAATTTGCGCGGGAACGTCTAGAAAAACAAGCGCGTAATGATTTCCGGTATAGTAAGGATGCAACCAGGTGAAGTTATCCGAACCGATTGTGATTCGAATGTTGAAGCCGTTTCTGAAAAGCTGTACCGTTGATGTTTCTGCACACCAATCAACATCCCAATCTAATTCCTCAAACACACCACGCACAGGAACAAGTGCGCGCCCGTCCACAATGACTGGGGCTTGGCAGGGGAAGTTTACAGATATGCCATTTATGATGACGGTGATTTCGTCATTCACATGAATTGGCGGTGGGGTATTTTCTGTAGGTGTAATTGAAATGCTTTGGATTTCTGCGATTATCTCCCTCAATTGCTCGACAGTGTATCCATCATACTCTCTAAAATAAATCCCAAGAGGAGGTATTGCTGATATGCTCCTATCTTGGGATATTCTTGCAATCCAACGTTCATCAAGGCTATCCGGACTGATGAATGCAAGGTATCGCTGTCCTTCCTCCAAAACAATGGACGAGTGAGCAATAATGCTTATTTCATCATTTTTAGACGGCCAATTCCACAGAGTAGTATCATCCATTACATCATCAATTTGCGATGATAGGTAATAGTAGTCACCAGACCATCTCCATAGAGCAGTACCTTCTACTAATACATCGTCAATTTGTAATATCAGCAAGTAATGGTAGCCATCCTCGTCTGACCACCCCATTCTTTGAGGAATTCCCTCTATGTGTGTGTTTGACAAAACTGTAACTTCAACAAGAGATGCCCACTCCTGATTCACCTTCCGCTCAAATGTTTGGGGAAAATAAATATCAATTCCGAATGCAGTTTTTGTATCACCGAAGATAAACACAAGGGCTATCAAGGGTAAAAGCGTTATGAAAATAATTTTTTTTCGCATAAAAGATTCCTCCTGTAATTTTTCGGATTCTTATAATCCATGGCTAAAATATATAACGTAATATACACTGGTTCTGTTCCCATAATATTACAGATTTTTTCGTGGGTTGTAAACCATGAATAAAAATATTTGACAAAATGCATGGCTGTAAGAACCCCTGGCCAATCTGTTTTTAGTAACATGCCTGTTAACACAACCAGTGTGACAATACTTCAAAGTCATTTTACTCAGGGACATCAGTATAGGGTTGCTGTACGCGCAAGAGTAGGTGGACAAGAATCCTGGAGTGAGAGGACTTTCAATGTTAGGGGACCGCAAACCGGGAGCTTTGTTTGGCCTGTGCCTTCCTCACGGAGAATCACCCAGCGTTTTATTTACAGAGTACACAACGGCATTGATATAGGTCCCGCAACTCCTGGAGAAACAGGCGCTAGTATTGTGGCGTTTGCAGCGGGCGAAGTTATCAGGTCAGGATGGTCAAATAGCTACGGGTGGGTTGTTTATATGAACATATCCAATATAGGTGGATTTCCGTGGATCCAACATAGATATGCCCATATATTGGATAGGGGATTGATTCGTGTTAGTATAGACATTATCCCTGTTGGCGATCAATATGTATGATATAAATCCTTTTGAATCGAGTAACCATTTTACCATAATTTTATATGCTGCTGATGGAGAAGCGTATACATTGGATCATATAAGTAGAATGACAAGTGAAGAAACTGCGGCTCTTGGTATAACGAAAGAATCCGTACAATCAGCCATTGAATTCTATGGAATCAACTTAATTGAAGAGCATCTGCCAGCCGATGGGATTAATCATTTAGGATTTATCATATCAGAAGATGGAGTGCTGTTAGGGAAATAACATAAAATGATTTTAAATTCCAATCCGGCCAATTTTGATATTGGCCGGATGGAGTTTTATTTATTTCGAAACGAGGAGTGGCACTATGATAAGAAAAAAATATATATAGTTAACACCATTGGACTAATAATTGTATGTATCATGTTAGTGTCTTGCAGTGTTATGTTTGCAAATAACAATAGTAGTATTGGTTATATCCTCCCAAATTTAGAGACATCAGAGGATTTAGATGTTGTCACAGAACGAATTTCTGTAAATCAATATAATAATTTGAGTACTCTGAGTTTTTCTTTAATGATTGATGGCACTATCTTCTTTACAGACAGTAAAGGCATATATAAAACAGATAAAACTTTCGACAATATTGAAATACTAGTACACAATCCTAATTATGCTGAAACAATAGAAGCACAAGGAATTGCGTTTGGTCACTTACAGTATCATAATGGAAGAATATTTTTCCGTGACCGTTTAAGTCAAACATTAATCTCAATGAATTTGGATGGTAGTGGTTTAGAGACGGTTTTAAGTGTTTCAGATATCGCAAACGATAGATATATTATGGATATAGATGAGGATGAAGTTGTATATGCTATGCGACTTGCCGAATATGTTGTAGCCGGTGACAAAGTGCATTTTAATTATTTTGATGGTATAGCACGTCTCATGTCCTACGATATGATCACTGGAGAAGTTCACGATTATGAAATTATTGATGCGCTTGCGTTAACCATTACACCGGATAACCAAGCTCTGAGGTACCTTCTCGATTTCACAATACCACAAAGACTAACTATTGCAGATGGTACCGTAGTAATTGACATTAAAAATTATATAGAACTTTTTAATGATCTGTTTGATAAAGGATACTTATTTATTGTACAGAGTACTACTATCAGTGAGGGGCGTGTAGCATTTCATAGTACGGTTCATCCCTATGAACCTGTAGAGGAAGTTGATTTGAATTTTCATAACATCTTTATTACTGACGAAAATGGCTATGCTGAGGTAATATACCGTGCAGAGAACAGTATTGAAGGGCCTATAAACGCCATTAACAACTGGATATACTTCATGTCAAGAACCCCCGACGGCTATGTTCACATGTACAGAATTAAAAATGATGGTAGCATATTAGAATTAGTTTATGAGAACATGTACCCTACTATGCCCCAATTTGCAACGTTTCCGGTAATGAATATACTTTCCGAAGACATAATACTGTTTAAAAAATCCCCAACAGATCATGATACCTATGCTTTAATTAGAGATACGTATGCCGGACAATTTACTATTCAACATATAAGTGAGGCGGGGTAAATGCTGATAAACCTGCTATAATATCCAGGCTGTTACCGTAATGGAAAATCAGTTTTATGCAATATTCGGTTTCGAACGAAATTCTTTGAGTACGAAAGACAAGCGCATGATGCATCTCGAGGTTACACACAACGTAGATGATAATATGTTTTTGGACTTGCCGGATGGTTATCTACAGTTTGGCTGGGTGTATGTGGATGATGAGCGTGTTGCTTTTATAAACGAGTATGGTGTAAGAGTGATTTAAGCTGCTTCTGATAAATTGAAGTAAGCAGAATGATTAACTCGTTGTACTGCCCGCGAAATATGGGTGGTGTAACGAGTTTTTTATTGTCGTGATATAGAATCTTTGCAATGCCATCAAGGGATTTGCGAAATTAAAATGCGGTAAATGAAATATGATTTTACCTGTTGCGGCATTGTGATGGTTGACGCGCCCATGTTATAATCACCATAATAGAAGGTACTTGAATGAATTCAATGAATTTGAAAGGAGTAATTATTATGTATGCTGTTAAAGCAATTTATGATGGTGTCAATTTTAAGCCGACTCAACCTGTTGATGTTGAAGGGCAATACGAGGTAGTCATAACATTCCTTGGACCCGTTTCCACACCTGTGAAGAAAAACCCAAGATTATTGCTTGAGCCGGTTCTTGGTAAGCCTGCTTCTATTGGTGAGTTTGATGGGTCAATAAAAATACCGGATGATTTTAACGAGCCGCTGGAAGAAATGAAGGAGTATATGTTCTGATGGAATATATTTTAGATACACATGTGCTACTGTGGCTAATTTTTGATTCAGATAAGTTGTCTGATTCTGCGCGGCATGTGTTGTCGAACGGTTTAATAAGAAAGCATGTCTGCGCTTCTTCTTTATGGGAAATTTCCATCAAGAATCGCATTGGTAAACTACCACTTCCCGATGGCATGAAAAGTATTCTTTCTGCTATAAGAGCGAGAGGCTTTGGAATTATCGGGCTTGACTACATGCATATTGAAGCATACAACTTTTCGCAAGCCCTTTTATAACAATTCAATTGATCGCATTTTGGTGATTTGGTCAAACCTTTTCTGGTTTGCTAAATTGAGGTTTCCGACTGCCTCAGATGATTTGGTTAAAAGTGATTATGAAAAGCAAGTGATGCTACTACGATACGCGTATATTGTATTTGACATGTAAACAAAGCAAATGATATTATTACCCACAAAAGCTTAATCCGACATAAACAGCATTTTTGTCATCTTGGCTTACGCCTAAATATCGCTTAGTTATATGTAGTGATGAGTGATTGTAAATCTCCATGATAAGTACAGGAGAAGTACCGTTTCTCCAGGCATGGTAGCCAAAGGTTTTGCGTAAAGAATGGCAGGATACTTGATAGGGAAGATCAAGAGATTCTGCCGCGGTGCGGATGATGCGATAGGCTTGGACGCGGCTGATGGGTTTGCAGGTGTGCTTGTTTCGGATAAGCGGTGTTTTTGGTTTGGCGGTTGGAAAGCAGATTGATAGTGCGGTAATGATGTTGTTGTGGAGTGCAATGGTTTTAGTTTTTTGGGTTTTCTTTTCGGTGATGGTGATGGTTTTGCGGATGCGGTGGTTTTTGAAATCGTAGACATCGTCAGTGGAGAGACGTAGGATGTCGCTTATGCGTAGGGCAGTGTGCAGGCATAGGATGATGAGAAGGTAGTTTCTCATATTGCCTTGGTTGAAGTAGTACATGATTAGTTGGCTTAAGTGGTGTTTGTTGCGGATGGGTTCGGTCATGGTCATGGTTTGGATCCTCCTTTGATATAGTTGGTGGTAACATACTATCCAATGTGTTACATAGGCGTCTTTGTTCTTGAATTTTCAAGGAGTGGGGACGCTATTTTATTGTTCTTTTAAAAATATCCCCCCTTATAAACGTCTTAATTACAACGTTCTTGACAATGTAACACATTGGATATTGTGTTACATCTGCTGCGATAACAGCAGCTTATGATAAAAATTTAACATAGGGAGGTGGAAATTACTTATAGAAATTTTCTAAGAATTTTTCGCATGGAACTGGTACAAGGGAAATGAAAAATTGTTCAGGAAGATGGAGGGTAACTATGAAAAAAATATTTGGGATTTTTTGTATGGCACTTCTACTGACTGTATCTATGACGGTAGTTGCAGCTGAATATGATGGTGCATCTTTAAACTATTCAGCAGAGCAGGAGTATAAACATATAGTTGATGAAGATGGGATACTACCAGAAATAAGAACAGGTGAACAAAATATAGCTGAATACTTGTATGATAGTTTAATGGAAGAGTCGTATAGGTATATAAATCCGATGCCGATGAATATGCCTATTGCATCTGGTAGGATTGGTGTTGGTTCGAGCCCGAACCGAGCTCCTTGGACATTGTGGAGTAATGGTACAATGATGGTGGGTAGTGGGATAATTGAGAATTGGACTCAGGCAGGTCCATGGCCCTCTCACAACAATGCTATAACTAGCATTGTTTTTACCGGTCCAGTTGTTAAAAACAGTAACCACAACAATATATTTGACCATTCACCAAATGTAACTTCGATCGTTGGATTAGGTTTTTTTGATAACAGAACTTTAGGGGGGATGCGGTTTAATTTAAGAAATCTAACTCATATTGATGCATTTGACCTTGATACCAGAAATATCCAGAGTATGAATGGTATGTTTTCAGGTGCAAGCAGCTTAACAAACCTTGATTTATCAAGCTGGAATACCGGTAATGTGGAGCGCATGAATTCTATGTTTTCAGGTGCAAGTAGCTTAACAAACCTTGATTTATCAAGCTGGAATACCGGTAATGTGGAGCGCATGAGTTTTATGTTTTCAAATGCAAGTAGCTTAACAAACCTTGACTTATCGAACTGGAATACAGGGAATGTGACGCAGATGGACTCTATGTTTCGTGTGACAAGTAGCTTAACAAATCTCAACTTGTCGGGCTGGAACACAAGTAATGTGACAGATATGAGTTTTATGTTTCAGGCGACTGGCTTAACTAATCTTGATTTATCTCACTTTAATACTCGTAATGTGACGGGTACGGATTGGAGTGGGGGTATGCGAGGCATGTTTTTAGGGGCAGATAATCTAACACACCTTAACCTTTCCAACTTTGATACCCGTAATGTGGTGAATATGAATATGATGTTTAGACAAACAAGTAGTTTAACGAGCCTTGATTTATCTAGCTTTAATACCAGCAATGTGACGACTATGAGTGAAATGTTTTTGGGTACAAATAGTCTGACGAACCTTGATCTATCAAATTTTGACACCCGCAATGTGACGACTATGCAGGGCATGTTTGGATATGGAAGCGGCATAACGAGCCTTGATTTATCAAGTTTTAACACTGACAACGTGGTAAATATGAGATGGATGTTTCATAATGCAAACAATTTAACAAGTCTTGATCTATCTAGCTTTCATATCAGTAATGTAACAGATATGAATTATATGTTTACAGGCACAACTTCCCTTCGACAACTTACATTAGGTTCAAATTTTCAATTTTTAGGTAATGCCGATTTGCCGGAAGTGCCAAATAACGCAATATATACTGGTAGATGGCAAAATATAGGCAGCGGCACGACAACAAACCCTCAAGGCAGCTTCGTATTCACCTCCGCAGAACTAATGGCTAACTACAATGGTGCGACAATGGCCGATACATGGGTTTGGCAAAGACATTCACAAACACCGCCATCTGGATTAAATGGCTGGCATGTGGTAGATGGTCATATTGTCTTCTACAGAAACGGTGTCCGCGTCGGCCAAGGGCAAGCCGGACCAAACGGTAAATATTTTGCCCAAGGTCTGGTAACTCCTTTTGTTACCGCTGATTTTCTCTTCAACAACCAAGGACACCTCCTAACCGGTCTGAGAAGCTACGGTAACCAATGGCATTATTTCCATACGGCACATGGCACCCGGCTGCTATCGGGAATAAGCGGCTGGTGGGGATGGCAACTGGCTCCCGGAGAGTTACGTTATTTACATGCCAATGGTACATGGGCTGCAGATGAGTTAATAACCATCACTTGGAACTGTACATACGGCGGTCCGAGTCAGGCTAAATACTTATTTGATACCAACGGTTTCTTAGTCACTGATTTTCAGTATAATCTACCCGGAGGCTTGAGCGTACACTCTGCTTTTGGCGAGTGGCATGTAATGGCTACCCATTCTTTCAACAGAGTCGGAAATTTCCACGAGGCAAACGGTGGCGGCTGGTTCCAGCCACGGCCAGGTGTGTTACGCTACCTTCTTTCAAATGGTACGTATGTAACAGGACCGGCGACTGTTGTAAATGGACGGGCAACCGTACCGGCTTATCTGTTTGGTAATGCCTGGACTATCATTAATGGTCATGAATTCTTATTCTGCGTAGATGGATATCTACAGTTTGGCTGGGTATATGTGGATGGGCATCGTGTCGCTTATATCGGCACAAACGGTATAAGGGTATTTGGAGATCATCTGGATACGACGGCTGATGCGTTCTGGGATACAGACGAAAATTGCGAAGGAGAAGTAGCTGACAATGATTTGAGATATAGTTTCTAAAAATTTAAAAGGGAAATAATTAACTCGCTGTACTACCCATAAAAAATGGGTGGCACAGCGAGTTTTTTATCGTCGCGATATAGAATCTTTGCAATGCCATCAAGGGATTTGCGAAATTAAAATTCGTTGTGTTCATGCTATAATGGCAAGTAATTGAGTGAGCGTTAGTTCAGATTTCATAGGGAAGTAGTATTTTTGCACAGAGATGTGCGAGATATGAGGGAGCGGCGGGTCATGTCGGCGTGTCGGTTCACCTTTGCCCGATGGGAAACGCGCAAGGCTGGGAACGAAAATTTACAAATGACCGTGAGGAATGAAAATGAAAAATATTATTTTTATCGAGGGAGTATCAGGGGTTGGAAAATCGACTACCGTAAATAAGTTGGGGGAAGAATTACGTCAGCTTGGTTTTTCAGTTGATTGTTTTGTTGAGGGCGACCCTCACAGCCCACTTGATATATGTTGGGCGGCGTATTTGACAATACCCGAAT
>Ga0123355_10017345_pt1 | contig 11375 bp, 10 predicted proteins | sample TergutEmb28metaG_3_FD_89872 | JGI IMG/M metagenome (GOLD analysis project Ga0123355, IMG submission 89872) | Embiratermes neotenicus P1 segment gut microbial communities from Petit-Saut dam, French Guiana - Emb289 P1 | ecosystem: Host-associated > Arthropoda: Insects > Digestive system > Gut ...
TGCTTGATGAGGATGGTGCGTGACTTTTATTTGAGACTCTTGGATCAAATGGAGTATCACCCTGATAATCTGTATCAAGCATGGATGCTTTGTCGAATGACCACTGAATAGGGGAGGGATTCTTTTTGCGTTCGGTAAACTCATCCATGAAACTGACTGTCTTTTTGTCGCTATCTTGTTCCCAATCTGTATCTGTTATGGGTGAAAAGGTATCAGCTTTCGTTTTCGCAAATGGTACACCCGCACTCGAACCTGGTTTGTCCATTTTAGTCACACCAGGGCCTGTGCTTATGGTTTCAGTTTCTTTTTCGCAGTGCGGACAGATATCATATTTGTCTGAGTCATAAAAGTGTTTGTTTTCACATCTTGTGAGTTTCATGGTCTGCCTCCCCGTTATATCTGATAAGTATGCACGTAGTATTATCTTGAAATTTATATGCCTTAGTTTCAACTTGATCTATTAGTGTATTTAGGGCATCATTAATACCTTCTGTGCGTAGGCATTGTCTAATTTCTTTATCACTTAATGCTTTATATAATCCGTCTGTCGTTAACAAAACGAGATCATTTGATAGTAATTTAAACGGCGCATGGTTTATATCCATGATTTCAATCCCACCCATTCCAATAAAACTTATGAGTGCCTCGCCATTGGTTGCCTCGTCTTTATATTGCTTTTCGCTAATTTTATTATCACGCCTCATCTGGTTAAGTCGTAAAAAATAGTTGTGGTCTCGCGTAACTTGCACAAGCTCGTCATCGCGAAGAATATACAAGCGGCTATCCCCAACAGACAACCAAGACAATTCATCGTCTTTGATGGCTGCAGCGGTAAAAGTGGTGCCTGCGTCAAGTCTTTGTCCATGTTCGTTTTTTAAATGATAAACAAGCTCGTCAAGGATATCAATTGTTTTTAGATAAAAGGAGGGAAATGTTTCGTTTTGGTCTTTTTTTTCATACAAATCTTTAAACTTTTTGATAGTCATTTCGCTGGCTAACTTTCCATTTTTGTGTCCGCCCATTCCGTCACATACTACGCCAATCATTTCTTGGTTGCCCACATTATGAAATGCGCAGTCTTCTTGCTTGTCACGAGTGCCTACTATTGATTTCATAGCTACAGTATATCTTGATTTATTCATAGGTACCTCTTGCGTATATATCTTTTAGGTCAATTCATTACCGCTATTGCCGTATAATTGTCCATATCTTGGTCTTGGCCGTTTTTCTCGACTGCGGCTGTCATTAAACTAAGCCACTCGTCAGCTGTTTTGCTTTTTTTTAAGAATTTGCTCATTAATTTAGGGTTGATATATTCCCAAAATCCGTCCGAACATAGCAAGAATGCTTGGTAGTCAGACAGTGGAAACTCGTCAGATAACTCGTATCGGGGCGAGTCCCATTCTACACCAATAACCCGTAATAAGCGATTACGGTCAGGATGGGTAGATATGTGTTTTTCCTTTAATTCGCCAGAAAGAACCAACATTTGGGGGACGCTGTGGTCTAGTGTGCGAGTTTTGAGTTTGTTTTTGCTAAATGCATAAAGACGAGAATCTCCTATATGCCCCCATTGGCACTTGTCGTCTATAATAGAAAGGCATACGGCAGTTGTTTTCATTCCAAATTTATTACCTTGGGTTTGTTGCATGGCAAGTATTTCTGATTGGGCGCTGGTGAAGGCATTGTTTAGGAATGTTTCGTTGGTTGTTTCTCTGGTTTGGGTGTTTGTGTTAAATATCTTTTCAAAGACTTCTACAGCCTTTTGGGAGGCTGCTTCACCTTTGCCGTGTCCGCCTAGGCCGTCGGCTACTACGATGCAGTGGTTGTTGTTTGAATTGATGTAGGTTGCAGAGTCTTCGTTGTGGTCACGGGTACCCTTATTGGTTGTTACCTTGTATGTTAGCAACTAATCACCGCCGTTATTCAAGTTTATGTGCTGTCGAAGTACTTGTAGTTCAGCTTCTTCGTATCGGTTTAATATGTTTGCAATACCAGCGTGAAAATTTCTTAGGTGCGCTTCTATGGAGACAATTTTGCTTCGTGTATTAAGCATTCTCATGCGCAAGTTGTTATGACTTAAAATTCGTGGATCCAGAGATGACTGTATGCTGGTTAGCCGGATGGTTACATTGTTAACTTTATCGTATATTGGCAATAACTGGGTGTTTGTTGCTCTTGATTTTGCTACATTAACATTAATCTCTCCCACCTGTGAACCTCCCATTGTATTAGTACTTTACTTTTCGTGCCTTTTAACTACCTGCGCCGCCCGGGTGATGTCTGCGGCAATAGCACCTAGCTCGGAAGCCGCAGCAGCTAGACTTGCTACAAAGTCATCTATGGCGGAATTGATATAGTGCATTTCCTCCCCTCTCCAATGATTTTGCAGTTCATTTTGATAAGAAAGTAGGGCGGCTCTTGCACTATGTAAATCGTTTGCTTGTGTGATTATATGGTTCGCTTGATTATTTGTAATATTTAAATCTATTTGCAACAGAGTGTACCCCCTTTGAACATGTTGCCATACAGTTGTAAGCTTTATAGCAGCATCCGCCACCCGTCGCCACGATTGATAGATAGCGGATGCATACATGATTTGGTTTGTGTTGCCAGATGCTAAAACTGTTTTAGATACGGTTTTTAAACATACTCACGAAGACCTTGAATATCACGCTTGCGTGCGCGCTCTTCTTCTTCGTAATTATCTGCTGTTCTGTTCAAGAAATCAATATATTCCTGCATTGCCGGTGGATAATTTTGGTCAAAGAAATTACGGAGGCTGGTAAATCTCCGTCTTAATTCTCTACCCGATTCACTATCCCAGCCGTCGTTTTCCAGAGACAGCATTTCGCGGTTGATATCCGAGAACTGGGTTTGTAGTGCAGTTTTTTGCTCCCCAATTTGAGCAGCCAGCGTCCTAAGTTCGGCTGGGTTAACTCTAATATTACCTGCTTGAGACATGATTTCAACTCCTTTTGTTAAATACTATCGGTTTCTTGGGCTTCGCAGGGCTTGCGCTTGACTTTTTACGGTTTCTTGCTTTGCTTCAAACTGGGTTGCACTTGTTTGCAACACTTGGACATATTCTTCCAAAGCATCCAACATTTTTTGGATATCCTGATCCATCTCTTGCATTCTTTGCTTGAATACATTACTGTCCACATTCTCGGTACTTTTCCAAACCCGTTGTAGATCTGTGTCACGAATTTGGGCTATACGTTGTCTTATGGAACTTATAATACCCTTTGCCGTGTTTACTTTGCCTACAGCAGAAAGTATTAGTGACGTTGTGACGATTAATGTTTTTATTGGCATCCTTAGTTCTCCTTCCCTAGTTATAGTCTATATCAATGCCGGTCGTGGGTAGCCAACTTGGGCTCCGGCATAAAATACCAACATTACCGTTACTTTTGCCCCATATTTGAAAGATTTTCGATGTCCATGTTGCGAGTCTTTTCCTCTGCCTCGTAATCATTGGCGGTTTTTATCAAAAATGCTGCATACTCGTCCATAGCCTCATAATACTTATGAAAGTATTTTGTCCGCAGGTGTCTAAAACGCTCTAAAAGCATGTCGCCGGCCCGGTCTTGCCAGCTATCTTGTACTGTTTTTTCTATTATTGTGCTTGTGCGGCTAAGTATGTCATCCACTGCGTTTCGGGTTGTTTGCATTGTTTTGGCAGCATCGTGCAGGTCGTCGGGTGTTACATGGATATTGCCTAACATAATCGCCTCTTTCTTATCTTCTTGAGCTTCGTATGATTTTCGAGATATTTAATACATCCTGATGCGCTTTTTCATATGCAGTTGCACTGGTATTAATAGTAGTGATGTAAATTTGTATAATTTCTTCTAGTTCTAACATATCTTGCTCTAACTCTGATATCTTCAACATAAATGCATTATTGTCTGTGTGCTTCCATCGTGCACGTAAGCTGTCCAAAGCTTGTATTTTTGCGCGTTCGGAGGCAATGGCATTACGTTCGTGTTCAAGCTTGGCGGCAGCTTCCCTTAGTTGAGACATATTTATTTTTATTAAACCCATATAAATCATCCTTGATAAAAACTGTACACAGCTTCTTACATAAGCATCATCCGAGAACCGTTTTTCAGATTCATGTCTTCTACCGTCATGTTATTGTTGTATATACGCCCAGTTTTCCCATCACAAAGTGCAGTATTGTTTGGGGAAAAGAGAGAACCTGATAGCCTTTTTATAATGCTTGAGATCAATTGCAAAAGTTCATATGCTCTCGCGTTACGGGGGATAAGCACGTCATAACTGGTACTTATTGCCGGAACATATACCTCAACCAGTAAATTATTAACCATAATCTTCATCCTCATTGACAGTTGTATGTGATTTTAAAAGCTTGGCAATCTCGTATTTTCCTTTTTTTATAATTATACCAAAGTCATTTCCAATCTCACCATAAAGGTTGGAGGTGACGTTAGAGATTTTTAGCATATATTGGTTGGCTACACCATCACCAACCCATATACCATCACCTGCGCAGTGATTATGATACCATTGTTGGGAAGAATATGAAGAAATCCCGGCAGAACTCTCGCATATTATGATTCTGATGCCAATTGTACTTGTACAGTGCTCCATTAACAACTCCAACTCGCTTGCACCATCCACACCCAACAAACTGGTAAAACTCATAAACGAAGGTATTATATATACAACAGGGCTAAAATCTCTTATTCCTTCGTTTTTGTATGCCCTGCTCCGGGCTGATGCTAAGTCAGCTAGTTCTACAACAACAGCCTCCATATCCTGATCCTGGTTAAGATATTTGTATCTTCGGCTGTCATCTGGTACAAACATGCTTCCTGCATCCAGGACAATTGTATCAATGTTTGCATTTATAGAAAGTATCTCGGCAATGCCTTGTGCAAAGGGGATTATTGCACCGGTATCATTTGCGGCAATAATCGTTATAAACTTAGAGGCTAAATCCCAACATACCGTATTAAGCTTCGTCTTATTGATAGCTACTGGGAAGTTCTTAAGGGTTATTTTAGTGTTAGCAAAAAACTCTGGGTTTACGACATTTGGTAGTATTGGTATCCGTTTTGCTTGTGAGGTTTGCGGCATTTCGGCAAGGGTTTTACATAGACTACGGATGTCATCGTTAATATTTATAGGGTCGGATATATGTGCAACTTGGAACTCAAATACTTCGTCCAAACAAACAAGACCTCTGCCTTTAAACTTAGCAGGGTATAAGCCGTCGGTTTTGCCAACAACACTAACATAATCCATCTCGTCATTTAATTGCAAGGCAATAAGCTTGCCACAGTTTTGAGTTACACGATAGCTTATACCGCTTATGCCAGTTGTTGTGAATACAAAATATATACCATACTTTGCACATTCTTGGGTTGTTGACGCTATTTCGTCTTCATAATCGATATACAACTCGCGAAAATTAGCATAGTTATTTATTACTACAACGATATTAGGTGCAATCTTTCCAGAACGTTCGCAATAAGAGCTATGGTCACCGCCCCAATCCGCAAATAGTTTCTTTCTGCTGGTAATTTCTTCTCTGAGCATTTTTATTAGGTTTATAATCTTTTCAGACTCATCTGAGAAAACAACATCTCCAACTTGCGGTGCATCTTTAAATATTCGTAATGTTTCTGCACCAAAATCCAGCAAATATAAGTTTAAATACTCCGCACAATGGGTGCAAAGTAGGTCATACACCATGGTTACTATAAATGTAGCTTTCCCGCCGCCGGTGGAGCCATAAATTACGGTGTTACCTTCTTTAGTAATGGATAAATTAAGCGCTAATCTGCGTTGATGTGCGGGGTCATCAATTTCTCCGATTAACGGGTTAAGTGTGTATGGATTGCTTCTATCTTGTGGATATATCTTGTGGAGGTCTTCCAACAGGATAATGGGTTCAATTGGTGATAACCATAACTGACGGGTAGATACATTTTCTTCTGTGGCAGTATGTGTGATGTAGTCAGTAATAGCATCCAGTTGCTTTTTACTGTCCAATGTTTTTACTGTCGTAACATCTGGCTTAACCGACTGTACTATACGCCCATTAATATCAAGTATATCGATGATACAAATGTCTTTTTTATCTAGTGTTTCTGTTGGCGTATAGTTAGCACCAGCCCAGGCGGATTGCCCTAGTTCAAAGACTTCATTGTTGCCAACCAGCAAGTAAAAGCGCCCCGTATCAACAAGGTTTGCAGCATCTGGGCGTTTTAGCATAGACATACTATCGGCGCGGTCTTGCACTTTTAAGCTAATCTTAAACTTACTATTGCTCCAAATTTGGTCGTCAACCACACCATCGGGTTTTTGTGTCGCAAGTATCAGATGAACACCAAGGCTTCTGCCTATACGTGCAGTACTTACCAACTCTGTCATAAACTCCGGCTGTTGAGATTTAAGTTCTGCAAATTCGTCGGATATGATAAAAAGGTGGGGTATCGGCTCATTAACTCTGCCATTACGATACTCTCTTTGGTATGCGTATATATCCGCAACCCTTGTACCAAGCTGCTGGCTGGCATCGTTAAACACAGCTTGCCTGTATTTTAGCTCGCTGTTAATTGAAACAAGTGATCGCTTTATAGCAGAGCCGTCTAAGTTAGTAATTATCCCGGCTGTATGAGGCAATGTTTCAAATGCTTTGGCCATCCCGCCACCTTTATAGTCGATAAGAATAAAGGCCACTTCGTGGGGGTGATAATTTAACGCCAACGATAATATATACGTAATAATAAATTCGCTTTTGCCAGAACCAGTGGTGCCAGCCACCAGACCATGCGGACCATGAAATTTTTCGTGTAAGTCCAGGTTAAATAAATCACCAAATGTGTTTATGCCAACAGGGGCTTGCAGCGATACAGTTGGGTCGTTTTCTTTCCAGCGTAACGAGGCATTAAGGTGATCGACTTTACTTACTCCAAACATTTCCATGAATGTAATCATCTTAGGCAATTGATACAAGCTTGACGTCACATCAAGAAAAATATTTGCCAAGTTAACGCTGTACTCATTCATATTACCTGTGTAGGCGATATCGTTAACAAACTCTATAGACTTGCCAGAGGTATCGTTTTTATCAAAAATTTTACCATTAAGCCCTGCAAGTTCGACAACTGTTGTACATTCTTTTGGGACGTTTTTTAATTCGTCAAAGAATGAGATAATGCTAATATTTAAGTTTTCTTCATGGGAATATACCTGCTTTAACATCTCAGACCTAAGGGCTAGCTCAAGGCTGAATGTAAAAACAACATAGTAGGGTGTTGAGTTTTCTGTGTGAAAATTTCCATCCTTTCTGGCCTCAACTTCTTTTTCCAGATAGGCTGAAACTTCTTTAAGTTCGTTAATGTTTGTGGCAATCATTCGTAGGCTTTTATCATCGTTCCAAACATGTGGTAGCCATTTTGCATATCCAAATTCGGATTTCTCTATTTCGTCATATATAAATACAGCCTTTACATCATCATAACCGTAGAGTGCGGTAAGTTGGACGATAAGCCCGTTAGCAAAATCGATACAATTTTTTCTATCACCAATCACAGATGTAAAATTATTTTCAAAAAGAGACATTAAAATAGGGATATTATGTAATTTTTTTGACTGGCTTCCTATATTAGCGGCTTCGATAAAAAGAGCATCTTCGTCTAAGGAAAATTTCTCTTCAGGTACTTTAATCTCTGCAAGGAGATTTACATCTCCTGTCCCAACCCTTAAACGAAGGAAATCATTTTGATTGATGCTACGCTCCCACAGGCTTATATCTTTTTCAGCGACTCGCCTAACACATTCTGTTATGGAGATGGAATTCTCTCTTAATATTGCCTCTTGTTTTGCGCATTCTGCCTGAATTTGCTTTTCTATATTTGACAGATACGCTTTATACTTGGATTGGCGAACTAACTCTTTTTTATGTGCGTTTTTCTTTTGATAGCGCCTAGAGAGCGTTGGCCACAGTATCGTTCCCATTAGCATACTAAACGACATTACCATTGCAGGTATCGCCATTATTGTATTTCCTGTATTCATTGCATTCATTACTGCAAATGCGCCTGTTGTTATAGCCATCATACCCATTGTTATAGATGGCCCAATGGCGAGTATGAGCGGCATTTCCTCGCTAATTGGTGATTGGGGCGGCGGGTCAATGGTGAACTTCGCCTGTTCTAGCTCCCGTTTAAAACGGGGTGTACGATAAAAATAATCAATGTCATAATCTTGCTGTTGGGGCAAATCATCAAGCCACGTTGCATCAATCACTTCTGGTTGATAGGGCTTGAATATCGTTGAATTGAGTACAACATTATTATTAGGGTCATTAATTGCTATAAAGTTACTGCCAATAATTATTGTCAACCCCAGTATGTATATAGAATCACCTGGTTTTACCGATGACGAAGAAACAGCATAATTGTTAACAAACGTACCATTTCCGCTTTTGTTGTCTTGGATTGTCCAGCGCCCCATGTGATACATTAATGTGCAGTGGACACCTGAAACGAATTTATTGTCAAAAACAATTGCATTATTAGCATTTCGTCCGATGGTAATGCTAATCCCTTTAGTGGTATCAAGTATAAACTTATTAAAATTAAGACGCCCAGTGGTTATTTCTTCACAAAAAAGCAAAGCGGGCTCCTCTGATGTGCCAAAAGATATACGATAGAAGCTAGAGGACATCATTTCTGCAAATTTTACTTCTTTGCCCGAGATATCAGTAATCTGAACGGCTCGATGGCTACGGACAAACCATTTGCCTGATGTTTCTTCAATGCTCAAGAGCTTGCGTGTTTGGTTTTTCTTATTTTTGTCTGAAACCCAAAATTGCCCTTTAATGGTAAGAGGTAGGTACAGTGTATAAATTTGTTCTTTTTTAATTAAAGTGACAATCATATCCGTACCTCTTATTCTTTGTGGATTTCATGACAATGAAGTATTTAATTTATATCTAAGGTAGCAAACTTTGTCAACGAGTGTTTGGCTCGTAGGAGTATTTGACTCGTAGGAGTATTTGGTTCATAAGGTCAGTTCAAAAAGTCTATTATTCACTTTCGCGATAACGCTCTTTGAGGGCTAAAAGGACATTACTTAAACCGGCCTGATAGTCGCGCATACGACCCAGTCCTTTTTTTATGCGTGCGTTTTCAAGCAAAATGATAGGATTGCGAGTTGGTAGGGCATGAGAAATAGCTTCATTGGCACGCTGCCAGTCGTGGTTTTTGCGATAGTATTTAGCAAGTTTTGTCCATAAAAGTGCATCACCTGGTGGAGCTTGGGCTATGGCTTGTTTTAAGTGGCTGATGGCTTGTGGTATGTGATGTTGGCCATAGGACGCATATATTTCTGCTTTTTGTGAATGGTCAGATGGGCCAAGGGCCGCTAGGGCATCGTCGTATTGGCGCATTTGTTGGTATGTGTCGGAAATCATATTGGTGTCGCCTGCTTTTGTGAAATAATCCAAAGCAGTAGTATAGTTTTTTTGATGATATGCAAGCAGTCCGCGTAAGGATAGAACTTTAGTATCAAGTGATAATTTAGTATCCTGTGATTCAACTTCATCTAGTGTAGCTTTAGCACTTTCATAGTCCTCTGATAAGATTGCCGCCTCTATATAATGCAGGGTAATATTCATGTTGTTTGGTTGGAGTTTCCGAGCTTTTTCTAGCAAAACAACTGCCTCTTTGAAATTTGCCAGCTTCATATTGGCTATAGCAATATTATTTAACAATGCAGCGTTTTGCTCATACATAAGTGCCCGACGGTATAGGGGCAAGGCCTTAATTGGTTCACCCTGAGATACTAGATGGTCGGCGCGGTCTTTAAGTTTTTCCCACTCTAGACGATGCTCCCAAAGTGTAAGTTCAGATTTGAGCTTTGCCAGTTCTGCCGGGTTAAAATATTCGATAATACTCAAAAATGCCAACATCCGTCTGCTCAGCGGGTCTTGAGTTTTTATTTCAGTAAGTCTAGACAATAGATGATAATGCCCCAAATCAGACACCCATGTCATTATTTCGTCACACAAAAACTCCTCAACAGACTCACGCCAGTAATGATAAGTGTGATACAGAGCTTCTTCTAATGTATAGACCCGTATACCAGTACCCTTAAAAGTATATGGCGTGGTAGACACGCTTTGCGAGATACATAGTTGCAACATAATTAGTTCCCCATATCAGATGAATTACAGTTACCTAGTGTATCATATGCTATTACCACTTCTGTCAAAAGCGAATAAACAGCGTAGTAAAAAAGGTTTACCCAAAGTGTCAAAACCTATAATCAAAGGCTCTTAGCGTATATTTACCAACTGACTAAAAAACTCTGCGCCATCAGATGAGCCGATATGGGTTTTTACACCAAGAGCATTGGAAATATCGTGAAGGGTAGTGCCGCAAATCATATCCTCAGTACCGGCACAAAAGGCATTTGCGGGGATAAATAATACATCCATCATCAATCTGCTGTCACGCTTTTTGAGCTGGTGAATAATATCCTGGCCTGTTATAAGGCCACTTACGGTTATATCTGGCCCATAAAACTCGTTGCTAATGGCATGTATATCTATGGTAATACATGGGAACGATTCAGTAAAGCGCAGCAGTAACTTAATCATAAACTCGTGTGCAGCTTGGCCGGTTACAATCCCTATGCATACAGGCTTTGACTCATGTGCAATTATTGCTTGTTCTGATAACGCCGCAAGAAATTCATCCTCAAACAGCTTTATCATCCCAACGCCGTTATCTAATTGGGGAAAATCTTCGTACACACAATACTCTGGCATGGGCCTTTTTGCCAGCACATACCATTCATCCGCCAAAAAAACAAACCGCTGGCCATATTTTTTCAAAAAAAGATTCTGCCACTGTTCTACCTGACAAATTACAGCATTAGCGTCCGTTTTTGTAAAAGCATCCAGTGGATAAAGCCCATCACGGTAGCGAGTAAGCCCAACAGGCACCACGGCCAAGCTCTGCGCCCGTTCGCCAATTTTCTTTAGTTGCCCTATAGTATAATCCAGTTCATGACCGTCATTTAGCCCCTTACATAGCACCACCTGAAAATGAATATCAATCCCGGCCTGGCTAAACTTCTTCAGAATATCGAACAATTTACCGGCCTGGCGGCTGCCCATCAGCTTACATCTTAAATCCATATTGGCGGCATGAACACTAACGCGCATAGGTGAGAGCTTATATTTAACAATTTGCGATATGTCATCATCACTAAGGTTTGTAAGCGTAATATAGTTACCCATTGCAAAAGACTGATAAGGGTCATCGTCCTTGACATACAAAGTATCCCTAAGCCCGGGCGGCTGTTGGTCTACAAAGCAAAATACGCAA
>Ga0123355_10017346_pt1 | contig 11375 bp, 10 predicted proteins | sample TergutEmb28metaG_3_FD_89872 | JGI IMG/M metagenome (GOLD analysis project Ga0123355, IMG submission 89872) | Embiratermes neotenicus P1 segment gut microbial communities from Petit-Saut dam, French Guiana - Emb289 P1 | ecosystem: Host-associated > Arthropoda: Insects > Digestive system > Gut ...
CAACGGGCGAACCTGCCCGCACATCAGCGCTACCGAACGGCGGACCCTGATTGTGCAGGGCTACGTCATCCCGGTCCTGGCCGCCATTCCGGCTGGGCAGATCGCCATCGAGGTGCCGCTGGCTCTGCTGCCCGAGCTGGCAGCGGAGCCAGGCACAGGTCTGCATGTCACCGGTCATGGCACCGTGGTGTTCCACGGCCCTGCGGTAAGCGACCCGGGCGCCCTGGCCGAGCTCACCATCCCGCCAGGAGAGGCGGCCATCGAGATCCCGGCCGCCGCGCTCCCGTTCCTTGAGGTGGCTGACCGTGCTTAACGAGCAGCAGCTGGGCGACTACATCGACCGTTACTTCGAGAGCACGTTGTTCCGGTTGGAGACTCTCGACAGGTACGACGTCGACAGCAACGGTGGCGACCTCGATCGCTACCTGGACGGCGAACCCGGCCCCGACATGGCCCGCAAGGGCCCGTGGATGGACCAGATCCGCGGCGAAGTAGCCCGCGGGCTGCATACCTACCGCGTCCACGTCGTTCGCGGTCCGCTGTCCCCGTTCCTTCGGTTCGAGTTCGAGTGGGGGTACGTGTTCAACGAAGCCGCGGGCGAGCACGTCCGCATCCTTGATCTCGCCGAGCAGGAAGCGCCGCCCGCCTTGGCGCTCGAGGACTTCTGGCTGATCGGCGACGACCGAGCTGTCCGGATGCACTACGACCCGGACAGCCGGTTCCTCGGTGCCGAGATCGTGCCCAGGATCGAAGTACTGCGCTACCGGACCGCCAGAGACGCGGCCTGGGAAACAGCCGTCCCGTTCGCCGACTACTGGGCCACGCACCCGCAGTACCACCGGGAAAACCGCCGAGCAGCCTAATACCACCGAAGGAAAGGCCCTGTTGACCAGCCCGAATCCACTATCGCAGCAACTGCGGGCACTCCGCAGAGATGCCGGGCTGTCCGGCGCGGAAGCCGCCCGTCGGGCCGGCATCACTCAGTCGAAGGTCAGCAGGGCCGAGACGGGCATCTTCCTCCCGACCGAAGACGACGTAAAGAAGCTGTGCCGCGTCTACGGCGCGAAACCCCGCGAGCAGCGCCAGCTCCTGGAGATGACCCGTGACCTCCGCGAGGGCTCAACCCCGGCGCGGGTCATCCTGCAGCGCGGGGGATGGTGGATGCAGCAGCGTATCGGCAAGCTTGAGGCTGCCGCATTCCAGGTGCGTACCTTCACTCCCGCTGTCATCATCGGCCTAGTGCAGACCAGAGGGTACACAAGCGCCCTGTTCGGCGACTCCTTGTCACCCGAGGACCGCGACCGGACGGTCAGCGCGCGACTCGAACGGCAGCGCGTTCTCGCCACCGGCCGTCAGTTCATTTTCCTGATGGGCGAGGGCGCGTTGAGGTGGAACATAGGAGGGGCGCGGGTCATGGCCGAGCAGCTCGATCACCTCATCGAGGTGTCGAAGCTGGCGAACGTGAAGATGGGCGTCATCCCGTGGACCACTCCCACGACCGTGCCCGCCCTCCACGGCTTCACGCTCTACGACTCCCGGGCCGTCCTACTCGGCACGCAGACCGCCACCGCGATCATGACCGACCGGCGGAACGTCGCCGACTACGAGGCGTACTGGAAAGAGCTTGAGCCGTTCGCGTCATGGGGAGACGAGGCGCGATCGGTGATCGCGGAGACCGCCGGAGCCTACCGAGGCATCATCTGACAAATGCGTAAATGTTCATCCATGCCATCTAGGCCAGGGCGGAGTTGTGACGGTTCCCTTACGTAGGGGTGCGGCACCTCTGGATGAGCTGCGCGGCCGTTCCACAATTAGCCCCCGAGCATGTCTGGCGGCCCCCGGGCCGGGGACCTTGGGCCCGGCCCGCGCCCGCTGCCTGATGACCCCGAACGGGGCGCCTGCCGGAGCGCAGGTGCAGAAGGTCACTGTGACGCTCACGTCCGGGTCCAGGTCGGCCCAGCAGTCATCGCAGACCAGCCGGGCCATGTTCCCGCCGACGGTGGCGGCGTGCCCCTCGAAGTACGTACCAGCTGCGCCATGTCCAGGGCGGACAGCGCGAGCCGGTTCCGGAAGTAGGCGGCGAGCAGGGTGACGGTATCGCTCATCCGCCGGGCGCTACAGGACGGAGGCGATCACGAGGATCAGGGCCAGCACCACCAGCACCATGACGAACCGCGCGCCCGGCACAAGCGAAACCCCGTCGCGCTTGCGCTCAGCCTTCCTGTCCCGCGACAGGTTCCCCCAGTAATCGTGCGAGTACAGCTTCCGTCCCATGAGATGTTTCCCTACTTGTCGCCGTCGCCCCCGGCTACTTGTCGCCGTCGCCCTCGGCTACAGGTGAATCGTGGCCTGCCGTGCCCGGGGCGCGGGACATCCCGCCGGGAAAGTAATCGAACTGTCACATAGCGTCCGCCCCAGCCGGGTCGGGGGGCTGGCTCCGCCTCTGTCCCGTCCGCGTCTAGCGCCCGGCTGCGGCCCGGGGATCCGCGGCCGGGCATCGCGGCGCGGTGGAGAGCAAGCGCACGGAATGACCAGAGGGGGGTGGCCAAGTTCCGTAGTGTCGGGTTCGGGGGAATACGCGGCTCCCGTCTGCCCGGTTGCGGTTGCGGTTCCGGTAAACGCTGGCCGGCTCCAGGCCGAGCCACCCGGCTGCGCCTTTCACACCGGTTAGGTAGTTGATGGGCGCCCCCGCGATCTGTTTTCGTGACTAAAAAGGACGGACTATGTGATGCGCTGGCCGTCACGAAAAGGGACGTAAAAGGGGCGGCGAGGTGCGCCTACCCCGGATGATTCCAGGCCGCGACCGGCAACGAGGGAATCCGTAATTTCGTGACTAACTGAAGGGGCAATTACGAGATTGCCGAAGTCACGAAAAGGGACGTAACAATGACCGCCGGACCGTGTCACGGTCCCCGGTCACCGGGCACGTTCCCCGCGCTTTTGCCGCGGCCCGGCCGGGTGCACACCGGGGCGCCGCGGGCGCCTCGGTGCGGTGTGCGGCCTGGCCGGAGCCCGGATCCTTAGCCTCGCGCGGGGCCTTGCCGGGGGGCGGCTCCGGCTCCGGCGCGGCGGGCCGGGGTGTGACTCCCCGCGTAGGGGCTGGGGTGTCAGGCGGGCGGGGGGTGTGAGGTCGAAGGGGGTGTCAGGATTCGTGACACCTGCCCGTGACGCCCCACCCTGACACCCTGCGTGACAGGTCGCGGCCGGGGCCTGGCGCCAACGGGAACATGTCGGCGCCGTCCATCGACTGATGCGCGGGACCCGGCCTCAGCGGGGCCGCGCGGGGGCCCGCAGCGCGCGCCGCCGGGCCCCGGGCTGCGGAATTGCGCATCCGGATAAGCCTCGCCCGGTGAAATAGCGGGTTTTGCGGCAGCCCCGAGCCAGGCTCAGGGGCGCGGGCGGCCTGTCGCTCCCCTTTCGGCTCCCCATCTGCTGTCCAGCCGCCCTGGCCGGGTTTAAGTCCCCTTTCGTGACCCAATGATGGATCGATTCTGTGACCTGATGTAGTCACGTAATTAACCCTTCCCCTGAGGTGCGTCCCTTTTCGTGACCGTGGTACCCCCTTCCCGCCCGGTCACGAAATTCACCGGAATTCCGGGCCGCCCAGCCGCAGCCCGCCCGCGCCGCTGTACGCGTTTGCGCTTATGCGTAGACACGTATTTACGTATGTGCGTATCCTGTGAGCATGACAGACGACATCAGCAGGGCGGCCAGTCCGCGCGCGGCCGGGGGCGGTACCCGGTGACCCCGGAGGTCGTGGCCGTCTACGGCGGCAAGGGCGGCATCGGGAAGACCACCACGGCGTCCAACGTGGCGTACCTGTTCGGCCGGGACGGGCACCGCACCCTCGCGGTCGACGCCAACATCGACCAGCTGTCCATGCAGGTCATCTACGACCAGTTCCAGGGTGACCCGCCCTACGACCTGACGATCGAGGAACGGCCCGAGCTGCTGTCCCGCATCCGCAACGTCCCCTACGACCGGGTCGTGATCGACTGCCCGCCGTCGGCGCGCGAGGCGAGGGCGGCCATCGAGGCCGCCGACCGGATCGTGGTCCCCTACGTGCCCCGGTTCCTCGAGACCCGCGCGATCGTCAAGACGTGCCGGGAGGCGCTGACCGGCCGCCCGTACCGGGTGCTGTTCGTCGCGGTGGAGCACTCCCGCAAGAACGCTGCCGTCGGCGCCCGCGAGTCCCTCGTGGGGGTCGGCATCCCGGTCTACCGGACGATGATCCGCAAGTACGTCGCGCACGAGACCGCGCAGTCCAACGGGGTGCCCGTGTTCCTGCCCGAGGCGGCCGACCTGAACAAGTACGCGCCGGAAGCGGCCAAGGACTACGAGGCGTTCTACAAGGAACTGCTCGCCGAGCTAGGAGGAGAGTGAGCATCATGCCCGGGAAAAGGAGGCCGGTCATCGACCTCGTCGCGGCGATCGGCGACGAGGCCGCCGAGCACCAGGACCCGCCCAGCCCGCCCGCCCCGGCCCCGGCCGCCGGCCCCGCGGCGGCGGTCGCCCTGGCCGACCCGCCCGCCCCGCAGCCGCAGGCGGCACCCGCCGCGGCCCCGGAGGCAGCCAAGCCGGCGTGGGACGCGCGCATGTCGCTGACGCTCAGCCGCGACATGAAACGGGCCCTGGACATCGCCCGCGCCGAGGACGGCATCGAAGGCACCGCCCGTATCCGCGCCATGATCGCGCTCTGGGAGAAAGACGAACGGCTCCGCAGGCGGATCGACCGGGACGCCAGGAGCTACAGGTAAGTCCCGCGGGCACCCGCCCGCGAAGCCTGTCAGGGAGCATTCCAGCCCCGGGCCGGAGAAGGGGGTGACGGCCTTGCAGGAACCAGCGCCGCCCGCCTGCCTGCAGTGCGGCAAGCCGCTCGAGCAGCTCCGCCGGGGCCGTCCCCGCCGATACTGCGGCGACCCGTGCCGTAAGGCCGCGCAGCGCGACCGGGACCGGCCCGCCGCCGCCGGCCGCCGCCGCGCGGCCCGGCTCGCCGTCGCCAAAGCGGAGGCCGCCCGCGCCTGGCGGCCCCTCGAGGAAACCGTGCGGGAGACGGCGGACCTGGCCGCCGCCGTCCTCGCCGCAGCAGCCGGAACCGACCGCGGCGCCCTGGACGCCAGGCTCGGCGAGCTCCGCGCCGCGGTGAACGACACCGCTCGCCTCGCCTCGGTGTACTTCGACGCCAGTGCCGTCACGCGGTCGCTCGGGGACAGCCCGCCTTCCGGGCGCCTGTCCGCCCGGGCGCGGTCCAGCGGTCCAGGGGCGAAACCGCAGCCAGGAAGGCGGTTACACCCCTGGACCGCCGGGTCACCATTCGGGGCTCCAGTGCGGGTCCAGGCTCTTGCCGTGGCCCCGGGGGCAGGTCCCGAACCCGGATGCCGTGACCCGCCAGTGATCGCGGCAGTACGGGAGGTCTCCGCACTCCCCGCAGATACCCGCGCAGTCGTAGAGCCCGGCGCCGTCGAAAGCGCGGACGCGGGCGGCGGTGACCGGCGGGGTGAACGCGGCGATGATCCGCGCGGCCTCCTCTTGGCCGACGTCGCTCCCGCCGCCGCCGTCGCCTGCGGCCGGGCCCTCGTAGATCCACCGCCAGCGGCGCGGGTCGTGGTACTGGACGTAGATCTCACGCCGCCGCTCGCCCCACTCCGCCCACGCGGCGGGCAGCCCGCCCGGCGCGACCACCTCCGCGTGCGCGGACGGGGTCCCGCACACCGCGCACGGAAGGTCCGCGATCATGCCCGCGGCCAGCGCGCCGGCCGGCGGGACGTCACCTGGCACAGTCAACTGCTCTCTCCTTTACCCGGCCCGGCGCGCGTCGCGCACGGGGGTGCCCTGCCCAGGGGAACGCGGCCCGGCCTCGCAGGGTTCACCGCCGCCGCCCAGAGCAACACAGGCACGCACTTACCGAAATACGCAGATGATCATCTACGCATTGACGGACCTGCGCGTTAGACTCTCCCCAGCGTCGAAAAGGGCGACCGGGGAGGCAAGAGAAATGAGAACCAAGGCCGGGCCAGGCCGCGAGAGCGTCGGCCGGGCACCCGACGCGAGAGGCCCTGGCCGGGCGCCCGGCCAGGGCCTCTCGCGTCGTGCAGTCAGAGCTTGATGGTTCCTATCGCGGGTTGCTCACCGGGGTGCCATGTCAACGATGAGCGCGGCTGACTGCTTGCCGAGCCGGATGGCCTCGGCAGCGAAGTCGGTCACCACCTGTGTCTTGGTGATGCCGCCCGCCTTGATTCCCGCCGCGCTGTCAGTGTCCTCGGGCAGGGAGCGGACACTGACGGTGCGGCCGGCGGGAGCGAGCACGGTCGCGTTTCCGTCCGGGTGCACGCACAGTACGTACCCGGCGAGTTCGACGTGCTCCTCGCCCTCGGCCTCAGCCGGGTTGCCGGGCAGGTCGGCGAGGGGGACCGTGATTACGGGGTTCATCTCGCCGCGCTGCCAGATGTGCGGCGAGGTCTGGCCTTCCACGTGGGGCAGGCGGAGGCGGGTTTGGAACCGGACGCGGGGCTCGGGGTAGCCGGGTACGGGCTGCCAGCCGGCGGCGGCGAAGGCGGCCACGACGCGCTTGCGGAACGAAGCGTAAACGCATGCGATCCGGTCGGGATCGATGTTGCGGGTCTCCAGGTTCCAGTCGCCGAGCACGACGTCCTGAACGGTAGCCTCCCCGCGCAGAACTTCGGGCCAGCGGCTGCTGACGTTCACTATGAGCACCAGGTCTTGCATCGGCACGCCTCCTCTAGCGGGCTACATCTGCCATCATCATACATGATGGCAGATGTAGCGTACGCTGAGGTGTTGGCCGGCTGTATCGCGGGCGGCGGCCCGGCCGCCAGCCCGATCCGAGCCTGCGCCGCGCCCCCCACTGGCGTGCCCCGGCGCCGTACCAGCCTGGCGGCAACCGGGTGACGGGCTCATACCAGGAGCCATATCATCAAGGCGGGCGCGCCAGATCTGCAAGGAAAGCTTGCTCCGGCCCTGGTACCAGGAATTTCGGCCTATGAGCTCGCTGCGGTTCGTCTCCCGCCGTTTCGTCCCTCCTGGCGCGCGGGAGACCCAGGTCATTGCATGGCCGTGGACACTGCTTCCCATCCCGAGATGGCCGGGTCCCGGGCCGGCGATCTACGGTTGCCTGCGAGGGCCCTGTGCAAGACCCAGGCGCCCGCGAACAGGAACGGGGAAAGCAGTGCGCAGCATCTCCGGGGACGAGCAAGGCGGGGACGACCACGGCGGGACGGTCCGCATCACGGTGGACCTCGCCCTGGAGGACTACAGGACGCTGACCGAGTGGACCGCAGCACAGGCACGGGAGCTGGGCATATCCCGGCTGAGCCTGGCTGACGCCGTCCGCGGGATGGTAAGGGCGACCGCGGCCGACGCCGGCATGTCCGCGAGCGTGGTGCGCGCCATCCGGAGAGACAAGGGCCGCTGAAGCACAAGCGCCCGGGAAATTGCAGTAATGCCGTAACGGATATCGGTCACCTGCCCGATGTTTCGCCACCGGACCATCCTGCACATTTATGGTCCAGGCCGGGCATTTCCGGCGCCTTCCCCCGATTGACGGAGGCCCGATGGGCACCTCTGCTGCGGGCGTTCTCCACACTGGCCAGTCGCGGGCATCGCGGGTGCGGTTGCCCGCCCGGACAGTGTCCGTGGCCGTCGCACGGCGCCGCGTCCGGGACGTGATCACGGCGTGGGACGTGCCCGAGGCCCTCGCCGACGCGGCGGTCCTCGTGACCAGCGAACTGGTAACCAACGCCATCCGGGCCGAGCCCGGGGCCGCGGTGACGCTGTGCCTGAGCGTCCAGGCCGGGCGTTTCCGCATCGCCGTCCACGACTCGTCTCCGGACGCGGTCAGCCTCCGGGCAACGGAGGAGCCGACGGCAGACGGCGGCCGTGGACTGGTCCTGGTCGACGCGCTGGCCAGCGAGTGGGGATCGCAGCGGATACCCGGAGGAAAAGAGGTATATGCGGTCTTCGACCTCCGCCCGGAGGCAGAGGGGTGAGCGCATGCGCCTCCCCCCCGGCGGTATCTGGCCAGGCCGCGCGTCAGGAGGAATTCCGTGTTCCGTTCACGACTGCGCATTCTCGCGCTCCCGCTCGCAATAGCAATAGCCCTTTCGGTTCTTTCCGGCTGCGGGATCATCGCCTCCGCCGCCGGAAGCACGAGCGCGCCCGCGCTGCAGAAGACAACGCTTAACGTGGCCGTCGTGCCGGCGGTCGATTCCGCCGGGTTTTTCGTCGCGCTGCACCAGGGCCTGTTTGCCAAGGCGGGCCTGACGATTCACTACTCCCCCGCCGTCAGCAGCGACACGGTGATTAACCAGCAGGTCGCCGGCCAGTATGACATTACCGGCGGGAACTACGTCTCCTACATCCAGCATTACGTCGGTGACCGCCAGCCGCTGGAGGTCATCGCGGAAGGATCGGTGATGCAGCAGGGGACGCAGGCCATCTATACGATGCCGGGCTCGAAAATCAAGACCCTTTCTGACCTGAAAGGGCACCTGCTCGGCATCAACGCACCCCTCAATATTAACTACCTGCTCGCCGCCTCGGTGATCACTGAGAATGGCATCAAGCTGAACTCGGTGCGCTTCCCGCGCGCGCCGATCCCGTTCCCGGTCATGGGGGCCGCGCTCGCCTCCGGGAAGGTGGACGCGGCGGCGATGCCGGAGCCGTTCGCGACCCTCGCCGAGCAAAAGTACGGGGCGGTCAAGCTGGCCGACCTCAACCAGGGCGCCACCGAGCAGTTCCCCATCCAGGGGTACGTCGTCACGAAGTCCTGGGCGGAGCAGAATCCCGGCACGCTCAGGGCGTTCATCACGGCGCTGGCCCAGGGCCAGGAGGTCGCCGACACCAGCCGCCAGGCGGTCGAGCAGGCCATGGAGGCCCTCAGCGGCCCGCAGGACGGGCAGATCCCGCCGATCGTCGCCGCGGTGATGGCGATCAACGTCTACCCCACCGCGATCGACAAGGTCCGGATCCAGCGCGTCGCCGACGTCATGTACCAGTTCGGCCTGCTGCACTCCCGGTTCAACGTCACCCCTATGATCGGCCCCTGACACGGCAGGGCTATCCGGGGGCTGCCCCGCTGCGCCAGCGCTGGTATTCGCGGGCGATGTCGGCCCGGCCGTTCACGCCGAGTTTCTTGATGATGCTGGACACGTGCGTCCCGGCCGTCCGGGGTGAGATCGAGAGCCGGGCCGCGATGTCCGGGTTACTCAGGCCTTCTTCCCCGATGAGGGCCGCCACGGTGCGTTCCGCGCCGGTGAGCGCGCCGAATCCGCTGTCCGCCCGCCGGTGCTTGCCGTGCGGGCCGCGGCGGATGCCGTAGCCGCGGAACTCGGCGCGGACCTGGCTCAGGTCCGCTTCTGCCCCGAGTGCCTCGTAGACGGCTACGGCCTGCTCGAACAGCGGCCGCGCTGCGGTCTTGTCGCCGTCTGCCGCGAGGCATCCCGCGGCCGCTTCCAGGGCCCGGGCCCGGGCCAGCGGACGGCCCGCGTCGGCGTACCGCTGCGCCGCCGCCGTCAGCGCAGCGGCGTCGCGGCCGACCATGCCCTGGCAGTAGAGCGCGTTGCCCTGCTGGTGCGGGATCGCCGACCCGGCGGCGCGGGCGGCGGCCAGCACCGTGATGTCCTTCGCCGCCGCCTCGTTCCCGCTCTTGACCGCGAGCCTGACGGCGTCGGTCAGGAGTTCCTCAAGCTCCCCGGCGTGGCCGGCATCGGCAGCCCAGGCGGGGCGGAGGACGGCGAGGGCCTCGTCTCGCGCCCCCGCCTGCTCGAGCTCAAGCGACCGGGCCCGCAGGAGCTCGCTGACCTGGCGCTGCCCTAGGCGTTCCGCGGGCTGTTCCGCGGCCGCCAGGTGCCGGCGGGCCGCGGCGGGGTCGTTGCGGTGGAACGCGATGTCCGCGGCCATGCCGTGATCACAGCAGACGGTTTCGTCATCCTTCCGCGCGTCGTCCAGGGCGCCGATCTCGGCCAGGGCCTTGTCCCACTGTCCGGTGATGTACAGGACCTGGGCCAGGGCGCTGTGCGCCTGAATCAGCCGGAGCCCTGACCCGGCCCGGTCGGCGAGATGCCGGACCCGTTCCGCCGCGTCCAGCGCCCCCGCGCAGCGGTCAAGCATCAGCAGCGTGACCGCCCGGTTGACCTGTACCCGCAGGCCGAGATCCCTCAGTGCGGGATCCGCGGCCGTCAGGGCCAGGCCACGGTCGTAGAGCTGCAGGGCCCCGGCGAAGTCGCCCCCGCTGAGTGACCTGTCGGCTGCCGCCTTGAGCTCCTCGGCGGCTGCCACGGTGCCGTCGGCGGCCTCGGCCGCCGCCAGGGCGTCATCCGCGGCCGCGGGCTCACCGAAGTACAGGTGGGCGTTGGCCGCGCGCGCGTGGAGCCTGGCGCGGTGACCGGGGGTCAGCCCCGGGGTACCGAGAGCGTGATCGAGCGCGCGGAAGACGCCGGCGCGGTCGCCGGCGAGCAGCCGGCACTGGGCCAGCGTGCAGTGGAGCGGCACGATGATGTCAAAGTCGGCGGCGCCGCTGATGGCCTGCTCGGCGACCTGCGCGGCTCCTGCCCGGTCCCCGGCCCGGTAGAGGGCTTCGGCCCGCCTGGCCGCCAGCCAGCCGGGCCGGAACGAGCCTGCGGGCACGCTGCCCTCTGCCAGGGCGAGCAGGTCGGCGGCGGCCCCGGGCGCCCGGTCCACCAGTGAGTCCGCCGCCGTGGCCAGCCACCCGGCCACCCACTCGCCGACGGGGGTTTCCCCCGCGCCGGCGCCAAGGGCGCCGAGCAGCTGGCGGGCGACGCGCTCAGGTGCGGCGCCTGCGGAAGCCAGGGCGCCCGCGGCGCGGGAGTGGCGGACGCGACGGACAGCGGGGAACAGCGCCGAGCACAGGACGTCGCGGATAACCGGCTGCGCGAAGGCGAGGGCCGTCCCGTCACCGGGATCGGCGATCACCCCGGCCCTGCGGGCCTCGTCGAGCGCCGGCTGGACACCGGCGATGGTCACTCCGAGGACCGTAGTCAGGTCGGACACCGAGAACCTGGCATCGGTGCCGCTGAGCAGCGCGGCCTCCTCGATGACTTCCAAGGTGCCGGCGGTGACGAAGTCGGGCCGGGGGATGCCCGAGGCGGCAGCCAGCGATTCCAGGTCAGGGCAGGCGGCGAGCCGCGCCTCGCCGCCGGAGGTGACGGTCACGCCGCCGGAGCGGCGGAGGGCGCCGAGCAGCCTGGTGAGGTAGTCGGGGTTGCCGCCGGCGCGGCCGGCGAGCTGCAGCAGTCCCGCGTCCGGCGTCCCGCCCGCGAGGGTTCCGGCGAGGCCGGCCACCTCGGGGCGGGACAAGGGGCCGATGCGGATGCGGCTGATGCCGTCGGCCGCACGCC
>Ga0123355_10017347_pt1 | contig 11375 bp, 9 predicted proteins | sample TergutEmb28metaG_3_FD_89872 | JGI IMG/M metagenome (GOLD analysis project Ga0123355, IMG submission 89872) | Embiratermes neotenicus P1 segment gut microbial communities from Petit-Saut dam, French Guiana - Emb289 P1 | ecosystem: Host-associated > Arthropoda: Insects > Digestive system > Gut ...
ATTGCCTCGCGCGCGCTACCGGATGTTAAGGACGGCTTAAAGCCGGTTCATAGGCGTATTTTGTATGCGATGAGCGAGCTTAATCTTGACCTGTCTAAGGGTTATAAGAAATCCGCGCGTATAACGGGCGACACGATGGGTAAGTATCACCCGCATGGCAACTTGGCTATTTATGATGCAATGGTTCGTATGGCGCAGCCGTTTTCTTTGCGCTATCCATTAGTTGACGGTCATGGGAACTTTGGCTCTATGGACGGAGACGGAGCGGCAGCCGAGCGTTATACCGAGGCAAAGCTTAGCCATCTAGCTATGGAGATGCTTAGGGATATTGATAAAAACACGGTTGACTTTACACCGACTTACGACGAAGAGGGTAAAGAACCTGTTGTAATTCCCGCGCGTTTCCCGAACCTGTTGGTAAATGGCGCATCGGGCATCGCGGTCGGTATGGCGACGAATATTCCGCCGCATAATTTGGCGGAGTCGATTGATGGGGTTATCAAGATTATTGATAACTTTGTTGACGAGGCACGCGAAACGGATATAGAAGAACTTATCCAAATAGTAAAAGGGCCGGATTTCCCGACGGGCGCGTCTATTTTAGGCGTGAGCGGGGTGAAAAGTGCGTATCGAACCGGCCGCGGTAAGGTTGTCGTGCGCGGTGAAACGGAGATAGAAGTTTTATCAACCGGTCGCGAGAGAATAGTTATTACGAGCCTGCCATATCAGGTTAATAAAGCTCGCTTGGTTGAAAAGATAGCTGAACTTGTTAAGGAAAAACGCATCGAGGGAATATCTGACCTAAAAGATATCTCCGGCCGCCACGGAATGAAAATTCATATCGACCTTAAAAAAGACGCGAATGCGAACGTGGTTTTAAACAAGCTTTATAAATATACGCAACTTCAAGATAATTTTAACGTAAATATGCTCGCGCTGATTAATAATCAACCGCGGATATTTGATTTGAAGCAGATTTTGACACATTATTTGGACCATCAGAAAGACGTTGTTACGAGACGTACGCAGTTTGATTTGGACAAGGCAGAGAAGCGGGCTCATATTGTTGAGGGGCTTTTGAAAGCGCTTGATATTATTGATGAGATAATTGCAATTGCGCGTTCTTCAAGGGATGGCGCGGAGATTCGCGCACGTTTGATGGAGACTTTCGGTTTTTCTGAGCTTCAAGCGCAAGCTATTGCGGAGATGAGGATTAGAAGCCTTTCGGGACTTGAGCGCGAGAGACTTGACAATGAGTATAAGGAGCTTATGGAGACGATAACTTATCTCAGGGGCATCTTAGGTGACGAAAACGTGCTTCTAGGCGTTATAAAAGATGAGCTACTTCTTGTCAGAAACAAGTACGATAACGGCCGCCGCACTCAAATTGTGGCTGATCCGGGCGAAATTGATTATGAGGACTTGATAAGTGACGAAATGAGCGTTATAACCATGACGCATCTTGATTATATCAAGCGCCTTCCGCTCTCTACGTATAAGAGCCAAAATAGAGGCGGGCGTGGCATAAAAGGCATGCAGACACGCGACGAGGACGTTGTGCGCGACTTGTTTATCACGAACTCACATTCAAATCTGCTATTCTTCACCACGCGCGGCAAGGTTTATCGCAACAAGGCGTATGAAATCCCCGAATCGGGCAGAAATTCGCGTGGGACGAATATTGTCAACCTCTTGAACTTAGACGCAGGCGAGCGAATTGCCGCGGTTATGCCTATTGCTGATTTAAGCGAAGAAGGCCGCTTCATAATAATGGCAACGAAAAAAGGCGTTATTAAAAAAACCGCGCTTAAAGACTTTGCAAACATCCAAAAGAACGGCATCCGCGCACTTACCATCAGGGACGAGGACGAGCTTATTGGCGTTCTCAACTCGGACGGCACGCAGGAAGTGTTTTTGGGTACAAAAGGCGGCATGTCTATTCGTTTCAGCGAAAACGACGTGCGCGCAATGGGTCGCGTGGCGGCAGGCGTTCGCGCGATTAGGCTCAAGGGCGACGACGAGGTTATCGGCGCGGTGCTTCTGATTGATGGCTATGACGTATTGTTCGTGAGTGAAAACGGGTTTGGTAAATGTACGCATAAGGACGCGTTCAAGGTGCAAAACCGCGGCGGTTCAGGTCTTAGGAACTATAAAATTACCGATAAAACCGGTCCGCTAATTGGGCTAACGCCGGTCAATCCTAATGAAGAGCTGATGATTATAAACTCGTCGGGTGTAATAATTAGGATTCGTATCGCGGAGATTTCTGTCAAGGGCAGGGTCACGCAGGGCGTGAAGCTGATTAATCTTGGCGACGATGAGACGGTTATCTCGATTGCCAAAATTTCCGAGGCGCAGATTGAGGCCGAAGGGGTTGACGAGGAAGATGTTGATGCAACAGACAGAGAAGAAGGTGTTCCGGAAGAAGTAGAAGTAACGGAAGATTAGAAACAGATAAAAGCTACCTGGCGATGATGTAGGGCGAGGGCTTGCTCCCGCCACAGTAAAGATAAGGGTGGCGGGAGCAAGCCCTCGCCCTACAGAGCATTGTAAAGGAGGAATCATTTTATGAGACAAAATTGGCGAGGGAAAGTGATTGTTTACTTATCCACGCTCATTCTCCTCCTAACCTCCTGCACCTCACCTACTCAATCTCCCGCCGACTTCATAAATCAAACCGCCACAAGACATGGCGGTCAAGTTTCCGGCATGGCTTTTAAGGTGTTCACGAGCGATGAAGTGATATTCGCGAATTTTTATGGTTACGCAAATGAAGCGCAAGGATTGGCGATTGATGAAGATACGGTCTTCAAATGGGGTTCAATTACAAAGTCACTCACATGGATAGCTATTTTGCAGCTTATGGAACAAGGTGAGATTGATATCCACGCTGATATTAGGACATATATATCAGACGATTTTTTGCCTGACCTTATATATCCAACGACGATATATCACTTGATGACACATTCGTCGGGGTTTGTTGAGGGTGATATTTTTAGATATTATATTGAGCTTATCCGCGGACTTAGGCCGCAGGATAATTATAACTTGCCGTATACAATAATAGGATATACATTAAGGCGCATGGAAATGCCACAGAGACTGAGTCCGGGCGTCCATCGCGGGGATTATTCTCACTACAATGTGATTTTGGCAAGCTATATTGTGGAGCAAATTTCGGGGCGGCCTTTTTACGAACATGTACATGATATTGTTTTTGACAAACTAAATATGGCACATACCTCGACTTTATATGGCTCTTCCGATAATGTTTGGGTTAGGGAGCGAATGGATAGACAGGCTTGCTACTCGTCTGCGGATAGGAGGCTTGAAGCGGAGTGCTATAGATTAAGTTCAGCTTATATGATAGGCGGCGTGGCGTCCACAATAACGGATTTTCATAGGTTCGCGATGGCGCTTATGCTTTGCGATAATGGATATGCATTGTTTGAAAATCATGAAACCTTGTTGAAACTACATAGGCTTTTTGAATATGAAATTGCGGCCTTCACCGATCCCAAAAGCGGAATAATCGCCCTAAATGGTCAAATGTGCCATACCGCCACTGTCTTGCTTGACACACATCGTGGCATGGGCGTAATCGTAATGACAAATCAAGAGAATGAGGGATTCTTTAATCGCGTGAGTTTTTTGGGGGATGTGATTGAGAGGTTTAGTCGTGTAGCCTGAGAATAGTACGCCTTAAAATCACTTATTATTTGGTATAAAACCCATGTAAAAACCCTTTGACATCGCCAATGACGCTTATGTAAAGGACTTTTGATAGACGCTTTATATGAACTATCCTATAGTAAGCGCAAAGGAGGTTAGCATGAATATAAGCAATGTAATCAGGGAACAAAGGAACAAAGCGTCATTGTCACAGGAAGAACTAGGCGAAAGAATATATGTTACGAGACAAACAATTTCAAGTTGGGAAAATGGTAAATCGTACCCTGATATAAACAGTCTCATTTTACTTTCACAGGTCTTTGATATGACAATTGACAGTCTAGTCAAAGGAGATTTGGAAAAAATGGAGCAAAAAATTGAAAAGAGCGACGTTCGGGACATGAATCGATATTCATATATAATGACTTTTTTATTTGTAGTAAGTCTTATATTATTCTCGCTGTCATGGTATTTGGCATTCGTTCCGGGAGCAGTAATTGCAGCGGTTGCCTTTTGTGCATATTTATATTTTGCACAGAAAGTAGAGAAGATTAAAGCGCAATATGATGTGCAAACGTATCGCGAGATCATAGCTTTTTCAAAAGGGGAAACACTTGACGAAATTGCTAAAATTAGGGAGTCGGGGAAAAGGGGCTACCAAAGACTTCTTATGTTTATAGGATCTATTATTCTTGGTGCGTCTGTTTCAGCAGTAATTTGGTGGATTTTGCAGATAGTATAGTTATACACATAGATAAATTCAAAAAAGCACCTGTCGTATTCGTATGCAACAGGTGCTTTGCTTATCTTTATCCCTACCTCGTTATCCTCACATTACTAAACTCATCAATCTCCACATTACAACCCATTACCTGCAAGAAAAACATAGTCGAGACATAACTCACGCCGTCCAAATTAAGGAGATTATGCCTTTGGCCGACGCCTGTGACGAGCGTTGTGTGGAAAGTGCCGCTATCAATGCGTACATTACCACTTGCGGCGTCCCAGCCGACGCTGTATCCGAGCGATTCCGCGACTTCTCTGAGCGGCACGAAAACAACTCGAAGCGCATTTGTATGCGACGGACTGTTCATGCGTACGCCGTTTACGGAGACAACATTTCTGACGACTGTGTCAGAACCGATAGGAACGCTTATGTAGTTTATCAAAAACGCCGGATTACTCGCCTCACGTAGCATGCTGTTAAACATCAGCCTGTCACTGCCAAATACAAAAGGGTTTGCGGCGGCCGGACGGATGGCGAAAACATAATCGTCCATCTCCACGAGCGTGATGTAGTTTAAATTCTCATTCCATTGCTTGCGCATGAATATTAAAACTTCAAAAAGCACGGTAGACGAAAGAGATACACTCGATGGATTATAGTGGAAAACAAGCCGTTCCACAAGTTGCGGATGCTGTACATAGACAACTCGGTTGACCGTTACACGCGCTCTCCAATTTACGGGCACATCAAAAGTATAATGTATGTGGAATCCTTCGATTGTCCGATTAACATTCTGCCAGCCTGCGGTGCTGCCAATAACAGCATGGAATGTAAAATTAGGCGCGGCAAGCAGAAATATGAGCAATAACAAAAAGAACTTCTTTTTCATCAAAATCCTCCAAGAAAAACAGGCAGATAAATAGACTTCAGCTCACAGTATACCATTTGCGAAGGATACTTTCAATGATTTTGAACGATTCTTTACAAATTTGTTACAAGTTTTTGTCCTGTACATTTTAGGTTTTGCCAGCTAATATAATATCTGGGAAAAAATATATATTAAGACTTTTATATTGTTAAAAAAAATGATATACTTATTTGGATAATATTTGGTTAAGAACAGGAGGATTTTATTTTGGGTGATTTGGGTTTTTTAGATATTGCGTTGATTGTAGCAGTGGTGATTGGTATTTTGGCATTTGGGTTCTATTTGCTTAACAAATGGAGCTATAAGAAGATGGATGAAAATCAGGCGATGATAGATCGCCATCGTCAATCGGCTACTATATTTGTAATTGACAAATCCAGCGGTAGGTTAAAAGACGGGATTCTTCCGAAAGCCGCTATGGATCAGATGCCGATGCATTCAAAAATTATGAAGATGTATTTTGTTAAAGCCAAGGTTGGTCCGCAAATTGTGACGCTTATTTGTGATAAAGAAGTATATGCGGCTCTTCCGGTTAAGAAAAATGTTAAGGTAGAGATTGCAGGCATATACATCTCGTCTATGCATGGCATGAAAACCAAAGAAGAGATGAAGGCACTTAAAAAAGCGAAGAAAAATTAGGAGGATATAATGGGAAACTATAAACAAGAATTCATAATGTTTATGCTGGAATGTGGTGTGTTGAAGTTTGGCGACTTTACAACAAAGAGTGGCAGAAAAACACCATATTTCGTAAACACGGGTAACTATAAGAGCGGAGCGCAAGCGGCGAAGCTTGGCGAGTTTTATGCGGATGCGATCGTAGCGCACTTTGGAGGTTTGAACACAGGACTTGATTTTCTTTACGGGCCTGCGTATAAAGGTATACCTTTGGCGGTTGCTACGGCTATCGCACTACATAATAAGTACGGCATAGACATTCCATATGCGTTTAACCGCAAAGAGGCAAAAGACCACGGCGAAGGCGGCACAATTATAGGACATGCCCCAAAAGATAATGAGAAAATCTTGATAATTGAAGATGTTATAACTGCGGGGACGAGCGTTCGTGAATCCGTGCCTATTTTGAAATCATACGGCGATGTTTTGATTAACAATATGATAATTTCGGTTGATAGGAAAGAAAAAGGCACGGGAGGTAAAACGGCATCGCAGGAAGTGAAAGAAGAGTTCGGTATAGAGGTCTTTTCTATCGTGTCAATTGTGGATATTTTGGAGTCGCTCTATAACAAAGAAATAAATGGCAATGTAATCGTCGATGACAACATGAAAGCGCGTATAAACGCCTATATGGACGAGTATTGCGTATTGTAGGGAGGAAGTTTTAATGGCGTTTCAATTACCTAAGTACCATCACCCTGACTTTAATGAGCCAAGATTCAAGAATGCTCCTGATTGTAAAATAGATGTTTGTGAACAAGATGGTGTTGTGCCGGATAATTATCACGCGACGTCTATATTTCCCGAGTATTTCAAGGTGAATGGTGAATGGAAACTAGCTCAGGAAAGCCGCATGGACTGTGTGGTTGTGCTTAGAGACAATGGTTGGCTGGACGCGGTTGAGATGCGCTCTGTCAAAAAGGGTGATATGGTATTTTTGGGTCGCACCGAGCGCGGTGAAGAAGGCGTTTACTTGCACGCGACGGGCTTTGATGAAGAAAAAGGCGAACAGGAACAATTTGCATTCCGTGGCGGAAGATCTCGCGAGACGGCGTATTCAAAGGACTATGATAATCTCTATGAACTTTTGAGACATGAAAAAGAATATGGAAATACCGTATGGACGATGGGACCGGCATTTGCGTTTGATCATGATTCTCGGCGGGCGATGCAATCCATTATAGAAGCGGGATATATGCAAGGTCTTTTAGCGGGGAACGCCTTGGCGACGCATGATTTGGAGGCGGGCCTTTTGCGGACTGCTTTAGGTCAAGATATATATACGCAAAAATCGCAGCACAACGGTCATTACAATCATATTGATGTGCTGAACTTGGCGCGCCGTAGCGGCTCTATCAGTAGGTTTATTGATGAGCATAATATAAATGACGGCATAATGTATGCATGTGAGAGGCAGAATGTGCCATATGTAATGACAGGCTCGATTCGCGATGATGGACCGCTTCCGGGTGTCATTGGTGACGCTTATGCAGGGCAAGATGCGATGCGCGAGCTAATCCGACCAGCGACCACCATAATCTGTCTAGCGACTCAGCTCCATACGATAGCGACAGGGAATATGACGCCATCTTTCCGTATAATAAATGGCGAGGTTCGCCCGCTTTATATCTATTCGATAGATATTTCTGAATTTGCGGTCAATAAGTTATCGGATAGGGGTAGCCTGAGCGCGATTAGTATGGTTACTAATGCACAGGACTTTATCGTCAATGTGGCTAAAGGATTAGGTGTTTATTAGAGACATATGCAATTTTAAAAGGGTATTCCAACAATGTGCTGGAATACCCTTCTCTTTTAGTTATAATCTTATCTTCTGGTGTATGTAAAAGCCATATCATCGATAATAGTGCTTGTAAGCGTAAGCTCGTTCCCATCGACTATATAATACCACTCTGCGGGTGCAATGCATTCGGTCGTGCATATAGCAGGTGTGTTACAGATCGATAGAATCCCGTCCGCAGAAGTCCAACGGATATCCATGCCAAGCATGGTGCCTTCACCATCGTCATAAAATACATAATATGGACTGCCTAACCAATCCCATGTGCCGGCTAATGGGCTGTCAGAAAGAACCAAAACGGGTTCAGTTACTGCCGGAGCGGGTGTTGGAATAGGCGTTGGTATAGAAGCCGGTGCTGTAGTTGAGGCAGGAGCTTCCGTTGTTGGTGCGGGTGGTGCAGAACTGTCGCTACTGCATCCAACGAAACTAATTACCATTACAAGAAATAGAGCTATTAAGAAAACTTTTTTCACTATTGAATATCCTCCAATTTGTTGAAATTTTAAATACAACACAGTATACAATTTGCGATAAGGGATGTCAATGGTAAAAAGTGCCGCAATAGTAACTTGGCTATGAATCAGTGCGTATTTGTCATAATATACATTTGGCCTTTGCGTTTAATCATAAAGCAATAAAAATTTATAAGCGACGCAATCGCCGTATTTTTGTACAAAAACTATCTTATCATAGAAGGTCGGTTGATATCAAAGCAAATCTGGTGCTCCCGTCACTGTTATATATTGTGAAAATTATGAGCGATTCTACATCAGTCTAATCTGTGGAGGCTTCAGCGAGCTATAGATATTGGGGAACATAATTTTCTAGTTCATCGGCTAATTTTAACTATAATATGTCCTCTAAGTTGTTTCGGGATTTTTTTCGTAGCTCAATCATTGCACCTTCACCTTTTTATGTATTTTCATGTGAACTCGAACCATGCCACAAGGGCGATGAAGGCCTCAGCCCTAACCACTTGACATAACATAGCGGGTGCGTTAAAATTATTATTGTGTCATAAATGCTTAGCAGGTTAAATATTCATGCGGACGTGGCGGAATGGCAGACGCGCCGGCTTCAGGTGCCGGTGATAGCAATATCGTGCAGGTTCAAGTCCTGTTGTCCGCAGTAAACACGTATAATCCGAACCACCTTGATATTAAAATTATCGGGGAAGGGTTCGGATTTTTATTTTGGTTGGAATAAAAACAAAAGCAAGCGGCGTATAGCCGCAAACGAACGCCGTAGACACGGCGTTTCGGAAGAAATAATACTTAACGAAATAATTTATGAATAATTTTTGCATAAGCGGTATGTACATTTTTGTAAAGATGTTGTCTTTTGGAGATTCATGTAGTATAATAAATTTGTTTGAGAGTTTCTGTTTATTTGCAGGAGGTAGTTGCCTTGGAAAAGATTATGGATTTAATTGCTCGTGAAACAAAAGGTCAAAGTTTCAAGACATTTAAATATCCATTGGATGCAACTGATAAACCTTCAATTTTATATGAATATGACGAAGAAAAACGAGAAATAAAATGGAATGAATTGGCTGAAACAGATTCTGCTGTCGCAGAAATTGATTTGCGTAAACTTTCGGACAGTATTGCTGCAAATAATACTATATTCTCTTACTTTTTAGATGGTTCGCGTCGCACATTCAAGGTTGATGATGTCGGTTATGAAAAGAAAAAGGGCGGGCGTATGTTGGTGTTGCCTGTTGTAGCAGGACAAATTGGAGTAGGTTGCCTAAAGCGTGAAAATAGGGTTGTAAAAAGTGAGAAATTTATCGGTCTAAATGTTATTTCATTGCCAAACGAAGCCAACCCTAATCCTGCGATAAAAAATGGATTTTATGAAGCTAAGCTAATTATGCTAAACAAAATGGAATTGCTTTCAAAAATAGGTATCAAATTTGATACTGTTTTGGAATATAAAACAGCCGCGTCTGCAACAGGAAAAGACATTAGTTATGAAGACCGCGCTGTTGCTAAAATACAAGATACAATGATTGAAGCCGAGCAAAAAATGGTTGCCGAGCTTGTGAAAGAAAATAGGCTTGGACAAGATAATTACCTATTGAAAGACGGCTCATTAGAATATCGAACAGTTGATAAATTCAAACGTGGTTCTAACGATGAAAAAACATTCCTCAATCGCTATGATTACGTTATTGGGGCATCGAAAAAATTTAATCCCGAAAGTTGCCATGATAAAAACAACAAACCTAACCCAGGATATATAGCAAATTTAAAATTGTATCATCGCACACCAGTTGCTCGTTTCAAAAATGAGAGCATAAATAATATACAGTTTGCAGTTTGGTTTGTAAGAATCCGTGATAGGAAATACTCCTCATCTCCATTTGATGGAGTGTTGAAGTTGGAAAAAATGCTTACAGCCGAGCAAGAAATCAATAACGGTATTGATTCAGAATTAGTTAATTATATAACAGCTTGTATTATTAACGAGCGCAATCCAGTTTGTTACGGAAACGACACTCGATGGGCAAATCACTTATATCCAATATATTTAACCGAACAATATGTGAAAAGCAAATATATGAGCAAAGATATGTTTCTTAATCTTTTTTAAGGGGATTATGCTATGAAGAATAAATTAATCGGTAAAGTGCTTGCAACAGAAAAGTCTCCAACGACTATGGACTCATTCTGTTTTTGGACACAGTCAGATATAAAGTTGAATGCGTTTGATGTGATAAAAGCCGCTCATTTGGACGGCTCATCTACATATGGTGTAATTGAGCAAATTTCACATATAACGGATAGCAGTAGCTTTCTTAATAATTTCATATCAAATGATTTTGGAGAGCCTACTACAAGTGCACCAACTTTGCGTTTGGGTATGAACTATGTAAAAGTCGCTGTTACGTTTAACGACAAGGGTATTTATAACCCGTTGTTAAATGATAGTCAGGTTTACTTGGCGACTTCTGACGAAATCACCTATGCGCTGGGCTTAAAAGAAGACGAAAACTCTATTGTTTGTGGTCAAATCAAAATGTACGAGGGTTCAGCGGCGGATGATGTAGTCACTTTAGCTGTTCCGCTGGATTCAAAATTTTTAATTGGCCCTGAGGGCGCACATCTTAACATTTCGGGTATATCGGGTCTTGCCGCAAAAACATCATATGCAATGTTTTTACTCAAAGCGATACAAGACTATAAGAGTAAGCAAAGCGAAGATAAGGTTGCATTTGTTATATTTAATGTCAAAGGAAAAGACCTTATGGCAATCGATGAACCAAACGATTTTGAAGGTAAACAAGAAGAAAAAGATGATGTATTAACTGATTATGAAACGTTGAAATTATCAAAGAAACCCTTTTCAGATGTAAAGTATTATATTCCCTACACAGCAAGAAATTTGAAGAAAAGCACATATCTGACCGAACCCGAAGTGAAAAATGGGTATGCAGAAAACAAGCTACGTACATTTGCGTATTTGTTCGAAGAAGATAAGGAAAATATTGAGTTGATGTTTTCCGACGTTGATGATAGTACGCAAACTATGGATTCAATTATTGACTATATTTCCACAAACTC
>Ga0123355_10017348_pt1 | contig 11374 bp, 7 predicted proteins | sample TergutEmb28metaG_3_FD_89872 | JGI IMG/M metagenome (GOLD analysis project Ga0123355, IMG submission 89872) | Embiratermes neotenicus P1 segment gut microbial communities from Petit-Saut dam, French Guiana - Emb289 P1 | ecosystem: Host-associated > Arthropoda: Insects > Digestive system > Gut ...
AACATCGAACCAAGAACAATACAAGCAATGTGGTAATTCAACAGAACAGTCGCAAGCTCCTGGTGATGGATATCTTATGCCCGAAACATGTTGAGCACATAAGAAGTTAAATAAAATAGCAAGCGACATCAAGTTGGTCTTTTATTCTTCAACTATTACAATGATGCACGGTCCAATAAACATAAGATTTGTTACATACATTAAGTCACGTCGTATGCTACATTAAACCGCTTGCTCTTTCCTAACTAAAGTAATCTTTCGAAAATTATATTTAAATTTTGGAGGTAAAAAATAAACATAATAGGTTATAAGAAATATATTAAGTATAAAAAGCCTAAATTGGCCTAGGTCAGTGTACACGTTCACCTTTCGCAATTATTTAAAAAAAAATTGAAACAGATTTTGCAATACTTGCAAGCTGTGTATTTGGGATTATATACAGTGCTGTTCCACAAACTAAGCTGTCAAGAAAAGTACGTAAATTTGATTCACGTCATACTTAATATATGTGACACTGAAGGGGCGTGCTGTAAGTTAGGACCGATTTTAACTGAAACGTGCAAACAATAAGTTGGCAGTTCATTAAGATATTTTTTAGTGAAGAGGAAATTTCGACAGACATGCCTTCGGTATGACGTAGCTATTCTTGCACTACAAGTGATATCATGTAGACTTAGAGTAACTGGATTAGGGTAAGAGCAATTTTGTGTCACATAATGATATTTACCGGCTTGCCATTAAAATGGTAATAACGAAGTTCCTAAGATATTATAATTTGTCCTGCCCCTAAGCATCACAATATTACGACTCCCTCTTGTCCGTCCGTCCACATGGTATGTCACTGAGAGAACTTCAAGCGATTCAAGTCACAGATGGTGCTTCATTTGTGTACGGATTTATGATTCTGTCCTCCCAGGACGTGACGCTGCGTCAATGGAAAATCGGACCCACACTTTTGGATGCAACTCAACCTCCACACCTTCAAGGGTCGACATATCCAAGACGATTCTTTGAACATTTCTACTCTTGAAAGTGAAGACAGTACGTACCTCGAAAAGTGCGGATCCGGTTACCTAATGGCGCAGAGTCGTATTTTAGGACAACGGAATCCTTACTAAAGTGGAGCAAAACACTCAGAACTCACACTTTCACATTTAATATCCCTCTATATCCATACAGTACCATCTCTTCATTACATCTTAACCACTTATAAAATTTTCACATAAAATGTTATAAGATAAAACTTTAAAACACATTAAGTTTATAAAGAGTACATTACGCCAGCCACACTCTAAAAATTCAACGTTCTTATTCAAAACAGCACAATAAAATTCAAGTCTTCTGGGATATGATGTCGCGACAAGCAATAAATAGGCTTTAGGGAAAACTTTTCTAAAAGAAGTCCACTTAACAGTACAGATAAAGGTAATGTGGTCTTTCTAGATGTCGTTAACTACTTTCCACAATTTAGTCTTCTCCAACACTGCTCTGAGACGCACAGATCTCACCAAACAGCATAATCACGTACCTTTAGACTTAAACTGTTCCGATCGCAACAAGAACTGTCTGTACGGTGGTCCCTGCAGAAAATTTATTACTACGAGCAATTCATATTTTAATTTTCTGCACGCTCTTTTGTACGCTACAAAAGGGAACAATTTATTCCTCTCGTTTCTTTATGACGCCGTCCTAGTGCGATAACTTCTCCTACGTCTGTGTGAAGCGGGTAACCGAGACAATACGTTGTAGGCGTATCTGCACCACAGTAGGCAGATATACAAAACATATACTGCAGTTCGTTTCTGAAACTTAACACGACAGACAGTTTAAAACCCACGTTGTGTTACACATAATGCTAAATTTGTGTGCATATTCATTCATGCATGTGCCTTTTCGCATGTGAGCACAATGCGCTTCCCAGTATGACTATAATTTAAATACATATGTATTATTTTCTTCGATTTGTGAGGTTTTCCCAGCACTGTAGTACGTCACTCACTATAACGCTGCGTCAAGAGGTAATAGAATACCGACGTTTCGGAAGAACTTACTGCCTTCATCTTTAAGGTTAGTTAAGTTCTGGGAAAATGTGTAGAACCCCTGCATTTTCTTCTGCTATATTCCCGCAATAAAGAATAAATACTGTCTTCCAGCGGCATGTTTCATGTACACAAATGAGAGGTTAAACCGAAGGTTTTTTATGTCGTAACAAAATAGAACCCTCGTCACTAAAAAAAAAACAGTATAAAAGTAGCTACCAATCTCACTTGCTGTCACGTTAAGTACAAATCTCTTGTAATAGAACGCTTTTCTGTCACAAGTAGACAAAACTGACGCAAATTATCTCCACGATTTTAATCTTCCTAACGAAGACAGTGTAGCCTCTTTGCACAAGCAGTGCATCACGAAGAGTGCAGAGGACGTGGTCGAAGACAATTTTCACTCGCATTGCGCATGTCAAGATTTTGTAAGCGGGTATTTTCCTGAAACTCTCATTCTGTTTTCTATGTCATTTTCCTTTCAAACAGAACACAATTGTTCTCTTAACTGTCTATATTCAAGTGACTACGTGTGCTTGTTACCGAAGATAAGAAGGTTAAATATCGAACGACCACACAGCAATTATTCAGTCCCAAACTGTGCAGGGGACAGCAATTTATCAGTTGAGTAAACACACCACTAACGAAGAGTAAGTACAGTTGTGTGCGTAGGTGGCCAGTGAGATGAGCAGACGAGTGGCCAGTGAAATAGAGCTTGTGTTGTTTCTCAAGTAAGGTCTTCTGACGATGAACAGAATGCTCATTTAACTCATAGGCAGCCGTTAAAAAGCAGACTTATTTTGTAACTGGTTTCTACGCAATTTATCATTAGCAAAAGATTAGTTAAAAACTTTAGGGGGGTTAAAAACGGAGTAAAACCTTTATTCCTTTGAGATCTGCCCTAAAACTTTCTTACCATCACGAAAAGGTACACAGCTTATTCAGACTGAAATACATTTCTACCTTGCTCTTAATGCAGGAAATGGCCTCTAATTCTTGTCACTTCGGCTCGGAAAATGCGTCACATGAAAACGAGACAAAACATGTTCCGTTTCACAGGTAGATAGGCCAGTTTCTTCACAACGAAAACGAGACACAACATGATAAGCCAGTTTCTTTACAAGTATCTCCAGCATTCCTGCTTCCATACAGAAGTGGGAAATATGTGGTCCGTTGCTATGCCGGTCTGAGAAAGGATTCGGATTAGATTTAAATCACGTCGACCCTTTAAACTTACGATTCTTATTTTACTTTCTCCATTTCTGCACTCCTGCACACCCCGTATTGTCCTGAACTACATTCCTGCACTCCCTGTATTGTTCTGCACTACATTCCTGCACAACCTGTATTGTCCTGCGCTACATTCCTGTACACCCTGTATTGTCCTGCACTACATTCCAGCACTCCCTGTATTGTCCTGCACTACATTCCTGCACACCATGTATTGTCCTGCACTACATTCCTGCACAACCTGTATTGTCCTGCACTACATTCCTGCACATCTGTATTGTCCTGCACTACATTCCTGCACACCTGTATTGTCCTGCACTACATTCCTGCACACCTGTATTGTCCTGCACTACATTCCTGTACACCATGTGTTGTCCTGCACTACATTCCAGCACTCCCTGTATTGTCCTGCACTACATTCCTGCACATCTTTTATTGCCCTGCACTACATTCCTGCATGCCTGTATTGTCTTGCACTACATTCCTGCACACCTGTATTGTCCTGCACTACATTCCTGCACATCTTTTATCGTCCTGCACTACATTCCTGCATGCCTGTATTGTCCTGCACTACATTCCTGCATGCCTGTATTGTCCTGCACTACATTCCTGCAGGCCTGTACAACCTGTATTGTCCTGCACAACATTCCTGCACACCTGTATTGTCTTGCACTACATTCCTTCACACCTGTATTGTCCTGCACTACATTCCTGCACAACCTGTATTGTCCTGCACTACATTCCACTGATAAACATACATTACACGACATTAGACATTACTATTTCTCATGTTACATTACAGCGCACTGCTTATATTTAACAAAGCTTGTCTTTCTTTAATAATTGCCCTTTAAAGATACCTTACCCTCTTTCAGAAACCATAAGGCGGTAACCTTTTTGAATATGTGCAAACGTCCGCTAACAATGGCCATATAAGAATATAAGAAATTGAAAAGAGATTACTCCTTTAAAAAATCCGTACTCAGAAGAAAGTGCATTTCCTTAATTCCCTTCGGGATCACTGCGAAGGTCTAAGAATTTCTAACTGTTCAATGAACGTCATTTCTCAAAGTTACCTCATAGGTGGTTCGGAAAAAGGCGACGTTAGTCGAGGTGACTTATGTTGAGACAGATCTTCTCATAAATGCAATGTTAAAAGGGAGATGTAGATTCCAATCGATCTGTCGTAATCAAGGAAAATTACATACATATATATATATATTTGTGTGTGTGTGTGTGTGTACTGACATAAAATGTGAAATGACAAAGAACGAAAACGTCCTCGTGAACTGCTATCAGAAATCAAGCACTAAATTCTGACGAGAGAGTGACCTCTCCTTCTCCTGCATAATCTAATCATAACAAGCGAGCGGCTTCACAATTCCTTGTCTAAATGGCGTTGGCTGCTAGTTCCAATCAATGTCCTCATCACCCTGATGCCAGATTCAATCAGCCCAAGCCCGTCAGTCAAATAATAAACCGTCAGTTTCCTCTCCTAAGGAGCAGGCTCAAGTTCCTCACCTGCCTCAGATAAGAGGGCACATTGCTTCCGAATTTCAACAAGATCATGGGAGGTCAGCAACTGGAAGAACATCTTCTGCATCGTAAGTACGAAACTGCGCGACTGGGTTAGAGTATTGCTTCTGTAGGCACACGAGGTTTAGTGCGGTAAAATGTAAGTCGAGACAGCAGGCCTGTGTGGTAATTTGCCGTGTTCACATAAATCGCTTGTATCCATGTAACGTAGCCATAATTCAGCCCCGTATAAATCAATACTTCCTACAGTTATTAAAGGTATGTGTGTAGCTTAATGAGGCTGTATAATGTACAAACATAACGTGAGTTTTGTGTTTATTCCATAGGACTATAATGACGGTCCTACAAAATCGCTGAGTTCGTCTTGTATTCAAGTCCAAGAGCATGCATGCACGCCTACATACATACAAACATACATACATACATACATACATACATACATACATACAAGAAACCTACAACTTACCTCCAAGTATTCCACTCATTCAAAACACAAAGTTACAATATTGCCCATTATATTGCGAAATAACACACATAATATTTAACACTACCAGCTACACTCAACAACACGCCAGTACAAATATCTATTAAAAACTCCATTCATTTTACTAAAAAGACGTTATAAAATAATAAATGCAAATCTAATCATAAGTTACTGAGTTAAATGCATTTACTAAAACGGTAAAACAAATTTCTGGGTATCGTAGAAATATTCTTAGGGTCAGCGAGAAGACAGGCTCACAAATTTGAAAGGTTGCAAGATGACTTACCCTTCTCGAAGAGAGAAGAGGCTACCAGGACTGGGGGCAGCAGCAGTAGGAGGAGGACAACGCGTTGCCCCACTGGCACGCGCTCCCTCATGGCTCGCGGGTCAGCTACTGCTCTGAAACAAAAAGCAGTAACACTAATACCGTACTGGTAATAGAATTAAGGAGCCCCTTATTTGACGATGCTTGAACTAGTCGAAGGAGAATGAAAGAATGAATGAATGGGCGTGGAAGCTAACGGAACGGTAATAAAAGCGGAAAACGCCAGTACTTAGAGAAAAGGCTTGTGTTTTCCCCTCTGAAACATACCTGTTACATCTTTGTATCCATTTCTCCTCTTACCAATGCATGCCAACTACCTCACTCATCCAACATTTCTTCACTTGATAACCTTCCAACGTTAATAATAATAATAATAATAATAATAATAATAAACTCAGGATGTCTAAAGACTTATGTCATAACTCCGTGATTAGAATTCTGATCTTGTAGCGAGTCAAATGACAAATCAACATAGGGTCTTAACGCTACAAAGCTATGAGACACAGAAGGTTCAAATTTGCGCCTACCAGTACGTTTCAGCAGGCTTCATGCAGGATGCACACAGCGGCTGACAGGCGAAAGTGACACTATGTTTTGGAAAATGGACAGCCAACAATATTTGACAATATTCTCTCCACACACACACACACACACACACACACACACACACACACACACACACACACACACACACCGTCATATAAGCTACTAACACGACGGGGCACTCGACCATTTCTGTAGCTGCATTAGAACGAGCCAGGCTGGGTACACAGGCAGAAGGTCGCAGTTTTGAACACTTCTTGTGAACAAACTCTATCATTCTAACATTGTTTGATGTAAAACAGCGATTTTTATTCCCATTACTTAATGAGTGTTTTCTTACGCACCTATCATTCGCCCACAATTCCTCTTCCATAATTTCGTAACGTTGCAAATTCTACCCATTTTTTATGATATTTCTGACTCAATATGAAGTCAGGAATCTAATACTGAGGTCATAATATGAAGTCACAGAATATCCTGTAAAACAACATCAATAAAAATAGAAACCATGTGGCATCTGAATACAAATAAAGATACATCGGTCCCCGTATGTGCACCATAAATGAATTTCGGGAAGACGCACATGAATGTATTCAAAAAAACGTTCACATCAAGAACAGAGTATGAAGGTGTTCGGCAGATAACTAAGAAATTTTACAAACGCGTTTTTTTTTATTTTTGCTTGTTTCCTTTACGCTAGCATGAATGCCCTTTTGTACTCTTTCCGCAAAGCTAATCGTCACTACAGATGTCATCCTGCAGGCCAGAAACCATTTTATTTCTTTTCAATTGTCATCACATTATAAAGTGCTTCAAATGAAAGTTTGTGGTTTTAACGGGAGTAGCTTTTTGAATCAAGAAATTTTTTGTATTACTACAGGAACATTTTCTTTATGAACTGGATAATTTTTTTTCCACACTTACAGTAGTGGAGCAAATAACAAACGTGTGAACTAGAGGAAACTTCTTACATCCCCTGTGTAGATCAATATCACGTGACAAAAAATTCTGAGTTGCCACTTTACGGATGAAATGTGATAAGCAAAGGAATTTCACTGCATTTTGTGCAAAGAAAATATATTAAGTGGTTGGAAAAAATGTAAGTTCAGTTTTAATATTTTTACTTGAGTGTTGTGTGACTGTGCATCTTCCTCGTGAAATAAAGTGAAATGCCAACTTGATGCAACTAGGTAATTTTATTTATGTATTCTAAGCTCGACATGTTTCGGGTACATACGCCCATCATCAGGAGCATTAGATGTTGAGTTGCAGCATATGGTTTTCTGCACCGAGTTTTTGGAATGGTTGGTGGTCTTGACAGCCACTGCCTAGGTCGTGTTTACGGTGCGGATGGTGCCATGCGACTGAGTCGCACGGGACTCCTGATGATGGACGGAAAACCCGTCTGAAACATGTAGATCATTTTACAGAAATAAATAAATTGTGAAACATCGCATCTTGTTGGCTGTATTCTACGAGTATATTAGCGATGCACGGAACTATGAATGTTAAACGAACACTTTTATTTAGCTTCCAGTTGATGGTCACAAGCAGCAGCGATAAGCACTTCAATCTATGGAGACGTACCGTAACAAAATCTACAAATTGCGAATTGAATATTATTTACTCGCCAAAAATTATCAACATGCCGAGCGTAAAAGTGAGTAAATTTGTACGACAATTTCACACAGAGTGGTCCTACGGTAAATGAATCCACAGACACACATAAATCACTGTACGGTGTACCACCTATCAAACTGAAGTTCTTACTCAAATCGATGTACAAGTTAAAATAATGGAATTAATGCATATGGCATTAAATTTTGCGGCAAACTTCGCTGAATAGTCTGACCCAACCGTATGTAGCGCGCCTTACGGGATGGTGTAGATATAGAGGCTCAGATGTGTGTTCTGGAGATGCTAGTTGAAGAATTTTGGACCGGCGTTTGCCTCTTATAGCTCAGAATTTCGTGGTTTTCCTAAGTCCCTCCAGGCAAATGTCGAAATATATTGGCACTATTATAGGCTAAGTGAATGTTTTAAGATGATTCTTCCTTATAAAATTAACCATCTCAACGAACCGCAATATTTTAAACCACATAAAAGACTCTCCAAGTTAAAAGTAGTTGACACCCGATTATAATTCGAATTGTGTAAGAAATATTTAATTCTGGCTTTAATTTTTCTATACTGACTTTGCATACATGTAATCAGTCCAACGTTTTGGTTGGCATAGTTTCGTTAATGACCAGAAACATGATTCGTTAAGAGGCACATTTTAAATAAGTGACTTTCAACATAAATACAGCATTTATTACAATATAACATTAATTTACCGGGTTTTAGACATGTTACAGGACACGGTGACCAAACTTCCCATCGAACAGAGCTAGAACGGCCACTCATCATTCGGGATAATGTCGTAATTTTCTATAAATTTCTGTTCGTGTCTGTTTGTTAACTAAATAATTCGAATAATCGCATTCAGTGTCAAGAACTGATTTTAATCTCTTTGTTATTCTGCAATAAATCAATTAATGTGTCTATTATTAACTGAACTGTTTCGTCAAACTGTAGGCAGAGCCGGCATCACATGCACATAAGTACCTCGCACAACCTGCTGTACAAGTGGTCTGACAGGCCGAACTGGCGTGACTACTTCTGTAAAAACATACAAACCACACAAACACAAAGGCCAGCCAGGTATGCGGAACGCCGTATAACTTGCAGATTGAAGGCTCTTGGCAATGTTATCGAAAGTGTGAAGGAAAACACTGTGTTGGATTTCAGGGTAAAGGAGTCGGAACCCTATTTGGACTGCTGTTTCCTGAAGACACAGGCAATACATTCACTCAAAACCTCCGAAATCCCGTACCAACCGACACGGCGTAATATCTCAAAACACTTTAATCTGTATCAACATCACTAAGAGAACATCAAATGCCGCATAATGAATACCAACTGCTGAATTCATGCGACCCCCAAAACTTCTCGTTTTAATTAGAAATTAAATATCTACTTCGGCAAAAGTCTCTATCATAAATAAACAGGAAAAAAGAGAGGTTGTAATCAATGATCGATTTTCACTGGTTTGTTCTCGGGGAAGGGGGGGGGGATTTATAAATGAACATAAAGACCAGTGACGTAACCCATACGAAACGCGAAGTATGCATTTGGAATATAGGTGTAAAATTTGGTGCTATTATTCGAATGTCTGGTGCTCCTAATCAGGAAAATCAAGCAAGTTAACAATTCTGTCTCTTTTTAGATTGTGTTTTGCGAGTTTTAATAAAATCTTCAGCAATAATAAATGAACACGCAGTGTATGCAGCCTCCAAAACCTCAAATGACTCATTTGGAAAAAGTTTTACTTCAAATAGGAATACAACTTTTTACCGTTGTTCACAGCTGTCAGGTTTTGGGAAGGTGGAGGTCCTTAAAAATGCTGATCCCACACACTGAGTGACGTATCACGTGTATAAAAGATTAATCATTTCATAATAAATTCTCTGCTTTTACAGACCTGACAGTATAATCCGATTGGGTAGAGGAAGCCATATGACTTCTCACAAACACAAAAGTTATTAAAATACAAATATGGGTAAACGCATGTTGGCCGTAGCACAGAAACTGTGGCCACATGCCAATTATGTGCCAGTTAATGAAGCTCAACTCGTATTTCTCACCCACTCTAAACCACGTGCATGCCAAAGCGAAATCCTCTTAAAGCTTTGTCTTCTGCATTTCTGACAATATTCTCGACTTCTCATACTGGCAGATAAGGCCCAATAAGACCACGTGCTGCATTTTAGTGACACAATAACTGGATTTATCGTTTTCCGAAACTTTGCACATAATTAATTTAGTGTAAAATTTTGTGTAATCTCTTAATTTACGAAGCGAATAAAAGTGGAAGTTCCGCCTGTCCAAGATTGGGAATAAACATAAGTACAGCTAAGCATCTACGTTCGTTCTACGTTGTCAGACACCTAGACTCCATTGCTTCCTATCTTCCCACTGGCCTAGGTGTCGAACAACGAAGAACGACGTTTTGAAACCGATATATACATACATACAGCTAAGCATATATCTCGACTCATTCTTAACCTGGACGCTAGATAAAAGTGAGTAGTAGAATTCACGACCTGACCACTCTAGTCCCAGGGAAGGACCTCTCGGTACGAAGGTACGCTTGTTATCTGTTCTCCCAAGACTGCAAAACGGTTCTGACCCTAATTCGGTCTTATTCATTTGCTACTGGACTCCCTCCTCGATAGTAACGTGATCGGGCACTGAAGACCAATCACCCTTATCCACTGCCGGTGTTAAATGTGCTGTGGACATGCTGTGAAAAGAAAACAGAGGAACACAACCATGTCATACCAGCACATCAGACACAAAATTCAGGAAGAACCTGATAACGCGTTCTGGAATGGGGATATCTTAAACGAACACTTTAGCCCACGACCTTTACATCCGTCATAATAAACTTTAAACTCAAAGTTGATCCATATATTTTAATATCTACTCTCGCATATTATCTACACGTTGCAAAGTCGGATAATGACCGTGTAGAAAATGCGGGACCCTTCGTAACGTACGTAGCTGCTTGAATTAGATGGAGTAATACAGTTGCCTACGGCTGTTTAACTGCTAAGGTCGTGGAAAACTAACATAAACTGGGTTGAAGAAATCCAACGAGATGCAACAGTATGCACATATTTATTTACTGCTAAAGTACTCTACATGTTTCGGGTGTCCATCGCGCCCATCATCAGAAGTACATAAAACTGTAGTTGCAACCTCTGGTACAGATCATACTATGTGGGGAGCAAGCTTCTACAAACGTCACGTTTGAAGAAGCCTGCTCCCCAGAGAGTATGATCTGTACCAGAGGTTGCAACTACAGTTTTATGTACTTCTGATGATGGGCGCGATGGACACTCGAAACATGTACAGTAATTTAGCAGTAAATAAATATCTGCATTCTGTTGCATCTCGTTGGATTTCTTCGACCTAGAATGACGATGCACGGAACTACAAATATAAAATTTAAGAATCTTATGTTTATTGGACCGTACATCATTGTGATAATTGAAGAATAAAAGACCAACTTGATGTAACTTGCTATTTTATTTCACTTCTTATGTGCTCAACATGTTTCGGACATTAATATATCCATCATCAGGAGTTTGCGACTATTCTGTTGAATTACCA